>ENA-OQBG01000190-OQBG01000190.1-human-gut-metagenome-genome-assembly--contig:-NODE-190-length-12637-cov-4.690967_pt1 | contig 12637 bp, 13 predicted proteins | sample MGYA00242746_ERZ504551 | MGnify/ENA primary metagenome ERZ504551 (study PRJEB26092, sample SAMD00036289) | human gut metagenome | host: Homo sapiens | study: EMG produced TPA metagenomics assembly of... | reverse complement strand
TTGACGAGATGGCAAAGGTCATGCTCAATGTGGGGCCACGCCCTCCCCTCGTCGCTACGTGAAACGGCCAAGGGAGGCATCGCCGTGGCTCCCTCCGCCCTGCGTGCCTGCGACCGGTGCGGCATGTGCATGGCCTAGCTGTGCACGATCACGCAATCGCCCACTTGAATGAGGTTGTAGAGCTCCCCCGCTTTATCCGTGGGAAGGTTAACGCAACCGTGGCTACCCGCCCATAGATATGCAGTCGGATTCGTGAACACGGAGGCCGACTGCCAACTCGCATCGTGCAGACCAATGAGATTGCCCACAAACGGCATCCAGTACGCGACAGGCGAGCGGTAGTCAGGCTCACCGTCTTTATCCATATCCATGCCGATGAGCGTCTCGTTTTGACGCTTGGCATTCAAGATGTACACACCGGTGGGCGTGGCGTCCCCCTCATTCGGGTTGCCCGTCACGCAGCCACTCTCCCACAGGATATTGCCCGACGCATCGTAATAGCGGCAATGTTGCTCGGTGAGGTCGATATCGCAGTAGGCGCCCCAGTCCTTCTCGCCCTTGGCCGTCCAAACGGCGGCATTCTGGAGCGTCGGGATATCGATCTCGCCCACCTGCTTATTCGCAACGGCCTCCTGCAGGAGCTTCACCAACTGCTGCTCATCGCTATTCCAACCATAGGTGCCGCCCGAGACCGTGACGACCTTGCCGTCTGGGCGCGCGTACGTCCTCTGGCAACCTATGGTATCGAGCTTGGTCTCCGCGAGATCACGTACCCACTGGGCAAGGGGTTCCGTACTCAATGTGGGCTTGAGGGACTCGTCGAACGTCATCCACTGGACAAACGTGGCCCCGTCGAGCGTAGCGACCACCGATCCGCCCATCTTCAAATCGACATCGGTTCCGATGAGGCTATTGGCTTGATCGATCGCGGCCCGCAGCTCAGACTCCGATGCCCCGCCCGCGAGCGGAACAAAGCTCCCCTCATCGAGCGTCACGTTTTTACTCAGGGTCGAAATCGCCCGCAACGCGGCGACCTCAATGGCCTCCTTGTCGAGCCTTTGATTGGAACGCGCCTTTTCCAGCGTGAACTTGCCCGCATCGGCGTCATACGCTCCCGCGGCGTCGAACGTACCGGTGCGCGTCTCGTTGAACGCATCGAGAGCAGCATCCAGGTCGGCGAGGAAGGCGTCGCGGTCGAATCCTTGCGGCAGGTCGATCTGGTCGAGCGAGACCTCCTCGCCACCATCGGCACTCGATTCGACGGCATCATTGAAATCAGTATTGGAAAGCGCCTCAACCAGGCGGACCGGCCACTCAAACGGATCGTTCGCACCGATAGTGCGATCGACCGCGGCCTCGGCGTCAATCACCTCACTGGCGGACTCCGGGTCGAAGGTCCAGGTAAAGCCATCACCCTCAACCGTGAGCCTATAGCCCTCCGCGGAGGAACGAACACGTGAAATCGCAGTGTCGCGGGTCATAAGCGACACATCGGTGTCGGCAATGACCGTGTTGGGGTAGCACACGTTGCCGAACAAAACGACACCACCACCATAGGCGATAACGAGCACGGCGAGAACGACGCCGAGCGCGATGAGAACACGGCGCCCGCGAGAGCCGTTCGGCGTGCTTGCGGGCTTGTCGCGCCAGTGACCCCCGCCGGCATGCGCTGGCCCGTGGCCACCCTCGAACGATCGTCCGTCCGCACCATGGGAAAGCGACACCGGTGACATGACGGTCGTCTTCTCTTGCATGGGCGATGGCGTGTTCTGCAGTGGCGTGTTCATCTTGAAGATCAGCTCTCATGGTAATCGTTGTCTGAACGCAGCCATTATAGCTTAGACGAGCACCGACAACAGGAGGCCAATCGCTCGCAAATGGCGAGGTATCGCTTGCGTAAACCCCACTTACAGAAGTGTCACCCCGCGTTGGCTCCACTCGATTTTACAATGGAGACACATGCCCGAAATCACCGGCACCGTTCGCATCAAACGCGATTTGGAGGCACATCTTGTCAACCCGCATCCTTCTGGTCGAAGACGACCCCCTCATCATCGAGGCTCTCACCGAGCTCCTCGTCGAGTCGGGCTATCACGTCGACACCGCGGACACGCAGCAGCGTGCCATCGAACTCGCCGTGCCCGCAGCGGGATTGCACCCCTATCAGCTCGTGCTCCTTGACGTCACGCTCAGGCAGGGCAACGGATTCGCAGTCTGCGCAGCCATCAAGGAGAACACTCCGGACGTCCCCGTGATCTTCCTCACCGCATCCGACGATGAGTTCAACACGGTCACCGGGCTTCAAATGGGTGCCGACGACTACGTTGCCAAGCCCTTTCGCCCACGCGAGCTGCTCGCCCGCATCGCCGCGACCATTAGGCGCTCGCAGCCAAGCAGACGCATCGTGGGCCTCGGGCCCATACGTATCGACACCGATCGTGCGTATGTCGAACGGGCGGGCAAGGAGCTCACGCTCTCGGCACTCGAATATCGCCTGCTGTTGCTCTTCGCTACCAATCCTGGCAAGCTCGTGACACGCGACAAGATACGCGACGCCCTTTGGGACAGCGCAGGGACCTACATCGAGGAGAACACCCTGTCCGTCTACATCAAGCGCCTGCGCGACAAGATTGAAGACGACCCCAGCCACCCCAGGCTCATCCAAACCGTCCGCGGCATGGGCTACAAGGCGGAAGGGTAACCGATGCTGTTGAGGAATCGAGAGGTCAGATGCACCCTCCTTGTCTGCCTCACCGTGACGATAGCGGGAAGCATTGCAGCGTATCTGGGAACGCTGCACCTGGTTAAACAGATTCAGAGTCAGTCTTATCTTGTCATGACGGGCATAGTGCAAGAGAGCACAACGAACGCAATCACGTTCACCTCATCTGCCGGAGCCATCGCCATGGTGGCGGGGCTTTGCACCCTCGCCACGGGGTCACTGGTCACCGGTGTCTTCATCATTACCACCCGTCATCGGTACCGTGAGCTCGCACGCATGGCGCAGAATCTGGACCGTGTTCTCGCCGGGGAACGCGACATAAAACTACGCGACATGAACGAGGGAGAGCTCGCCATTCTCTCCAGCGAGATCGACAAGGTCATCGCACGCCTGCACCTCACCGTCGATGAGCTGCAGGCAGAAAAGCTCGCCCTCTCGGACGCGCTCGCCGATATCTCGCATCAGCTCAAAAACGCCCTTGACCTCCATCGCCATCAGCACCGAGCTCATCCGCGACCGTCTGGCCGAACGCGGGGACGCACGTGACATAGTCGAACGCCTGCGTCTGGTGCAAAGGCTCCAAGGGCGCGTTGAGGACCTGGTGTCCGCCCTGCTCAAGCTCGCGCGGATCGACGCCGGCGTCATCAAACTCGTGAGCGGCCCGGTCGACGCCTCCGAGCTTGTGCGCAAGAGCTTTGAGCCCCTCGCCATCGCCTTCGATATCGCTGGTGTGGATTTCTCCTCATCCGTTCAGGAGGGATCCGGATACGAGGGCGATTTGTCCTGGAGCATCGAGGCGCTCGGCAACATACTCAAGAACTGCATGGAGCACACGCCGGCAGGGGACGCGTGACCCTGTGCGTCACGCAAGATGTCCTGGCGTGTCGCATACGCGTGGAGGACACCGGCCCGGGCATCGCCGAGGCCGACCTTCCCCACATCTTCGAGCGTTTCTACCGCGGGGAACGAGGTCGTGCCGAAGACGAGCCCTCGACCGAGGTGAATCCGGCGGGAGTCGGCATCGGACTTTCGCTCGCCAAAAGCCTCGTCACGGCCCAAGGAGGCACCCTCACCGCCGAGACGTTCGAGATGAGGCAGGCGCGGTCACGGGGGCCGCATTCACCATCGTCTTCTTCAAGACAGTCGTGTAGGGGGCAACGAGCGATTGCGGATCCACACGCTTTGTGTCACGGACCGCTTCGCTCCAGAACCGCCCTTGCGACATGCAACACCGCCCAATGCCTGCTGCCACCGCCCCCCAACGCCACGGGATCATTGCGCACGTGACATATCTGTCACCCCGCGGTCATGGCATGGAAAGGACACTCGTCCAGTATCGTAGACAAGCATCCGCCAGGCGAAAGGACGGCCATGAACATACTCGAAGTCGAGCATCTCACCCGCGTATACGGATCGGGCGACACGGCCGTGACCGCCCTCGACGATGTGAGCTTCTCCGTCGAAGCAGGCGAGTTCATCGCGATCATCGGCAGCTCGGGGTCGGGCAAATCGACCCTCATGCACCTCATGGGCGGCGTCGACCGCCCCACCTCCGGCACCGTCAAGCTGCAGGGGCAGGACATCTTCGCCCGTAGCGATGAGCAGCTGGCCGTATTCCGTCGTCGGGAGGTGGGACTGGTCTACCAGTTCTACAATCTCATTCCCGTACTCGATGTAGTCGAAAACATGACGCTTCCCGTCCTCATGGACGGACGCACCATCAACGAGCAGCGGCTTTCGGCGCTCATGCGCGCGCTCGGCCTCACCGGTCGCGAGCACTACCTTCCTAACCAGCTCTCCGGCGGCCAGCAGCAGCGCGTCGCGATCGGTCGAGCCCTCATGAACGCCCCCTCCGTTGTTCTCGCCGACGAGCCCACCGGCAATCTCGATTCGAGAAACTCCGCCGAGATCATGAACTTGTTGAGGGCCTCGAACAAACAATTCAAGCAGACCCTCATCGTCATCACCCACGACGAGGATGTCGCGCTTATGGCCGACCGCGTGATCGCCATCGAGGACGGCCGCGTCGTGAGTGATGAGCGGAGGATCTAACATGCTGACGAACCGCGCCCCTCACGCCGCATCGGACGCGGCGCGCACTTCCCCACTCGCCTCGCATACCGGCATCTTCTGGCACTTCGCCGCCCGCTCGCTCAGGCTCAACCGCACGCGCACCGTTGTCTCCATCATCGGCATCGCCCTGTCGTGCGCGCTCATCACGGCCATCTTCACGAGCGTCGTCACCCTGTACGGCGGCCTGCTCAAAGCTGAAATCGTCACTGACGGCACTTGGCAGGTCGAACTGGTGAACGTGCCCGAAGACGAGCTCGAAGCCGTGCATACCGACGCGCGCGTGGAGGAAAGCTATGATCGCATCTCATACGGCGATGCCCTCATGCCCAAGAGCTTTGAGGGGTACTGGGGCCGCTACCTGAGCGTACAGGAATGGCCCACGGCGGACGCCGTGGGAGATCTCAAGCCGCTCCCCACCATCCCCGGAGGCCGCGCGCCCGAGGCCGCCGACGAGATCGTCCTCGACCTCGACCTCAAGGGCATGACCGTCGAGAACGGCAGACAACTCTACGACGCCCCGCCCTCGACCGTTAAGGACGCTGACGCCCCGCGTGCCAGCTGGGACGGTGCCCTCGAGATCGGTAGCACCATTGAGCTTGCACTCGGCCAGCGTATGTTCGTGGACGCCGAGAGCGGCACGGAGATTCCCTGCCTCTACGACGAGTCGCTCTATACCACCACGACCGATAAGGGCGATGTGATCAGTGAGTACCTGGCCGACATCGAACCCGCTCGGACGTACAAGGTCGTGGGCTTCTATGCACCCAAGAACGCGCAAGCCATGGACGTGTGGGGCTACTCCCTGCCTGGATATTTGGGCTTCGTCTCCTCGTCAGACCTCCCGGTGCGTCAGACGAGCGTGTACCTCACCACCAACCTTACCAGTCGCGCCGCGATCGACAAGTTCATCGGGGATTACACCGGCCTCGACCACGCCCTCTTCAACGGCGGCAATCGGGGCGACCTCGAGAACATGACCGTAACTGGCCAGACCGTCGCGTATTCGCATGACTCCCTCCTGCGCTACCAGGGTATGACGGACGACCGCTCCATCTGGGGAACCCTCTACACGCTTGCCGCGATCCTCTCAACCGTGGTGATCGTCGCCTCCATATCGCTCATCTACAACTCCTTCGCCATCGCGGTGTCCGAGCGCACCCGTCAGTTCGGGCTGCTGTCCTCGCTCGGAGCCAGTAAGCGCCAGTTGCGCCGCACGGTCTACGCCGAGGCACTCATGCTCGCCGGCATTGGCATCCCCATAGGCCTGGCCGTCGGGCTCGCAGGCACCTTCGTGGTGTTCACGTCGCGGGCGAGGGCATAGGCATGCTCATCGACCAGGAGGCTTTCGCCGGCACGGGTCTCACCTCCATCACCGTGAACCCCATCGTGCTAGCCGTCTGCGCCCTGCTGGCACTCGTGACGGTGCTCGTCAGTGCCGCCATTCCGGCGTGGCGCGCGAGCCGCGTGTCCGCCGTGGACGCCATCCGCGCGAGCCGCGATGTGCGCCTCACCCGCCGTGAACGCCGCGGCATACGCGGCATGGGACGAGCCGCACGCACCGGAGCTAACGCACACCCCATCGCGCGCACCCTCGACGGCCTGCGCCTTCGCATGGGCGGCGTGCCGGCGCTGCTCTCCCATCGCAACCTCACGCGTGCCAGCTCCAAGGGACGCGTCGCCGTCGCCTCGCTCGCAGTCTCCGTCGCGCTCATCATCATTTCCGGTGGCATCTCGCACTACCTCGCTTTCTCACCCAACGTGGTGCGACAGCGGCGGTGGCGATATCGAGGTGAACCTCAGCCGCATGCTGACGGACGAAGAGACCACCGCTGACGGCGTCGCCGCGATAGACCAGGCGTATCGAGAGCTCGGCGGCGCGAAGACCGCTACCGGCAACGGCTACATGATCATGAGTTCGCTCTTCGCCAGCTTCGACGCCGGCATGATCGACTACGACGAGCTGTCCAGCCAAAGCGACCAATACGATATGCCCGACCGTGGGCAGACGGCGGACGGCACCGTGTACGCGCCCACCTCGGTCCTGTTCGTCGACGAGGACTCCTGGCGCGAGATCCTCGAGGCCAACGGGCTCGACGAGGCACGCTACGACGACCCCGACAGCCCCGTGGCCGTAGCGCTCAACGGTACGCAAACCAACGACGGCAGGCGCTATTCGGTGCGTGACCTGTTCGAGGGCACGGGCTCAGCGCGTATCTTCACGAACATCTCGACCGTGGAGGACACCTCGCTCGTCGAGGTTGGAGTCGAAGATAGTGCCCCCATCGTGCGCTACGAGGGCTACGGCAGCGGCGACGAGGCGCGCTACGACGAAGACGGCAACCCGATCTTCCGCAACGTGACCCGCCCGCTCGAAGAGGTTCTGCTCGATTCGTACGACCTGCCCGTAGGCGCGATCGTCAAGACCTTCCCCGACTCCATCAAGTCCTACGCGTCCATCTGGCCCACCCTCGTGCTGCCCGTGAGCGCCCTGCCCGCGCTGGCAGCCAACACGGAGGACGTGAAGACCGACGTCGACACCGGCAGCCTCGCCGCGCCCTTCGCGTTCCACTCGGCGCAAGGGTCGTACGGCAATGCGATGTACGCCTACCTCTCCTACGACGCGGAGGACTCGCGCGCCGCCGAGACCGAGATGAACACGATGGTCGCCAGCGACTTAAGCGGATCCGAGTGGTACACCACGCACCTCACCAACAATGCCGAGAACGTGCGAACCTCCCGTCTCATGGCCGAGACCGTGCAGCTGTTCATCACCTGTTTCATCCTCATCACCAGCGCCATCGCCGTGGCCAACGTATTCAACACGCTCACGAACTCGATCATCCTGCGCCGACGCGAGTTCGCCATGCTCAAGAGCATCGGCATGGGCAACCGCGCATTCTGGCGCATGATCGCACTCGAGTGCCTGTCCTACGCATGGCGCGGGCTTGCCCTCGGGCTCGCACTCGGCGGCATCGTGACGTTCTTCATCTACCAGGCCATGATGATGAGCTTTGCGGGGCTTGACTTCGTGGTGCCCGCTGGCTGGGTATTCGCCGCCGTTGGCGTGGTCGTGCTCGTGCTCGCGCTCTCGACCATTTACGCTTTACGGAAGTCAAGTGTCGGGTCCATCGTGCAGACCCTGCGCGAGGACGCCATCTAATGAGCGAGGGATGCGCCGGGGGTGGGCGCGCCGAGCATTCCACGCGCATCCTCAAATGTGAGTGATGCGCAGGCTGCACCCGCCTCCTTCGCCCCACGACCGTATCAACACGACGAAAGGATCGACCGTGTCCGATTCCACGCCCGAGAACACCAACCCCACCGACGAGTTCCCGAGCACGCTCGAAGACGCTCCGCAGCCCACGCGGAAACTCAAGCTCCCCGAGGTCATACCGGTGATTCACCGCGGACCGAGCAGTGACGGCGGTACAACCGGTGCGCCGACGGGCGACGGTTCGCCCTACGCTGAGGACGCCGACGCGACGCCGCTTGAGGCTCCGATGCAGAGGCATACGCGGCCCTCAAGGCCAAGCGCGCAGAGCGCCGCAAGAAGAAGCTCATCCACCGCGCCATCATCGCCGGCATAGCGGGTGCCCTCGTCATCGGCGGCGTCGTTGCCGTGAACGTGCTCAACCAACAGCCCGAGCAGGTCATGGAAGCCGTGACCGACATCGCGACGCAGGGCACGTTCTCCACGGTCATCGATTCAAAGGGCACTCTGCAGCCCATGTCCTCGACGGTCATCACGCCCGAGGTGACCGGACAGATCGAGTCCATCAACGTCGTCGCCGGGCAGCACGTGAACGAGGGCGACGTCCTCATGGCCATCAAGAACCCGGACCTCGACCGCGCCGTCGCCGAGGCGGAGCGAAACCTCAAACAGGCGAAGTCCGACTTAAACCTTGCCCAACAGACGCTCAACCAGGCCAGCCAGATCGCCGCGGCACCCACAAATGATCCGAATGCGGCCTCCGTCGATGACACCTCGAGCACGCAGTCGGCCGTCAACAGCGCACGATCTGCCGTAGAGGCTGCGCAGGCAGCGTACGACGACGCGGTCTCCAAAGCCGCGCTGCGCACGGTGAAGGCACCCGCAGGCGGCTCCATCGTCGCGCTCAACGCACAGGTGGGAGCCGACGTCGCCGAGAGCCTGGGCGGGACGAACGGGACGAGCGGACCCCTCATGCAGATCGCCGACCTCTCCAAGATGAAGGTCACTATCCAGGTTGATGAGCAGGATATCGCGAGCGTCGCCGTGGACCAGACCGCGACCATCACCTGTCCTGCCTTCACCGACCTCACGCTCACCGGACGCGTCACGGCAATCGCCTCCATCGCCTCGGGCGACACATCGACGATGTCCTATGACATGGGCGGCTCCCCCACCTTCGCCGTCGATATCCTCATAGATGCTCCCGACGCGCGCCTCAAGCCGGGAATGACCGCCGAGGTCTCACTCACCACACAGCAACTCGACAACGTCGTGATGGTACCCGTGACGGCCCTTCTCACCGATGACGGGCAGAGCTACTACGTCAACGTCGAGACCGACCCCGAGACGCACGCCATGGAGCGTCTCGACGTCGATGTCATCGCCAAGAACGACGACTTCGCCGTGATCGGCAAACCCGCCGACGCGCCTGCAGACCAGAACCCCGACATGCCCGAATCTCCCCTTTCGGACAGTGATGTCCTCGTAATAGCAGGCGGGAGCATGCCCGAGGTCATGGCTGACGGGGTAGAGTCCGGCGGCGGAATGGCGGTGCTCTAATGGCCGTCCGCCCCGTCATTGATATACGCCATATCCACCGCATCTTCGAAAGCGACGCAGGGCTGGCTCACATCTTGCACGACATCTCGCTCTCCGTGATGCCCGGCGAGTTCGTGGCGATCACCGGCCCCTCGGGCTCCGGCAAGTCGACCCTCATGAACATCCTGGGCTGCCTTGATACACCCACCTCTGGACGCTATCTGCTCGAGGGCCTCAACGTGGCGGAGCTCACCGACGATGAGCTTGCTGAGGTCCGCGCACTGCGCATCGGGTTCGTGTTCCAGAGCTTCAACCTGCTGCCGCGCATGACCGTGCTCGACAACGTGATGCTACCGCTCTCCTATACCGATGTGCCGCGCCGCGAGCGTGAAATGCGCGCCGTGCATGCACTGCGCGCCGTGGGGCTGCCGGTGGACCATTACGACCATCGCACGAACGAGCTCTCAGGCGGCCAGATGCAACGCGTCGCCATTGCCCGCGCGCTCGTAAACGACCCGGCGATCATCCTTGCGGACGAGCCGACGGGAAACCTCGACTCCACCACCGGGCGGCAGGTCATGGACGCCTTTCACGCGCTCAAGCGCACCGGCAAGACCATCGTGCTCATCACGCACGACGCCGGCATCGCGGCCGAGGCGGACCGCGCCGTGCAAATCCGCGATGGACGCATCTTCAAGGGTGCCTATATCCCCTCGCCCAGCCCTTCCTCCCCCTCACTTCAGATCGGAGGTGCACGATGAGTTTCACCGACCTTGCGCGCGAGGCGTTACGCTCACTCGAAGCCAACCGCGGCCGCAGCCTGCTCACCATCCTCGGCATCGTCATCGGCATCGCCGCCGTCATCGCCATGACATCGCTCATCGGAGGCGTGCGTAACAGCCTCATAAGCGGCATGGGCCTCAACGCAGCGCGCATCGTCTACATCAATTGCGGCTATCCGCTCACGGACGACGACCTAGAGGACCTCAAGCGCCTTATGCCCGACTACGAGGCCATTGAGGGGACGTGCGACAGCTATACGCAGGTGCAGATGGGCGATAAAACCGTGAGCGCGGGCATCACGGGTGCCAGCCCCACATTCCTCGAGATGACCGGTGCTGCCTCCAAGCTCGCCGAGGGACGCATCTACACGTCCGCAGCGGCAGACGCGAGCAGCCGCGTGGCCCTCATTGGGCGCAACGGCGTCGAGGCGTTCTTCGGCAGCCCGGGTGCCGAAGCGGTTGGCAAGACCATCCAGCTCAACAACAAGAGCTACACGGTGCTCGGCATCCTCGACGACGGCACGACGGGCACGGACTACTGCAACATTTACATGCCCAAGGCCACCGTCTTACAGGATTTCTCCCAGGACTGGGAATATCTTTCGAGCGTCGTGGGCCTAGCACGCGAAGGTGTTGACATCGAGTCCATCCAAGCCCAGACGGTCGAGCAGATCGCTACGCTCAAGAACATCCCCGAGGAGGACCGCGAATCGATGGTCTCCGTATGGTCCATGAAATCATCGATCGACCAGCTTGATACGTTCATGATGTCCTTCCAACTCATGATGGGATCTGTAGCGGGGATCTCCCTGCTTGTGGGTGGCATCGGCATCATGAACATGATGCTCACCAACGTGACCGAGAGGATTCGCGAAATCGGCGTCCGCCGTGCACTCGGCGCCCGCGGACGCGATATCACGCTGCAATTCTTGGCAGAGAGCGCGACGCTATGCGTTGCCGGCGGCATCTTGGGCACACTCGCCGGATACGGAATCGCCTGGGGACTTGCGATCGGTGCCGGCGCTCTTGGCTTCGACCTGGGAAGCATGACGGGGATGGGTTCGACCGGAGCGGCGCTAACCCCCGCAGTGGAACCCGGTGCCATCGCACTTGCCGTCGGCATATCTATACTTATTGGCCTGGTATTCGGCTACTACCCAGCGCGGCGCGCGGCCAAACTCGATCCCGTCGAGTGCCTGCGATATCAGTGACATCGCCCGGGAGTGTAGAACCCGCGGCAACTGAACCTTGATCAGCCCCTGTGTGGCCCAGAATGTGAGACATTCTGGGCCACACATACAATATCGACTATGTGTACCGTCTTCGTTTGATCCATGCGCGCCGGCGAACCTGTTCAAGGACATTTGTTCATTATTTTCGATAATCAGCGTTGACATAGCCCGTCGGAGCAGAAGAATCGTGCTCCGAGCTGCAAGTTGACGGCGATTTTGGTACACATTGTCGTTTTTTGTAATCTGAGTTGGCGGGCAGCATCCCTGCACCGAAAAAGCGAACGATCTCATCGATAGCGGTCGTGATGAACGCTTGGACACGAGTTGTTGGAATAAAAATTTGGCGAACCAAAAGAATGGTTCGCCAAAAGAAAAGTTTGGTAGCCCGTACCGGATTCGAACCGGTGATCTCCGCCTTGAGAGGGCGGCGTCCTGAACCGCTAGACGAACGGGCCAAAAGCGAGAAGCAAGCAGCGCATATGGCTGGGATGGAGGGAGTCGAACCCCCATTGACGGAACCAGAATCCGCTGTCCTGCCATTAGACGACATCCCAAGGTGATGCGCGTCACGCCTCAGCGCGAGGAAATACTATACGGAATCGTCTCTCTTCGCGCAAGCCCCAAACACAAAGTTTTTTGAGTTTGTGGACGTATTACGAACGCAGCAGCTCAGAATACGACCTTGTGGCTATCCGGCGAACGAGCGCGGGGTGATGCGAGACGAAAATCAAGCCGAACCTCATCTGAACTTGCAGATGCAGGATCTGACGCCACAGCTCCGCCTGCGTCACCAGATCGAGCATCGCCGTCGATTCGTCGCATATCAAAATCGCCGGGCGCGTCATGAAAGCGCGCACAAGGCAGAACCTCATGAGTTCCCCACCAGAGAGCTCATGAGGCAGACGGTCGAGCCAGCCCCTGTGAATTCCAAAGCGCTCAAGAAGCTCTTGCGTCCACGGAGCATCGAAATCACCCGCTCGGCAAGTGATGCCTCCATGCGCATACGGGGATCGAAGGCCTTCTCGGGATGCTGGGAGATGAGCTGCACGCGCCGCGGCGAACGCCCCCTCCTCCCTCG
>ENA-OQBG01000189-OQBG01000189.1-human-gut-metagenome-genome-assembly--contig:-NODE-189-length-12667-cov-1.834609_pt1 | contig 12667 bp, 16 predicted proteins | sample MGYA00242746_ERZ504551 | MGnify/ENA primary metagenome ERZ504551 (study PRJEB26092, sample SAMD00036289) | human gut metagenome | host: Homo sapiens | study: EMG produced TPA metagenomics assembly of... | reverse complement strand
TAAAAAAGTGGTGATTGGTTCCAGGGATCCGAATCCAAAGGTGGCAGGAAAAGGTGCACAGATATTGCGTGAATCGGGAATTACAGTAGTTCAGGATTTTATGCGGGAAGAATGTGACCGTCTGAACCCGGTGTTTTTCCATTATATTACGACGAAGACACCGTATGTAGTGATGAAATATGCCATGACACTGGATGGGAAAATTGCGACAAAGACGGGTGCATCGAAGTGGATCACAGGAGAACCGGCCCGACAGGAAGTGCAGCATATGCGGCACCGGTATATGGGTATTATGGCCGGTATCGGGACTGTACTTGCGGATGATCCGATGTTGAATGTCCGGGTAGAAGGATGGAAAAGTCCGGTCAGAATAGTATGCGACAGCAGTCTTAGGATACCGCTTGACAGCCAGATCGTAAGAAGTGCAAAAGAGTACCGGACAATCGTGGCTTACGCAGGATGTGAAGAGAACGAAGAAATAACAGAAAAAATAGAACAGTTACATGCGAAAGGCGCAGATACCATCTGCTGTCCGGATGAAAAAGGTCAGATAGACCTTAAAAAGCTGATGACATATCTTGGAAAGAGGGCATTGACAGGCATTCTGCTGGAAGGCGGGGCACGCTGAACGACAGTGCACTGCGGGCAGGAATTGTAAAGGGGTACACTGTTTTATCGCACCAAATTATTTGGCGGAAAGAACAGTAAGACACCGGTGCAAGGAATCGGCATCGGACTTCCATCAGAAGCATTGAAACTGAAATGTACGGATATCTGCCGGATCGGTGAAGACATCAGGATAATCTGTCGTGTATGTGAAAAAGAACAGGAGGGGCCATGTTTACAGGAATCGTAGAAGAGAAAGGATCGGTCCGCTATATGCAGCTGACCGGAGAGTCGGGAGTTCTGGCAGTCAAGGCGAAGAAGGTATTGGAAAGAACGAAGATCGGTGACAGTATCGCAGTCAATGGAGTGTGTCTGACAGTTACATCACTTCAGCCGGATGGATTTACTGCAGATGTGATGGCAGAGACCATCAGGAGAAGCAGTCTGGGAAGCTGTAAAGTCGGAAGTCAGGTGAATCTGGAACGGGCAATGGCTGCAGACGGAAGATTTGGAGGACATATCGTAAGCGGTCATATTGACGGAACCGGTGTGATCCGGTCTATGATCAGGGAGGAGAATGCCATCTGGGTATCCATCGGAACATCGCCGCAGATATTACATCTGATCGTGGAAAAAGGATCCATCTGTATAGACGGCATCAGTCTGACAGTGGCAAAAGTAGATGAAGAGGGATTTCAGGTATCGGTTATCCCGCATACAGGAGAAGAAACGACGCTTTTGGAAAAGGTGCCGGGCGATCCGGTGAATCTGGAGAATGATGTGATCGGAAAATATGTAGAAAGGCTGTTAGGCCTTGGAAAGAGTGAAGAAGAGAAAAAAGAATCCGGAATTACGATGGAATTTTTGCAGGAATTCGGATTTAGAACAGGAGGATAAATAAAAATGTCACAAAACAATCAGTACAATACAATCGAGGAGGCACTGAGAGACCTGAGGGAAGGAAAGATTATTCTGGTTACAGATGATCCGGACAGAGAGAACGAAGGGGATCTGGTATGTGCGGCAGAGTTTGCAACACAGGAGAATATTAATTTTATGGCGACTTATGCGAAAGGGCTTATCTGTACACCGATGAGTGCGGAAATTGCAGCAAGGCTTAACTTGCCTCCGATGGTTGCGGAGAATACCGATAATCACAGCACAGCATTTACCGTTGCGGTGGATCATGTTGATACAACGACAGGTATTTCGGCAGCAGAACGTTCCTATACAATTATGAAATGTGTGGATGAAGATGCGAAGCCGGAAGATTTCAGAAGACCGGGACATGTATTTCCACTCATTGCCAGAAAAGGCGGAGTCCTGGTGCGGAACGGACACACAGAGGCAACGACCGATCTGATGAGACTGGCTGGATTGAAAGAATGCGGCGTGTGCTGTGAGATCATGAAAGAAGATGGCACAATGATGCGTACACCACAGTTGTGGGAACTTGCAAAAGAGCATGATCTTACATTTGTTACGATCCGTGATCTTCAGGATTACATGAGAATCCATGAAAAACATGTAAAAGAAGAGGCGGTTGCAGACCTTCCGACGCAGTATGGAGATTTCAGACTTCACGGATATATCAATGATATTACAGGAGAACATCATCTTGCACTGGTAAAAGGTGATATCGGAGACGGTGAAGATGTACTTTGCAGGGTACATTCGGAGTGCCTGACAGGTGATGCATTTGGCTCGCTTAGATGTGACTGTGGTCTGCAGCTTCAGACAGCGATGCGTCAGGTAGAAGCAGAAGGCAGAGGATCATTCTTTACATGAGGCAGGAAGGCAGAGGAATCGGGCTGCTCAATAAGATCAAGGCATATGCACTGCAGGAGCAGGGATATGATACGGTAGAGGCCAATGTAAGTTGGGATTTGCACCGGATCTCAGAGAGTACTGGATCGGAGCGCAGATATTATCGGATCTCGGAGTGAAGTCATTGAGACTTCTGACCAATAATCCGGACAAAGTCTATGGACTTGGTGGGTTTGGACTGAAGATCAATGAAAGAGTACCGCTGGAGATCCCACCGCAGAAGTATGATCTGAAATATATGAAGACAAAACAGGAAAAGATGGGACACATTTTCAAAGAAATAGAATTATAAAAAGATTTAATGAATAACAGGAGGAAGAAATCGTGAGACAGATCAATTTAGTAGAAGGAAAGTAGTAGCACCTGAGGGAATGAAAGTCGGAATCGTGGCGGCCAGATTCAATGAGATCATTGTGAATAAGTTATTGGGCGGAGCGTCGACGGGCTGGTAAGAGCATGGGGTGGAAGAAGAGAACATTACGGCTGCATGGGTACCGGGAGCATTTGAGATTCCGCTGACTGCACAGAAGATGGCACAGTCCGGAAAGTATGATGCAGTCATCTGCGTGGGAGCAGTTATCCGCGGGATACTCCCATTATGATCTGGTGTGTAATGAATCGGCCAAAGGAATCGCGCAGGTTGAACTTGCAACAGGAATTCCGGTATTATTCGGAGTGATCACAACAGAGAATATCGAACAGGCTATCGCACGTGCAGGAAGTAAAGCAGGAAATAAAGGATATGACTGTGCATTGTCCGCAATTGAGATGGTAAATCTAATGAAGCAGCTTTAATCAGGTGCAGCCGATGGTGAAAACAATCATTTTTGATTATGATGGAACGATACATAATACTCTTGGAATCTATGAGCCGGCGTTCAGGGAAGCTTATCAGTGGTTGTCAGAACAGAATGTTGTAGAGGAACAGAAGATAGAGACGGCGCAGATCGCAGGCTGGCTGGGCTTAAACAGCAAAGAAATGTGGGATACATTTCTGCCGGAATTAGATCAGAGATACAAAGATCAGGCGAGTGCGATCGTGGGAGATTCCATGGTCAGGCAGATCAGGAAGCACCGGGCAGTGTGGTATCCGGGAGCGGAAGAGATGCTTACAGCTTTGAAGAACAGAGGATATCATCTTGTGATCTTAAGCAACTGTAAAGTGGCATACCGCAAAGCACATTGGGAAGAATTCCGAATGGAAAGATGGTTTGAACAGTTTTATGACTGTGAATCGTATGGTTTCTGCCCTAAGACGGAGATCGTGCAGGAAGTTATCCGGGACTATCCGGGACCTTATCTGGTGATTGGAGACAGAAGACAGGATTTGGAATGTGCCAGATCCTGTAAAAGTCCGTTTATCGGATGCCTGTATGGCTATGGTGAGAAGGGAGAACTGGATGGAGCAGATTATTTTGTGAAATCTGTAGAAGAGATAACCGGAATTATATAATGTGAAAAAATGCACAAAAATGGAACTGTATTTTTGTAAATTATGTTTAATTCCACTCTTGCACTTTACAAGAAAAAAGTGTAAAACTTTAAGTAAGCTAAAAAAAGTAAATAAGAAATGCAATGAAAGGGATACGTCATAAAAGTTAACTGGAATTCAGAGAGCTGTTGGATGGTGTGAAACGGCAGAAAGTATTTTATGATATCACCCAGGAGCATCCCGCTGAAATATACAGGTTGGAAGAATCAACATAGTCAGGTATCGAGTAAGCCGGGACGTTGTCTTCACGTTACAGAAGAAACTGTTAGATATTTTGACAGTAACAAGTGGTTGTGGTTAGTGATGACTGCAGTAAACGAAGTGGTACCACGGAAGAATATTCCGCCCTTTGTTATCCGAAAGGATAGCGAAGGCGTTTTTTATATATTTACTTTAAAGAGAAAGAAGAGGGATTGTTTTATGAGTGGAATATTAATGATGATCATTGCCATTGTTGTGCTTGGTGGAGCATATCTTCTTTATGGTCGTTATCTCCAGAACAAATGGGGCATTGACCCAAATGCCAAAACTCCGGCATATGAGATGGAAGACGGGGTTGACTATGTACCGGCCGATACGAACGTCGTATTCGGTCATCAGTTTGCATCAATCGCAGGTGCAGGTCCGATTAACGGACCGATCCAGGCAGCAATCTTCGGATGGCTTCCGGTACTTTTGTGGATCTTAATCGGAGGAGTATTCTTTGGAGCCGTTCAGGATTTCGCATCTATGTATGCATCTGTAAAAAATAAAGGACGTACAATCGGATATATCATCGAAGAATATATCGGAAAATTAGGTAAGAAATTATTCCTGTTATTCTGCTGGCTGTTTTGTATTCTGGTCGTTGCAGCTTTTGCTGATGTTGTAGCCGGAACTTTTAATGGATTCTCAGTAAGTGAAGCCGGAAAGTAACAAAAATTGCAGCTAACGGTGCAGTCGCAACTACTTCTATGATATTTATCTTAGAAGCAGTCGGACTTGGAATGTTTTGAAGTATACGAAATTCAACAAGTGGATTAATACAGCAGTTGCAATCGTATTATTGGTAGCAGCAATCGCACTGGGACTTCACTTCCCAATGTATGTAGGACTGGATGCATGGCATTTCATCATCTTCGTTTACATCCTGATTGCCAGTGTCGCTCCTGTATGGGCACTTCTTCAGCCTCGTGACTATCTGAATAGTTACCTTTTGATTTTTATGATCGTTGGTGCGGTTGTTGGTGTATTTGTAGCAAATCCATCTTGTAACCTTCAGGCATTCACAAGCTTTAACGTAGGTGGACAGTATATGTTCCCAATCTTATTTGTAACGATCGCTTGTGGTGCGGTTTCCGGTTTCCATTCACTGGTATCTTCCGGTACAGCATCCAAACAGATTAAGAATGAGAAGAACATGCTTCCTGTATCATTCGGAGCAATGTTAATGGAAAGTATGCTTGCAGTTATTGCACTGATCGCAGTTGCATCTTTTGCCAAAGGTGAAGCAGCAGCACAGGGACTGACAACACAGCCTCAGATTTTCGCCGGAGCGATTGCGAACTTCCTGTCAGTCATCGGACTGCCACACTCTCTTGTATTTACGCTGATCAATCTGGCAGTATCCGCATTTGCACTGACTTCTCTGGATTCCGTAGCCAGAGTAGGCCGTCTGTCATTCCAGGAATTCTTCCTCGATGATGATGTAGATCAGGATAACATGAGTCCATTCTTAAAAGTGGTAACGAATAAATACTTTGCAACGATTATTACACTGGTACTTGCATATTTCCTGACAAAAGTCGGTTATGCAGAGATCTGGCCTTTATTCGGTTCAGCCAACCAGCTGTTATCTGTACTGGCACTGGTAGCTTGTGCGGTATTCCTTAAGAAAACGAAGCGCAAGGGATTCATGCTCTGGGGACCAATGGTATTCATGATGGCTGTTACATTTACAGCACTTGGTATGACGATCGTGAAACTGACAAAAGCATTCCTGACAACAGGGCTGGATCTTGGAAATACATTACAGCTGATTTTTGCCGTATTGCTTCTGATCCTTGGTGTGTTGGTTGCAATCCAGGGTGTAAAGAAACTTCTTGAAAAAACAGATGATAAGAAAGTAACAGCTTAATCAATATTTTATTCGTAATAAGAACATATAAGAGAAACTGTGGTAATAGCGTGAGGTATTATCGCAGTTTTTTGTTTTATATTATATATAGTAGAGACAGATTCTGCAGAATTGGAATAAATATATAAAAAACATAGATCAATATAAAAATATTGATAATTAATCCAAAAATATTCTATGTCAAAAAATAGTGTTGTAATTATAATGAGATTAGTCAATGAGTTAGACGCGATTAACAAAAACAAACAGCAACAAAGAGGAGGAAAGAAAATGAAAAGAAAAAAGTATTTGCACTCATGATGGCAGCAACACTTGCATTATCACTGGCAGGCTGCGGAGGATCTTCGTCAGGTGATTCAAAATCATCAGGATCTTCAGACAGCAGTTCTGTAGCCAATAAGGACAAACCGCTTTGCTGGTTTAACCGTCAACCTTCTAATAGTTCAACAGGGGAATTGGACAAAGAAGCGTTGAATTTCAACAAAGATACTTATTATGTAGGATTTGATGCTAATCAGGGAGCAGAACTTCAGGGAGAGATGGTTGTTGATTATATCAAAGCAAATGCTGATAAGATTGACAGAAATGGTGATGGAGTTATCGGATACGTACTTGCAATCGGTGATATCGGACATAATGATTCTATCGCACGTACACGTGGTGTTCGTGCGGCACTTGGAACAGGAGTTAAAGATGGTGACGAAGTTGCTTCCAAGCCGGCAGGAACAAACGTAGACGGAAAAGCAAAAGTTTGTCCAGGATGCTAAGATTGATGTAAACGGAAAAGAATTTACAGTCCGTGAGCTTGCTTCTCAGGAAATGAAGAACTCAGCAGGGGCAACATGGGATGCGGCTACAGCAGGTAACGCAATCGGAACATGGGAAGCTTCTTTCGGAGATCAGATCGATATTGTTGTTTCTAACAATGATGGTATGGGAATGTCAATGTTTAATGCATGGGCAAAAGATAACAAAGTTCCTACATTCGGATATGATGCAAACAGTGACGCTGTTGCAGCAATCGCTGAAGGATACGGCGGAACAATCTCTCAGCAATGCAGATGTTCAGGCTTATCTGACATTAAGAGTACTCCGTAACGCACTTGACGGAGCAGACGTGGATACAGGTATTGGTACAGCAGATGATGCCGGTAACTGCCTGACAGAAGGTGAAGATTACAGATACAGCGAAGAAGAAAGATCTTACTACGCATTAAATGTTGCAGTAACAGCTGATAATTACAAAGACTTTACAGATTCAACAAAGATTTATGACAAAGTGTCAAAACAGCTTGATTCAAGCAAGAGTCCATCTAAGAAAGTATGGCTTGATATTTACAATGCATCAGACAACTTCCTGAGCTCAACATACCAGCCACTTCTTGAGAACTATGATGATCTCCTTAATCTGAAGGTTGATTACATCGGTGGAGATGGACAGACAGAGTCAAACATTACAAACCGTCTCGGAAATCCAAACGAATATGATGCATTTGCAATTAACATGGTTAAGACAGACAATGCATCAGCATACACATCACTTCTCTCAAAATAAGAGACTGGTTAAATGGTAAATGAATGAAACGCAGAGGGGTGTCAGAGATGATACCCTTCTTTCATCAAGAAAAGGAAAGCAGAGTTATGACAGTAGATAAGAATAAATACATCTTATCGATCAATGGCATGAGTAAGTCGTTCGGTAGAAACAAAGTTCTGAAACATATAAACCTGAATGTCAAACCTGGGACCATTATGGGACTTATGGGTGAAAACGGTGCCGGAAAATCGACAATGATGAAATGTCTCTTTGGTACTTATCAGAAAAGATGAGGGGACAATTATATTAGACGGCAGAGAAGTAAATTTCTCGGGACCAAAAGGTGCACTGGAAAAACGGGGGTAGCGATGGTACACCAGGAATTGAATCAATGTCTTGAAAAGAAGCGTTTGTAGATAATATGTTCCTTGGACGATATCCAAAGAATTCTTTTGGAATTGTCGATGAAGGAAGAATGAAAAAGGAAACTGCAAATCTCTTCAGACAGCTTGGAATCACAGCGAATCTGACACAGCACAATGAAAAAAATGTCTGTGTCCCAGCGGCAGATGTGTGAGATTGCAAAAGCTATTTCCTATCATTCCAAAGTAATTGTACTGGATGAACCAACCTCATCCCTGACAGCGCCGGAAGTTGAGAAGCTTTTCAAGATGATGCGTCAGTTGAAAGCACAGGGAATTTCGCTGATTTATATATCACATAAGATGGATGAGATATTCAATATATGTGATGAGATATCTGTGCTCAGAGATGGTAGTCTGGTTATGACAAAAGAGTGTAAAGATACCGATATGAATGAACTGATATCGGCAATGGTTGGACGCTCGCTGGATAACAGATTTCCACCTGTTGACAATGAGCCGGGAGAGAAGATTCTCTCTGTACAGAATCTTTCGTCAAAATATGCACCAAAGATTCAAAATGTATCCTTTGATATCAGAAAAGGAGAAATATTTGGATTTTACGGTCTGGTTGGTGCCGGACGTACGGAACTTTTTAGAAACAATCTTCGGAATCCGCACAAGAGCAGAAGGAAATGTAATATACGATGGAAAGATCATGAACTTTTTCATCGCCGAGAGATGCAATGGATCATGGATTTGCTCTGATCACAGAAGAAAGAAAAGCCAATGGTCTGTTCTTAAAAAGGCGATATTACATTTAATACGACCATTGCTAACATGAACCATTATAAGAATGGTGCTGTGCTGTCACATGACAGAATGGTACGTGCAACTGCGGAAGAGATTAAAATCATGCATACAAAGTGTATGGGTCCGGATGATATGATCACAAGTCTCTCCGGAGGAAATCAGCAGAAGGTAATCTTCGGAAAATGGCTGGAGCGTTCACCAAGTGTATTCATGATGGATGATCCGACACGAGGAATTGATGTTGGTGCGAAATATGAGATTTACGAACTGATCATCAATATGGCAAGCAGGGGAAAACAATTATTGTTGTATCTTCTGAGATGCCGGAGATTCTTGGTATTACGAACCGTATCGGTGTTATGTCAAACGGACGACTGGCCGGAATTGTAAATACAAAAGAGACGAACCAGGAAGAATTATTGAGACTCAGTGCAAAATATCTGTAACAGAGAGGGGTATAGAAGATGGCAGAAAAAAGCATTATCATTTCGGCTGAAGAAGAAGCAATACTTTTGAAACCGATTGACGAATATGTTGGAAAAATACAGGAGCAGATCGATGCACTGCGTGTGGAAGGATCTGACAAAGTCAACAGTTTAAAAAATCAGATTGCAATAGCAAAAGAGAATAAGAACTTAACAAAAGAAGAACAGAATAAGATTATCGGGGAATGTAAGAAGAATCTGGAGAAGGCAAAAGCAACAGAAGATGCAAATAAACAGCAGATTGCAAAACTGATCGCAGATGCCGAAAGTTTTCTTTCCAAACATTACAACAGTGAGTATTATAACATTGTTGCAAAGAGCTGCGAAGCAGAGAAAAAAGCGGAAAACAGTAATTTTGAAAAATTAAAAGCGGATCTGCAGGAAGAACATAAGAAGGCAGTCAGCAGACTGAAAGATGCAGAAGAGATTAAAGCTGAAAAATACACATATAAGAATAAATTATATGATGCGCAGATGACACATGAATCCAGGATCCAGGAGATCAAGGATAGAAAACATGATGCATACATGCATAAGTTCCACCTGATCGATCTGCTCAGAATGTCAAAATATACATTTGCACAGAAGCAGGCACAGAATTTTGAAAATTACAAGTACACATTTAATATGACACAGTTCTTGTATAAGAACGGTCTGTATATTGTAATTATTATGATCTTTATCGCATTGTGTATTATTACACCATTCGTGAAAAATACACAGCTTTTTACAACCACAAACATCCTTAACATTTTGCAGCAGGCTTCACCGCGAATGTTCCTTGCACTTGGAGTTGCCGGTCTGATCCTTCTGACAGGTACAGACCTTTCTGTAGGACGTATGGTTGGTATGGGTATGGTTACAGCAACCATTATCATGCATAACGGAATTAACACAGGTACTGTGTTTGGACATGTTTTTGATTTTTCGGGTATGGCACCGGCATCAAGAGCTATATTAGCATTATGTGTGTGTATACTTTTCACAACTGTATTTGCAATGACAGCCGGATTTTTCATGGCAAGATTTAAGATGCATCCATTTATTTCAACGATGGCAAATATGTTGATCATCTTTGGTCTTGTTACATATGCTAACAAAAGGATGTTTTCGTTTTGGTGCGATTGATCCGACAATCCCGAATATTTTTATTCCACAGGCAGGACGTTTTCCGATGATTATTTTATGGGCAGTAGTTGCGATTGCTGTTGTATGGTTTATCTGGAATAAGACAACATTTGGAAAAAATTTATATGCAGTTGGTGGAAATCCAGAGGCGGCAGCTGTATCAGGAATCTCGGTATTTAAAGTAACGATGGGAGCATTTATCCTTGCAGGTATCCTTTATGGATTCGGTTCATGGCTGGAGTGTGTACGAATGGTTGGATCCGGTAGTGCCGCTTACGGACAGGGATGGGATATGGACGCCATTGCAGCCTGCGTAGTTGGTGGAGTTTCCTTTACCGGTGGTATTGGTAAGATATCGGGAGTTGTGACAGGTGTACTGATCTTTACATCATTGACCTATTCTCTGACGGTTCTTTGGTATTGATACAAACCTTCAGTTTATTTTGAAGGTATCATTATTCTGGCAGCAGTAACACTTGACTGTCTGAAATATGTACAGAAGAAATAATAAATAAAAGACTGTTTATACAGGTTTATACAAAAAGAAGTAGACCGTCCTGCTCATCGGAAAGATGAAAGGGACGGTTTTTTCAACATGATGCGTTCGAAAGGAATCTTTGAGTAAAGAAATTTTGAAGGCAGATTTTGTGTTTGGATATACTATAAGAGCTGTAAATTTGTTATACTGGAATAAACATATAGCAGCCATGAAAAAGGGGAAAAAGATGGAACGATATAAAGTGATTCTCGTAGATGATGAAGCAGAAGTCATTGATATGATAGAGAAAAAAAATTCATTGGAATGATCTGGGGTTTGAGGTGGCAGGAAGTGCGACAAATGGGGTAAAAGCACTGGAATTAGTAGAAAAACTCCAGCCGGACGTGGTGCTGACGGATATTAAGATGCCTTATATGGACGGGTTAGAGTTATCCAGAAGGCTGAATCGGGAATATCCGAATATTATATCATGCTCTGTACGGGATTTGATGAGTTTGAATATGCGAAAGAAGCAGTGCATCTGGAAATCAAGGAGTATATGCTCAAACCGGTCAATGCAACAGAATTGTCAGAAAGTCTGACTAATCTGAACATACGCTGGACAGGGAAAGAGAAGAAAAATTAAATGTAAAAAATTAAATGATTATTTCAGGAAGTACTTCCGAAATTACAGTCCAATTTTTTATTTCATTAATTGAAGGAAGAGTAGAAAAACATGATTATGAAAGGTTTTACAGGCATATCAGGTAGATATGAAAGGACCTCTCTTTGGTTGTGTAATCTTCCACACATCGGAGAACCATGTGCCAGAAGGCATGAACCCACTGCTTTTATCCATGTCGGTAGAAAGAGAGATCAAGCAGAGACTGATGGATCAGTGGAACTGTCGAGAATTTATATATATGGGAAATACACTGCTGATTCTGGAACTGGATGCGGAAGATAAGATTACCCAGATAACAGATGCCTGTGACAGATTCTGTCGGTGGGCGTACCGCATCATGGGTGCAGTTGTTACAGCGGGAATCGGAACCGTGTGTGACAGCCTGTATGAGATCAGTCTTTCCTATGAGAGGGCAAGAGAAGCAGTTTCTTACAGGGTTTTATACGGAACAAAACGGGCAATTAATATTGGAGAGATTGTTCCGAAGGAACAGATCAAACCGGTTCAGTCAGAAGAGTCAAGGATGCAGATGCTATTTCGTGCAATTCGTATAGGAGATTCGGCAGAGATAGAGCGGGCAGCACATGGAGAGATGGAAAAGCTTCATAAAAATACAGAAACCATGAGTCAGTATAATCTTGCTACAATGGAGATCGTCAGTGGATTTTTTAAGTTCTGTACAGATAATTCGCTGGATTTCAATAAAATATCCGGTAATATGCAGAATATTTACGAAAAAGTATCGCAGATGGATGAAAGTACACTGACAGCATGGATTGTGCAGATGTCGGAAACGATCAGTGAAAAGCTGAAATGTGCAAGAAACAGTTCTGCCAGACGGCTCATTGTGGAAGCACAGAACATTGTGAAAGAAAGGTATATGGAGGCGGATATATCATTGGACGAGATATGTGCGGTTCTCGGTGTATCGAATTCTTATTTTTCTTCTGTATTTAAAAAAGAAGCGGGAAATCGTTTATCTCTTATTTGACAGATTACAGAATGGATATTGCGGCAGAGATGATATTGAATACAGATGAGAAAAGTTATACAATAGCAGAAAAGTAGGGGTATCTCGATGCCAATTATTTTAGTTATGTATTTAAAAAGAAAGTTTAGGTAGTTTCTCCTTTCGAAG
>ENA-OQBG01000188-OQBG01000188.1-human-gut-metagenome-genome-assembly--contig:-NODE-188-length-12729-cov-7.307173_pt1 | contig 12729 bp, 10 predicted proteins | sample MGYA00242746_ERZ504551 | MGnify/ENA primary metagenome ERZ504551 (study PRJEB26092, sample SAMD00036289) | human gut metagenome | host: Homo sapiens | study: EMG produced TPA metagenomics assembly of... | reverse complement strand
CCAGAGATAGTTTCTTACGCGCGGTATTATGTTCGATTTCATTAACACAATACCGAGCAAGATCAATACCATTGTAGAATATTTCACAATTACAAGACGAAGCAATTTTTTTACCAAATGCGAATTCGGCAGCTTGCTTGGAACATGCATAAAATGGTCAGGATAACGTCGAACTATATGATGACAAATCTGAAGCATCTGTCGTTTGAGTCTTCCACCGTGATCGTTAGTATTATGTGAGTGTGCAATAAGATATCGTCCACTTTTCTTTGCCTCACGCATATACACCAAAGAAGCCGAGTCTAGATTATGCGCATGGATGACAGTATACTCAGGATGATTCCGGAAAAAATCCTCAATATATGTTTGATAGTCATGCGGATTCTGACTGAAACTAGGTGCCTTATAAATCTGACCGCCCATCGAAAGTATCTCAGACTCATATTCGTATGAATAATCTTGGTCGTAAGGATGGGTTAGGAAATCGAATTGAATAGATTCACGATTTATTTTACGATAAATATTCATCAGCAGTGTTTCCACACCGCCTCTGTCCATGATATTTACAACTTGCAGAACTCGTTGCATCTTACGCCTTCCCATCCGAAAGAGTGTAAACAGCTGGGTCACTATTAAGCCATTCAATCAGATTAAATCCATGATGGAATCGATCCGTATCATTGAGAATCTCATCATCGGAAGGACTTGGGAACGGAATGCCGCATTGTACATCTTCCATTGGATGAGTAATAAAACATAGTTTATTGGGGAAATCTAAGGCATCAAAAGCACGAATATCTTGATCAGAACATTCATTCATCTGACTAAATTTAATAAACAAATTATTCCAATTAATTCTAGCACACCTACGTTTCCATTTTTTCGCTGCTTCTTCGGGAGTTGGATAGTGCAAAAAACAATTCGTATATCATCAAGTTTTGCAACTACTTTATCTGACTCATTTCGACGAGATAACACATCTGCATGAGCAGAACCGACCGCAGGAACAAATTCCAGTTCTGAATTGACATAATGTTGTAAATTTGAAACAAAACTTTATATAGTCAGAGGCAAAAAAAATATAATCCAGCAGTCGGTGATAAATATGGAAGGCCAAAATATCTATATACTGACCCAGCCCAACAATTATTAGATATAATAGTAAAATCAGCACGATTAAGTTTCATCCGTCTTACAGAGGCGAACCAAGGATTTGTATATTCACGTAATTTACGTTCTGCAACTCCCCAATAATCTGTTTTCATTTTCCCCATTCCTCCATAATACTCTCAGATATTATTAACGAAAAAATATATAAGTTTTTTTAGCTATTTGTTGTTATTTGGTAATTTACTATATAGACTAAAGAAAGGTTCAGCCAAAGCAACAAGACAGAAATTCACGCAAACCCAAAATGCCCCAGATTCGCTAAAGGCAACAAAAGCAAATATTATCAACCCAAACAACTCTGGAGTTAACTCACCGTACCCTATCAGGCCTCTCAGTAGAACATATTCATAAGCAAGGAATAAAAGAGCGGCAACTACAATACCGGATTCCAGAACAACGTGCGCGAAAGCATTATCACAAATAAATGTGTCATAATATCCACGATAATTTTCTTGCATCTTGGAAAAATCAAAACCAAACATATGGACCCCATATGTTTCAAAGTAATGATGCATTAAATCAAGACGTCCAGTCATCATAGAATTCAAGTTGCTCATCCAAGAAATCGACGGTTTGAAATAAACCATAAGCCATATAGAAAATAGACTTAAACCCAGAAAAGCCAATGAACCTAAGACAAGGATTAATTTATCCCAACGGCCATGCTTGTCAATAGTAACGAACAACGACAAGAATACAATCAGTAAGATTGAAATGGCTGAAGTTCGCGAATAAGCTAATTCATAGCATGCATAAAATGCAACACCATAAATTAATAAATCCTTCCATCCGAATTTGCGATATTGTAAAACAGCATAAGCGCAACAAGCCGTTACAACAGCTAAACCGAATAGATTAGGATGAGTAAAGCCAAAAGCTTGCCGCTCCGGCATTCCATTCCCCGCAATAAATGTTGTTTTTTTTATAATTCCATTATTCGCGCAAATAACTGTCAAAAAAATAACCGCAACATTGGTACAAAGAACACAAATGGCGATTTTACGTAAATTAACTTCACGACCAGCAATAAGAAATAACAATAGGAGAAGAATATTCCAACTTCCTGATATAAAAGTTGATGCTAGCACGCAACTTCCCACCACAAGACAGAGAGCATACTGCTTAGCCTGAAATCTCTGCACAAGAATTCTGACCCCGAGCACTAATGTGCTCACTATGCGAATCAAAAGGTACAGTTGGCCAATGTTCATCCATGACAATTCTTGAAAAGATGTAAATTTCAAAAGATTCAATGCACAGTAAATAGTAAACAAAACATAATAAATCGGCATAAAACGAAGGGGTTGGCTGAACGCATGCCTCACCGGTAGCCGTTTCTTGTTTCGGGATACACTAATTACATCTTGATGAATATTATTTGACCGTGTGCTCATAGGACGTCATTTACTTTCCATCAATCGTTCATAGTGCTGCATGAGAAGCTCAGCATTGGCTTTTGCGGAATATCCTCGTTGCTCTAGCAATGCTGGATTGTCTGTCAGCCTTCCTCTATTGAAAGCGTTTTCCAAGGTTTTAGTCCATTTATCAATATCAGCATCAAGAGAAAGGAAAGTACCTGTACCTGTGATATCAGTCTCCCTTGGTACATTATCTGAGTACATGCATGGCAAACCTGCCGCTTGCGCTTCTACGGCAGAAACCGGCAAACCCTCATATAACGATGGCATAAAGAAAACATCCATCACCGAATAAAGTTTATTGATATCCTCACGGACACCGGCTAGTATCACCACATTTGAAAGATGCTCGGATGAGATTATTCCCTCAAGCTCTTCTCGATCATCACCATCACCGAGAATCAGCATCTTAGCGTCAGGAAAAGCTTCATGAAACTTGGCAAATACATGAACGGCAAAAGGATAATTCTTTTGCTTAACGAGCCTGCCCACACAGCCCACAACTGGATCTGTTTCTTTGATTCCTAATTCAGAACGAAGCAGCTTCCTTGATTCTGAATCATAGGCGAATTGTTCTAGTGGAATGCCGTTATTAATCACAGTAAATGGTCGCGAGCCGAACAGGAATCGACCGGCATCATCAGAACAGGCAATACAGTCAGTGGCATAATGCTTGCCGATAGCATTAAGCGGAGCATTACGTAGCCGATGCAAAAACTTGTCAGAAGAGTTGTTCAAATGACTATGCAACACACGATGCTCTATACCGACCAGTTCAGCTTCTCGAAGGACACAGAACGCAGAGTTCGGCATATGGCAATGTACAATGTCATAATTAGAACCAATTTTTTCGAACACCTCATGTACCTCATGCATGAAACGTCTAAGATCATCGCCAGCATAATTCACAGGGTAAACAGAACATCCCCGTACTTTTAGTTCTTCGTCATAACGTTTCTCATGCATGTACACGCCATCTCGGATAGCATGATGCATAAAGTCATAGTGCACCCGATTTTCGTCATGATAATGTTCCATATTGTATACAAATCGAGCCACTCCAGCTGCACGGCTCAAAGACGGCACTACCTGTAGTACCCTTAATCGCTCGACAGACATATCACAAACTTTCTATCAAAATAGCAAATGGAAAAACTTCGCCAACAGTTATATGGACAGGTGCCTGTCCAGCTGCAAGTACAAAACGAGCGGCTTTTTTCAGAGCATTATTGAGATTCATGTTGCATACGTCTTAATCAGACTACTTCAGCTTGACACCTAAGGAGCCGGCGATTTTAAGAGCGGTTTCCTTACCAATCGTATTTTTGACGAATTCTTTGCCCTTACGCTTAACTTCAGAAGCTAAATCACGTGGTCGACTCAAATCATAAAAATCATAAATCGCCTGTGCATCAGTACTCATCTCAGTAAAAACTTCAAATAGAATCGGTCCTTCAGCATCTAGATTCATAAACTGATTAACAGCAGAGTCATACGACCGCTTATCGGAAGCAGTCAAATATGTAAATCCGCAAGACTTTGCCCAACCTTCTGCCTTAGTATTATGACGCGCAGTCGTGTGCAAATCACTGGCCTCGTTGCGCCACATACCGTTGTAATAGAACTCTTCTCCGCCATGGTTATTTAGTAAAAGAATTCGCACATTCTTACCAATGTGACGAGAACGCAATACATTCATGCCGTAAAAGAAGGACAAATCTCCGATGACCAGGAAGCTTGGCGTATCAGAATCTGCGACAGCTTGGCCAAGGAATGAGGGAAGACAACCGTCAATACCGTGAGTACCGATATTGGCATATACTTTCACATGTGGTTGAAGTTTGAAAAAATTAGTGATGCGAATTGCATTATTTATGCTCAGATGCAATAACGAGCCTGAAGGAATACGCGTAGCAACATTCTTAATGGCATAAATATTAGACCATCCGAAGTCAGGATATTTTACAGAATCAGCATAGTCAACAAGCTTATTATGATATTTCATATCATTAGCTATACCGTTTTCGACATGCTCATTAAAATACGTAAAGAAGTACTCAGGGGTACAGGCAAAAATAGTGGTCAGGCTCTTGAACAAATCGCAAACCTCGCCATCTTCTTGAACCAGCCAATGCTCATATTCGCCATGATAACGCAATAGCATGGCTTTCAGCCCAGAAAATACCATACCACCGAACGAAATCACAATGTCAGGCAACAGCTCTTCGAATTTCTTGTCACTCACGTAACGAGTATCCATGCAGACAGAAGGATTAAATGTACCCTCACATTCGATATTCGACATGTAGTCCACAGCAATCGCACTGTTGAACTTATGGAAGAACTCAGTCATCTGCCGCTGTTGCTCATCAGAAACGTAGCTTTCCTGACCGCATACCACGAGAATACGTTTAGCCGCGGCGAGCTGAGCAACTTTTTCTTGCCATTTATCTTGAGAAGAATGGCAATCCACTCGATGAATAGCCTGTATCTCTGGCAGCGAATGTAACGGGAATGTCGTACTGTAATATTTCATTGGAACATTGATGTGCACAGGGCCAGTACCATTATGGTCAAGTTCCAGCAAAGCTTCATTTACCAAACGCCGACAATAAATATAATCATCGTCATCGCGAACAATCGGAAGATTCACTGACTTACGAACATGACGATCGAACATGCCAACCTGGTCAATCATCTGATCTTCCCATTGTCCCAACATCTCATAATCACGATCGCCAGTCAACACAATTAGCGGTACATGCTGATAGTAAGCCTCTGCCACAGGCGGCCAATAGTTACACGTCGCCGTAGAAGAGGTACAAGAAATAACAACCGGTTCATGAATACGTTGCGAAAGACCTAAGGCGAAATAACCAGCACTGCGCTCGTCAGTGATTGAATAACACTTAAAAAAAGAATCTTCTTCAATCGAATGGACGAAAGGCACGTTCCGTGAACCTGCCGAAAGAACACAATGACGAATGCCACGTTCCTTAAGCAACTGAATAATGATCTGATATGGCTTGATCTCGGTGTACATCTTTTTTCCTTCAGTATTCCTAATGTTCACTCATTGATGGCTTTGTCCAAGAACGTTTGAGCTTCAGTTCGCTTTGTCTCCAAAACCTGTGCCACATGTGTATGGTCGATTGGCTGGTCAGCGATATCAAGGTTGCGCCAATCATCAAGATAATGGCTTGTTTCTCCGGTCATTTCAAGCAAATTCATAATGCGACCAGAAAAACGTCCTGGACTGATTGCAACGAATTTACGCTCCAGATTCATAGAGAACGCAGTGCCATGGAACGAATCAGTAATAACGTATTCGGCATTCATGAACAGACTGACAAATCCCCCAACCGTAGGACAGATAATCGCGTGTTCACCTTTACGCTTTTCATGGACACCATAGGCAATACGGTAAACAGGCAATCCGGTCTTGTCCGCAAATCGTTGAACGTATTGGTCAAATTCATGGTTCTTGTTAAGTTGATAAACCAGAATATAAGGTTCAGCGGGCAAAACGCTATCATCACGAAGCACGCTCCAATCATCACGATTGAGCATCAGTGTGGGATCAATAACAGGCACTGCTCCATGCACACCAATAGAATTCAGCAATTCAGCAGCTTCAGCTTCACGCACAGAAATATGAGAGTACCGATTCAAAGCATCACGCATTAACGGCTTCTCCCAATCTTCCAACGAAGATTTGCCTATGCTGGCTGCATATGCAATACGTTTGGCTCCTTCAGGCGCAAAAGATAGATAAAACGCCTTGTTAAAGCCCTCATTCCATGTACTATTCCACACTTGATCGGAACCAGTGCAGTAAATATCTGCCTGAGGAGGATTTTGTTCCAAAGCCTCCACCGAATAGTATTTACGGTCTGTGAGGGCAAGCTTAGACTGACGAAAATCATTCAATGGCTTAGCGCGACGAGCTACAATCCGACTAACTGGAATACGCGCCAGTGATTTAACACCAGGAATTCTGAAAATCGGCATCTTCTTAGCCAGTTGGCCATTAAGGGCTCGTTCGGTTTCATTTTCCGGAATGGCATCATGACGGTAATAATCCACGATTGACGGCGTAGCCCAATGCGTGAGAGCACCGTTTGCGTCGCATAAGTCTGGAGACATGAACCATAATTCGGAGAATTATGTAACGTGACCACGGCAATGGTGGGTTTAGTATCCTTTACATTGTCAGTCATTATTAGTTCCTTTCCGCAGAAGATGCGTATAGATGAAAGAGCGCACAGAATTGGGGACAAGACAGACCAATACGTGCGGAATGGTCGTTCCTAGGAACTGGAAGAATGTGAAATATCCTCGTCGTAATTGTTCAGCTTTAAATTTCCAAACATGAGGAATATATGCGGGTCCACCGCGACGAGCATAGAAATCTGGGCTTACGCGCATTGCAACCAATGGCTCGTTAATATTCGCGGCCTTGCATCCGGAAGCTAGCATTCGGCTGAATAAATCCCAATCTTCGAAATACAAATAATCGGCGCTATAGTTTCCAGCTTCCAAAACACGCGATTTACGAAACACCATGGAAGGGTGACGGAATGGATTGCGCTTTTTGAATATGAGACAATCGACTGTTGATCAATCGGAAGATCAGATTCGGCAACAGGATGGTACGGATCCTTTATAAACTCCACAATCTGTGAGCCCACCATATCCAAGTTATGATCAGACATCACAGCCAACTCTTTCTCCATTCGAGTCGAAAAAGAGTAATCGTCAGAGTCCATGCGAGCGATGATTTCATTCCTGCATTCTGGGACTCCATGAGCAAGGGCACTGCCCAGACCTTCATTCTTGGGCAAAACCACCAAATCGAGAAGTCCGGCATGCTGCTCATGAAACACATTGATTGCATTGTCCAATTCATGGGTCAATGGACCGTCCTCAACGAGGACAATCTGCTCGGGTGGAACTGTCTGAGCAAGCATGCTATGTAATGCTTCTACAAGATATTCGGGAGATTCCTTCGCATAGACGCTCATAAGAACGCTATACGGCAACTCCTTACTTTCTTTTAAAGAAGCATTCGCACTAGCATCATATTGTGTTTGATCACCTACTGACATCTGCCCTCTTCATTCATCTCCCTTGTAAATCAGCTGCAAACAAGTAATCAAAAAACTGCCACTAGAAACTCTAGTATGCACCATTGGGGTGCAGAACCGTGCCGATAGTACGGAGAATATACACAATGTCCCCCAACACCGACCAATTCTGCACATAGGAAACATCAATCTGCTGGCTTTCTTCCTCACTCAGGTCGTTACGGCCAGACACCTGCCAAGGGCAGGTAATACCAGGCTTTACCAGCAAACGAGTGGCATACACCTGGTCATATTCGTCCACCTCAAACTGACGTTGCGGACGCGGCCCGACCACACTCATCGTTCCGATCAAGGAGTCGAAGAACTGTGGCAACTCATCAATACTGGCCTTACGGATGAAATGGCCGACCTTGGTGATACGCGGATCATTCTTGATCTTCACACATGCACCCATCTTCTGACCATTCGCGGCGGCCACTTCGGCAAGTTTGGCATCCGCATTCACATACATTGAACGGAACTTATGAATCTTAAATGGCTTGCCACGCAGACCAACACGTTCCTGCCTATAGAACACCGGCCCCTTGTCTTCAAGCTTGATAGCAATAGCCGTGATAATCATAAATGGAGACGAAAGCACAATGGCGATCAAAGAAACCGCTATATCGAATACACGCTTCTTAAACATATCCCATGGCGAATACTGCGGCAAGCTGATCGTCATCACCGTCGTACCCTGAATCACACGGATATTAGTCTCATGGCCACTCACGTCCACTGCGGAAGTGACCACCGCAATCTCCAGATTCATAGTTTCCATGTTCAGCACAAACGTGTTGAAATTATCCGAGAAGCGCTGCATAACATCCGTGACCATCACCGTCTGCGCACCCATCGAAGCGGTACGTTCGGCGAAGTTCCTGCAATACGACAGCATGGAAATGTCCCTACCGCTGATCTTACGGATTCGTTCCTTGAAATCGGCAGGTGCGACAACGGCCTCCACGAGCCCAGTCCGCTCGTTCACCCCAATCGGGCACACCGCAATAGCATGATAATTCAGCTGGCGCTTCTGGCTCAGGAACGCCAACGCATGCGCAATGCCCTCAGGGGAACCAACCACCACGGTGCCATACGAATATGCGCCCTTTTCACGACTAGACAGCACAAACTGGCGGATGATCAAACGCCCCAGCATGGTAATCAGGAATGCGCACAGTAACACCAAGCCGGTATGCAGCAAAGGTATATAAACGTTGAGAATAGAATTAATTGCACAAATCATCAATCCCGCAAAAACGTGCCTTTGACCAGTAGCGCGTTCAACTGGTAACCGTCACCCATCACATGACGGTGGTACACGCCAACACTATGCAGGCAGTAAATCCAAATCAACGAGCAAGCAAGCGCATACAGCCACAAACCAATATAGAAATGGAAACGGGAAGAATACAACGCTTCCCCGCCTTGCCACACATATATGATTGCCGAAGCGGCAATAAATGAAGCCATGTCGCACAGAATCAAAAGAGCATTGACGAAAAAAGCCAATAAGCGACGCTAAGCACCCGTTTACAGGAGGTCTCACTCAGATTCGTTTCAGTACTACTGCTTTGGGACATTCTTCTCTCCACAACTGCCTCCGGTATTTCAAGGGGCAATGGCGAGTTCTAGTGATTGTTGCAATACCTGGCCTACCGCAAGGAGGGTCAGGTGGCCAGGAGCCGCCGAAACGAGGACCGTGGCGGGGAACGCCGTTGGACGTTCGACGGCGTCGAATATCCGACGAGGAAGCCGGTGTGCGCGGCGAGGCGCGAGGAGGGCGTGCGTCTGCCGGACGAGGAGGGCATGAACTTCACCCAGGCCGCCCATGCGGTCGGGGTCTCCAAGCGCACCGGCAGGGTATGGAGCAACGGGCGCACCCGCGCCACCGGGAGGAACGAAAGGGCAAGCATGGACTGGTATCGTTCCACCATGGTGTATTCTGTCAAATCGAGGTGGACGCTTGGGGGTGGTGCCGTTTTGTTGGACTTCCTTGTTCCTGCCTTCTGATTATGCCACGAGGCCGAGCTTGCGCCGCCGGTCCATGATGCTCATGCCGTACTCGGTCTTGATCCGCTTGTCCCGGTACCAGACCATGTAGTCGTTGAGCATGTCGATGAACCCGTCCATCGAAACACCCGCGAAGCTTCTCTTGTGGAAGAACTCCTGCCTGGGACGTCCGAAGAACCCCTCCGCGGCCGCGTTGTCCGGAGAACAGCCTTTCGCGCCCGTCGAACGCGTCAATTTGTTGTCCTCGCAGATGCGGATCCATTCCGCCCACCTATAATGACAGCCGCGATCGGAATTAAACCGACATCGGTTTAATTCCGATTAAGCCGGGTTTGTTGTTAAGCCGGGGAACGGTTCGGGGTCTTGGTGGCTGGCCGTGTCCCATGTGGTTTCCCGGCTTAACGTTCCGGGTTATTTGAGGGTGTGTAGTTGTCGGAGTCGTTGCTCGCTGAGCCATGTCTCCTTGGAGGGGTCGGGGCCGGGGTTGGCCGCATCGACGGCTTTGCGCATCATGTCGAGGGTCGCGAACGCGTAGAACGCGCTGGTTGTGCTCATGCTTTCGTGGCCGAGCAGTTGCATGATGAGCGGTAGCGGCACGCCCTGTTGGTAGAGGTCCATGGCGCGGGTCCGGCGGATCAGGTGGCAGTGGACGCGTTCGGGCATGGACGGGCACGTCCCGCGGCGTGCTCTGGCCGCCGCGGTTTTGAGGATCTCGTCGATCCGGTCCACGGAGAGCGGCTGGATGGCGCCGTTCCTCGTCGAGTGGAACAACGGCCTGTCGCCGTCGCGCGTGGACGGTCCGGGATGGAATTCCTCGAGGTAGGCGGCCAGGTGGGTTCGTGTCCTTTCTCCCAGGGGCACGACCCGGCTCTTGCCGCGTTTGCCGGTGAGCGTGACCCTGGCCGGCTTATCCATACCCACGTCCGCGATGGTCAGTGCGGCGAGTTCGCCGATCCTGGCGGCGGTGTCGTACATGAGGATCAGGAGCATGCGGTTCCTGCGCGATTTGGCGTCGCCGGTGCCCCATGCGGTCAGCAACGCTTTGGCGTGCTCCTCCCCGAGGTGGTCGACGGGTTCGCGCGCGGGTGGTTTGACACGTATGCCGGCCGCGTCGTTGCCCAGCGCGGTCAATGCCGGGTGTTCGAGGCCCGCGTGGTCGAGGAACACGCGCATCGTCGTCATCCTCAGCATGATGGTGCGGTCCGAGTACCCGCGCTCGGTCCGCATCCATTCGACCCACCGGCCCAGGCGCGCCCGGTCGAAATGCCCGAAACCGATGTGGCTGCGCTGCGTGCCTTCCGTGGTTTCGAGCCATCGGACGTAGGATTCCAGGCCGATGCGGTACGCCTCGACGGTCTTCGGCGAGCTGCCCCGCACCTTGGGCAGCCAGTGGTGCAGCCAGTCGCGCGCGACTCGCCAGAAGTCCGGTTCACCGGAGCTGGCGGCCGTTTTCCTTGCCTTGCTCATGGTTCCTCCGTTTCCGGGACCACGCGTTCGGCGTCGGCGACGAGGTCCGCGTATCCGTCCATGAAATCGGGGCTGGCGTGCACGTAGTAGAGGGTGCTGTCGATGCCGGCGTGTCCCATGTAGGCCGCCAGATAGGGCAGCATCGCCATCACGTCCACGCCGTCGCGAGTCCACCGCTCGATGTTCGCGAACGCGAACCGGTGCCGGAAATCATAGGGCCTGGGCCGTTTGCCGGCTTGTGGCCACTCGAGCCCGGCCCGCGTCCAGACGCGGCGGAACACCACGCCGGGCATGCCCGGGGAGACCGGATTGCCGGTGGAGGCGACGAAGAACGCGGGACGGTCGTCTCCGAAGCGTTCGCGGGACCGTTGGTCGCATTCCAGCAGTTCGGCGGCGACCTCGTCGCCCACGGGCAGCCTGCGGCTGCGACCGGCCTTGGAATCGACCACGTCGATGGAACGGGCCTTGTGGTCGACGTGCCCGACGGCGAGTCTCCTGACCTCTCGGGTGCGCAGCCCGCAGCAGGCCATGAGCATGAAGAACGCGCGAGACTGCCACGCCCACGGCGACGGAGACTCCAACGTTCCCGCGGCCCGCAGGAACAGGGCGGCCTCGCGGTCCGTCAGCAGGTACGGCGTCGGACGCGGGGATCCGGCCTTCCACTGGTCGGAGAGCACGTACGCGTCGGGATCGTGGGCCAGTCGCATCCACCTGCCGAAGTCCCTGATGTACGAGAACCACGAGCGGCAACCCCCGGGATTCGCGTCGATCCTATGGGCGATCCATCGCTCCACGACGCCCCGCTCCAGACGCACGGCCCCGTGTTCGAGGCAATGCCGGTCGAACGAGCGCAGGACCCGGACGCGGGTGGCGCCATGCCTGCCCATGGACGCCTTGAAGCGGATGTACTCCTCCAATTCGCCGGCGAGCGGGCCGACGAATCCGTGTTCCGTGGGTCTCATGACGATCCGCCTTCCGGCACGGGCAGCACGCACGCGAGCATTCCCCCGCGGTGCGTGGCCATGTAGACGCGTGTGGAATCGGGGTCGGCGTGGCCAAGCACCGCGCTGATCGTCGGCAACGGCGTGGCCGCCTCCAGCATCCTCGTCGCCGCGTTGCGCCGCAACAGCCTGGAACCGCCCCGGCGTCCGAGCCCGGCGTGCCGCATGACACGGCTGATCGCCTCGTACACCGATGAATGACCCCGAAGCGCGACATGGGGCGCCTTGTACCGCACGAACACACGGTCGTCGTCGGTGGCGGGCCTTTCGTCCAACAGCCAGGACGCCAGCCTCGCGGCCAGCGGTCCCGTCATCGGCACGGTCAACGGATTGCCCGTCTTTCGCTGCACCAGACCTATACTCATGGAATCCCAATCCACGTCGGCGATCCTCAGACCGATCACATCGCATGCCCTCAGCCCGCACGTCAGCGACAGCAGGTGATCGCCGCGTCCCTCGACGGCACCGACCGCGAGGCGCACGCCTCCAGCAAGCGGCGGTGCTCGTCGTCTGTTTTGCTTCAATGTTTGTTCG
>ENA-OQBG01000187-OQBG01000187.1-human-gut-metagenome-genome-assembly--contig:-NODE-187-length-12790-cov-2.022507_pt1 | contig 12790 bp, 21 predicted proteins | sample MGYA00242746_ERZ504551 | MGnify/ENA primary metagenome ERZ504551 (study PRJEB26092, sample SAMD00036289) | human gut metagenome | host: Homo sapiens | study: EMG produced TPA metagenomics assembly of... | reverse complement strand
ATTGTTTTGTACCTCGTTTTTATTCTTTGACTTTTATCTTATGTCTTTTGTCTACTTTTCTTCTTTTTATCATCTGCGCCAATCTCTGTAACAGATTTTACCAGACCTGCAATGCTCTGGATCTCTGACGGGATGATGATCTTCGTTGCTTTTCCATCAGCAGCTTTTGCAAATGCTTCCAGACTTTTCATGGTAAGAACAGCCTCATCGGCTCCTGCTTCTTTCAGGAAACGAATTCCATCGGCATTTGCCTGCTGTACTTTCATGATAGCTTCTGCCTTACCTTCAGCCTCACGGATCGTGGCTTCTTTCTGTGCTTCTGCTTTCAGGATAGCCGCCTGCTTCTCAGCTTCCGCATCCAGAATTGCAGACTCTTTGTGGCCTTCTGCCACAAGGATTGTAGATTTCTTCTCACCTTCTGCACGTAAGATTGCTTCACGGCGTTCACGTTCTGCCTTCATCTGCTTCTCCATTGCATCCTGGATTGCTGCCGGTGGGATAATGTTCTTAAGTTCCACGCGGTTTACCTTGATTCCCCAAGGATCGGTTGCCACATCCAGAGATGCTCTCATCTTCGTGTTGATCGTCTCTCTGGATGTCAGTGTCTGATCCAACTCCAGATCACCGATGATGTTACGAAGTGTTGTCGCTGTCAGGTTCTCGATCGCCATGATCGGATTCGCCACACCATAACAGAACATCTTCGGATCCGTGATCTGATAAAATACAACGGTATCAATTCTCATCGTTACGTTATCTTTTGTGATAACCGGCTGCGGTGCAAAATCCACTACCTGCTCTTTCAGATCCACTCTTCTTGCCACACGGTCAAAATCGGAATCTTAAAGTGAAGTCCGGTTCCCCATGTTGCCTGATATGCCCCCAGTCTTTCAATAACCAATGCCTGCGCCTGTCTGACTACCTTTACACAGGAAATCACCACGCAGATAATAATCGCTAATAAAATCAATCCAAAAATCATACTCTACTCCTCTCTGGCATGCACGATCAGTTTCACGCCCTGAATACCATTTACTACAACAACTGTGTTCTTTGGAATCTTTCCGTCCGGCTCATCCGTCTTAGCCGACCATATCTGACCGCAGATCTCTACCTGCCTTTTGCCTTTATCGTATCAATATCTTCTGTCACCAGTGCATGCTGTCCGATCAGACTCTCTGCGTTCGTCTTCTGTCTCTCCTGATTGAAGAACTTCACCGCGATCGGTCTTGTCAGAATCAGAAGCAGAATGGAAACTATAACAAATACTCCGATCTGCACTCCCAGCCCAAAACCGACAAGTCCTGCACAGAATGCGATCAGTGCGCCTCCTGCGAACCAGATCGTGGTAAGTCCCATTGTCGCAATTTCAATGATCAACAGTACAATGAATATTGCCAGCCAATAGATCACTCTCATAAGCCGTCCCCTCTTTTCCGTATATATTATTTCTTGTTCACTATATTACTATACTCTGATAAAGAAAGCAATTTTCTTCTGTAAAATGAGTGGATTGTATCTCATTTAATTACACTTTCCTTCTCTGTCTTGCGGCTTCGAACATCAACACCGAAGAAGCGATTGCCGCATTCAATGACTCTACCTGTCCAAGCATCGGGATCTTGACATAGCAGTCTGCCATGTCTGCGATCTCGCGTCTCAGGCCATTCCCCTCGTTCCCGATCAGGAATGCACATGGATTCGTCAGGTCTTCCTCATCATAGGAATTCGTTCCTTCCAGATGTGCAGCATAAGTGGTGATACCTTTGTCTTTTAAATCCTGTATTCCTTTGCCAAGATCTTCCACATATACGAACGGCATGCGGTATATCGATCCCATCGTTGAGCGGATTGTCTTCGGATTATAGACATCGACGCATTCTCTGTCCATGAGGATGCCGGTCACGCCGGCTCCTTCTGCTGTACGCAGGATGGTTCCAAGATTGCCCGGATCCTGCAGATGGTCTAATACCATGATCAGCGGGCATTTTGCCGAAGTCAGTTCATTGATTTCATGGTTCATCTGTTCCACCACGCACAGGATTCCCTGAGGGGTCTTAGTATCTGATGCATGGGCGAATACAGTATCTGTCAGTTCTTCCACTCTTACTTTAGAGTCTTTCAGGACTTCTTTTACGGTATCTTTTTCCTTTTTTGTAAAAGGATTCGGATACATAGACTTCTTTTAACTTGTCGAGCGGCACTTCCCTGAACATACGGATTCCCTCTACCAGGAAGACGCTTTCTTCGTCTCTTAATTTTCTCTTCTTCTTTAAATTCACCAGACGTTTGATTCTGGCATTGGATGTACTTGTGATCATATATGTTGTTCCTCGTGTTTCTTATTTATTTATATTATCATATCATATCCTCCATTGAATAAAAACCCCCCGGAGGTGTACCAGACCTCCGGGGATTTTTTGCATCTCAAAATATTTTGCTATATTTTTACTTACACCTTAAACCGATATCCAACGCCCCCATATCGTCTCGATATATTGCGGATTGGATGTATCCACTTCTACTTTCTCACGGATCTTCTTGATATGCACCGTTACCGTTGCGATATCCCCGATGGACTCCATATCCCAGATCTCCCGGAATAACTCTTCTTTCGAATATACGTGGTTCGGATGGCTCGCAACGGAATGTCAGCAGATCGATTCCTTCGTCGTAAATGTACGTTCTTCTCCATTCACCCACACACGTCTTGCAGTTGTATCAATCTTCAGTCCTCTGATCTCGATCACTTTATTCTTCTCTGCCGCACTTCCGGTCAGACGGTCGTATCTTGCCAGATGCGCTTTTACTCTCGCCACCAGTTCACTTGGACTAAAACGGCTTTGTCATATAATCATCCGCACCGAGTCCCCAGTCCCCCTGATCTTATCGATATCATCTTTCTTCGCAGATACCATCACGATCGGTGTATTCTTCACATCACGCACCTGACGGCAGATATCGAATCCGTCCGTTCCCGGCAGCATCAGATCCAGGATCAGAAGATCATAATCTTCGTTCAGTGCTTTCTGAAGTCCTGTATCTCCGTCATTTGCAACCTCTACGGTGAACCCGCTCAGTTCCAGATAATCCCGTTCCAGATCTGCAATTGCTTCTTCGTCTTCTACTATTAATATCTTACTCATTGACTGGTACCTCCTGATACTTTCTTAGTACAAAATACATTGTCGTTCCGGTCTCTTCTCTGCTCGTTGCCCAGATCTTACCGCCGTGTTCTTCTACAATCTTCTTTACTACAGACAAACCGATTCCACTTCCTCCGGTGGAAGAATTTCTTGATGCGTCGGTACGGTAAAACCGGTCAAAGATATTCGGCAGGTCTTTTGCCGCAATTCCTTTTCCGTTGTCTTCCAGTTCAATCTGTACAAAATCTCCTACATCTTTGACACGCAGATTGATCATTCCCTTTGGTTTGTCCATATATTTCAACGAATTGTTGACAATATTGTGAATCACACGTTTTACCTGCTCCGGGTCTGCAATGATCCGTACATTCTTCTCTACATAATTAAAATAACCAAATCCTACATTCTGTGCTGCCAGTTCAACCGACAGGTCATCCGCACAGTCGTTGAAATATTCATTCGCCGACACGATATTAAAATTGTAAGGGATCTTATTCGTATCGATCTTAGAATATAATGTCAGCTCATTGATCAGCGTATTCATCTCTGTCGCTTTATTGTAGATTGTTCTGACATACCGGTCTATCTTCTCCGGTGTATCTGCAACACCATCTATAATTCCTTCGGCATAACCTTTGATCGTTGTCACAGGTGTCTTCAGATCATGTGAAATGTTACTTATCAGTTCTTTACTTTCTTTGTCATATTTCAATTTTTCTTCGGCACTTTCCTTCAGGCGTCCTCTCATCTCTTCCAGGTTCTGGCAGAGTTTTCCAAGTTCATCGTCAGCTCCGGTTTCAACTCAAAATCCAGATTCCCATCCTTGATATTCTGCGCCGCTGTCTGCATCTTGCCGATCGGCCCCATAACCGCACGGTAAATCCATATAATAAGAGCTGCCGAAGTAAGTATCAGTATCACTACAATTCCAATCAGGATTTCGTAGAAAAAATGTCCAACCTCCGGAATTACATTGGATACATCTGACACAATGAACGCACTTCCCTTATTGCCGTCATCATATCTGAAATCTACCTGTTTTACCAATGCTTCTGCATCTCCGCCAAGATAAATTCCGTTCTCCGATGTTGTATCTGTATCTCCATATCCCGGCAATTGTTCGATCACCGCTTTTACACGATCATCATCGCTGCCCGTATATACGATTGTTCCGTCTTTTTCTCACCAGCAGATATACATTCTTATTCTCCATTTTTTATTAAAACTGATCCAGTTCTGTCGCATCTTCCATCTCAGATGCCTGCCCTGACATAACCTTCAGTTCATGATACGGCTTCTCCGTAACACGTGCAAGTACCTGCATGGAATTCGTAAAATCAGAAATCGTCGTTCCTGTAATCCCATAATTCTTCTCCACCACTCCGATCTGATAGTGGCATACCATTGAAACCATCATGGCTGCCATAAGGACCGGTATAATGATAATCGTAAAAATGCTATAACTAATCGCGTTTTTTTTCAGCTTCATGTATCTGTCCTCCACTCAAAAAATTATAGCATGAAAAATGGGTGCTTCACACCAAAGCACCCATAAACTTTATAAAATTTCTATAAATATTTTTTCAGATCTTCTACTTTGTCCAGTTTCTCCCATGGAAGATCAATATCTGTACGTCCGAAATGTCCGTAAGCCGCTGTCTGTTTGTAGATTGGTCTTCTAAGATCAAGCATCTGAATGATTCCTGCCGGGCGGAGATCAAAATTCTCACGAACGATCTCTACCAGTTTATCATCTTCTACTGCACCTGTTCCGAATGTATCTACCATGATAGATGTCGGATGTGCTACACCGATTGCATAAGACAACTGAATCTCACATTTCTTAGCAAGTCCTGCAGCAACAATATTCTTGGCAACGTAACGTGCTGCATAAGCGGCAGAACGGTCAACCTTTGTACAGTCTTTTCCAGAGAAAGCCCCGCCGCCGTGACGTGCCATTCCACCGTAAGTATCTACGATGATCTTACGTCCTGTAAGTCCACTGTCTCCGTGTGGTCCGCCGATTACAAAACGTCCTGTCGGGTTGATGAAGAACTTTGTCTTCTCATCTACCATGCCCTCCGGAATGATTGCATCGAATACATATTTCTTAATATCTTTATGGATCTGATCCTGTGTCACTTCCGGATCATGCTGTGTCGAAAGTACGACTGCATCCAGACGTGCCGGAACACCATTCTCATCATATTCAACCGTAACCTGTGTCTTTCCATCCGGTCTTAAGTACGGAAGTGTTCCGTTCTTTCTTACTTCTGTAAGCTTTCTTGAGAGCTTGTGTGCAAGTGCGATCGGGTATGGCATATATTCCGGTGTCTCATCAGAAGCATAACCAAACATCATTCCCTGATCTCCGGCTCCGATCGCATCGATCTCTTCTTCGGACATTGTATGTTCTTTTGCTTCCAGCGCTTTATCAACACCCATAGCAATATCAGACGACTGCTCATCGATTGCTGTGATCACACCGCAAGTCTCTGCATCGAATCCGAATTTTCCTCTTGTATATCCGATTTCTTTGATCGTGTCACGTACGATCTTCTGGATATCAACGTATGCATTCGTTGTGATCTCACCCATAACAAGTACCATACCTGTTGTAGTTGCTGTCTCGCATGCGACACGGCTCATAGGATCCTGTGCCATCAATGCATCCAGAATGGCATCAGAAATCTGATCACACATTTTATCCGGATGTCCCTCTGTTACTGATTCTGACGTAAATAATCTTCTTTCCACGTTCTTCTCTCCTTTTTTCTTAAAACATTCCTGCATTCTTTCTCCCAGGATTGCCGGCAGTTTTTTGTAGATTCCCCTGTTTTACCGAACTGAAAAACCGTCCACTTACATAAGTGGACGGTTTGATATCTTCATAAACCAATCCTCTTATTGTTCGATCACTCGCTCAGGCTGGCACCTTCCATATATGGGGTTGCCGCAGTTTCATAGATCCTTTGTATCTCCACTGCTCTGAATAAGAGAAAGTTTGCTTTTATTATATTTCTGGTACGACTAAGACTTTACTCTATTTTACACATACTGTCAATAGACATATATAAGAAAATGTATCATCTAGCCTACTTTTAATTTGAATTTCTGGATTGCTTTTTCGGAATCTACTTTTTCGATGATTCCGCCGATACCACGGAGCTTCTCTTCGAATCTTTCATATCCTCTCTGGATATATACGATATCGTCTACGATTGTGATTCCGTCAGCTGCCAGACCAGCTATACAGAGTGCTGCTCCTGCACGAAGATCCGGTGCGCTCACTCTGGCTCCCGAAAATTCTGTCACGCCTTCAATCGTTGCAGAATTACCTTCTACTTTCACATTTGCACCCATTCTTGCAAGCTCATCCAGATATTTGAAACGGTTTTTCAAAAATACTCTCTGTAATGATACTTGTCCCCTTACATAAAGCCAGTGTTACGCCGATCTGCGGCTGCATATCTGTCGGGAATCCAGGATACGGAAGGGTCTTCACATGTGTGCTTGTAAGATCTCCTTTTGATACGACACGTACAGCATCATCGAATTCTTCCACTTCACATCCGATTTCTACCAGTTTTGCGATCGTAGCCTCCAGATGCTTCGGAATAACATTCAGTACCGTTACATCTCCCTTTGTTGCTGCTGCTGCGAACATGAATGTTCCTGCTTCGATCTGATCCGGGATCACAGAATATTCTGTTCTGTGAAGGCGCTGTACACCACGGATCTTGATCACATCTGTACCTGCTCCCCTGATGTTGGCTCCCATGCTGTTCAGGAAGTTCGCAACATCTACAACATGTGGCTCTTTTGCAACATTTTTCCAGAATGGTAAGTCCTTCTGCCATAGCTGCTGCCATCATAACGTTAATCGTTGCTCCAACACTTACCACGTCGAAATAAATATGCTTTCCGACAAGACGTTCTGCCTCTGCAACGATCTTGCCATGTTCAATATCTACATCTGCACCTAACGCACGGAATCCTTTGAGATGCTGGTCGATTGGTCTGCTTCCGATATTACATCCTCCCGGAAGTGCAACTTCGGCACGTTTATACTTTCCAAGTAATGCGCCAAGAAGATAATAGGAAGCACGGATCTTCTTAATATAATCATACTCAATATCTACGTTCTTGATACTGGCTCCATTAATCTTTACTGTATGACGGTCGACACGGTGTACCTTCGCTCCAATCCCCCTCGATTGCATCGATCAGTACGTTAATGTCATTCACATCTGGTAAGTTATCGATTAATACGGTCTCATCTGTCATAATTGCTGCTGCAAGAATTGCAAGTGCCGCGTTCTTGGCACCGCCGATTTCCACTTCTCCCACAAGCGGATGACCGCCCTTAATAATATACTGTTCCATTAATTACACCTCATTAATATTTATATGAATCTCTAATTACAATAAATCTTTTGTTCAATATTTATAACTATCTCAAATTGTACATAAATTTCTGCATCACAATATAACCCCAAAAGGGTTCGCGCCTATTATAGCACAAATTTCTCAATTGTAAAATATTTTTTACAGTTATGTAATTTTATTGTAACATATTTCAATTGTTCTATCTATACTTGTGCACTTTTACTCCCCTAATGCATCTAATACCGATTCAATCGTATCTTCCAACTTCTGATTATCTTCACACACTGTAATATCTGCATACTTTTCAAAAAGCTTTACTCTTTCATCATACAGAGCTTTGAGCGTCTGTCCGTCACGCAGTACCACTCCACGGCCTTTGGCATTTTTAAGTCTGCTGTTTATTGTCTCAAAAGATGCCTGTAAATATACGACTTTGCCGATTTCTTTATAATGTTTCATCGCATTTTCACAATATACTACGCTGCCTCCCGGCGAGATAACGGTACGTTCCGCTTTCACCTGTGCATTGACCCGGTCTTCTACTTTCAGGAAGCCATCCGGTCCAACGTCAGCAATAATATCTTTCAGAAGTTTCCCTTCTGATTCCTGGATCAGAATATCCGTGTCTACAATCTGTATCCCAGTCTCTTTGCAATTACCACACCAACTGTACTTTTCCCGACTGCCGGCATTCCGATAAAAATAATGTTATTATCTGCCATGATGTGCCCTCCTGTATGTTATGTTCTGACTTTTTCATCTGAAAACATTCATTTATCACCGCACAGTATAACACACAAGAGGGCGAAGTGGAAGTTTTTTTCCAGATGCCCTCTTGTAGATCAATATATTTTTTACGTATCTCTCTATGTTCCACACGTCTCCTGCAAAGTTCCTGATATGTCATAACCTCGATCAGATCCATAAGCCAGGCACCCGGGTTCTCTTCTTCCTTCTCCGCCTTATCATAGATCCTGCGGCACATCAGACGAAGCTGCAGGCGGTCCGGATATTCATCATACATCATACTTCCGTCATATTCCATTCTGTCACATTCCTCTTCCATATAAGGAAGTACTCTCTTCGCCGTATCCGGGTAAATGCTTTTTCATATAGTCATAGTCTCTTCTCGCATTCCGGTCATCATTATACAGCAGCGGAACCGGATAAGCCATATAGAACGGTAATTTGTTCTCCATAATCCTGATTGCTCCTTGGCGGTTCTATCTGTATTAAGATATGCACGGGGACATCAATCGGTGAATGAGAAACGATCTCTTCTAATTGAATGTTATCTCATATTTTTCAATATTAACGGTTGCCGCTCATCACTAGTAAATATAATTTCATTTGCTTCCAATGGCGTAGGAATGACCACACTTGCCGTCTGCTCTCCATCATTAATAAATAATTCTACAGAATATCTGTCCATGATAAAATGTAGTTTCGGCGCATGATGTTTTTCCGCAATTTCTATCTTTCTCACACAGACAACATCTGCATTTACACCACTGTAGGTCCGGTCAATTTCAATCTGATGTTTTTCCGGATAATATGTAAATGTTGTTGTATATTCTTCATTATGTGCACATCTACCTTGAACTCCCGGCCTTCTACATTCGTAAGTTCTACCGTCATGTCAATCACCCGGCCATTGATACCATCCAAAGACATCTGTCCGCTAATTTTCTGTTCTGTATAGATGATTGGATTTTCTTATACTTTTCCAGTTCTCTCACCGGACTTTGCCAGATTTTCCCATCTTTGATTTTTTAATTCTCTTGGGAGTGTCATCATTCCCTGCCATTTCTGTCCTTTTGTCATGACACGTGCATCCCACGACTTCATCCATGCGACCATGATCCGCCTGCCATCCGGAAGCTCTGTTGTCTGTGGTGCATAAAAGTCCAGTCCATAATCTAGGCTTCTCTTTTTCTCCCATGCAAAATCCGATATTTCTTTTTCTGCATCTCCAATAATATAAATGGAATTATGACCGTTATGAAATTCGTACTTTTGAGCATGCATATTCTGCGGAGAACAAATGATTACAGGATACCCGTCTACTTCCAGATAATCTGGACACTCTAACATATCTCCATTCTTTCCGTCATTTCTCAAAAGGACTTTTTCATACCGCCAGTTTTTATAGTCCGCACTGCTAAATAAGACTATTTGCCCACAATTTTCCTCATAGCGATTGCCTACAACGCAATAATATCTGCCATCCTTTTTCCATATCTTCGGATCACGGAAGTCTTTTCTGTCAAATTTCTCCGGCATGATATCTCCTTTTATAACTGGATTATCCTGCCATTTTTCATAAGTCTTCCCATCTCCGATGGCAATGCACTGATTCTGGATTTCTTTTCCGTCTTTCTGGCTTACTCCTGTATAAAGCAGCACATGCTTTCCATCAGCTTCTACTGCACTTCCCGAGAAACATCCAATGTGATCATAATCCTGATCAGGTGCCATAGCACCGGATATGCTTCCCATTTACCAGATCTTCGGTCACTTGATGCCCCCAGTGCATCGGTCCCCATTCTGTTTATATGGATAGAACTGATAGAATAAATGTACTTTCCCTGATATACAGAGAAACCATTCGGGTCATTCATCCATCCTGTTTCCGGTGTCACATGGAATAATGGTTTTCTTTTTCATCTATGTGATTCCGTCTGATATATTCATTGGCTTTTTCAAGCATACGTTCTTCCTCTTTTATTCTAAATTATTCTGCTCCGATCACCTGCTCTGTTTCCTTATCAAAGAAATGCATCTTATGTGGCATAAAGGTAAATTCCACCTCATCTCCCACCTGGCTTACTTCATATTTTGATACTCTTGCAATCGTTACGCTTCCTCCGAAGTCAAAATACAGATTATTCTCATTTCCCATAATCTCCGTATTGTCAATAACTGCTTTCTGATGACTTCCATAGACATCCAGATTAGTTGTATCAAACTTGATATCTTCTCCTCTGATTCCCATGATAACTTCTGAGTATCCCGCAATACGTTTTGCAATTGCTTCCGGAAGTTCAATCTTATTTCCATCTTTGAAGATCAGATTTCTTCCGTCTATTTTTACATCATAGAAGTTCATCTGCGGAGAGCCGATAAATCCTGCCACAAATTTATTCACCGGATGTTCGTACAGATCCATCGGTTTTCCAACCTGCTGTATCACGCCATCTTTCATGATTACAATGCGGTCTGCCATTGTCATGGCTTCTACCTGGTCATGTGTAACATAGATGGTTGTACTTCCAAGATTTCTATGTAATTTGCTGATCTCATTTCTCATGCTGACACGCAGTTTTGCATCCAGGTTAGAAAGTGGCTCATCCATCAGAAAGACTTTCTGGTCTTTTACAATCGCTCTTCCAAGTGCCACTCTCTGTCTTTGTCCACCTGATAAATTCTTAGGCTTACGGTAACGATATTCTTCGAGTCCCAGGATATCAATTGCCCAGTCTACTTTTTTCTTGATCTCATCTGCCGGAACCTTCATGTTCTTCAATCCATAAGAAATATTTTTTTCTACCGTCATATGTGGATACAGTGCATAGTTCTGGAACACCATAGAGATTCCTCGATCCGCCGGTGCAACCTCATTCACACGTTTTTCCATCAATAAAAAGGTCTCCACTTGTAATCTCTTCAAATCCTGCGATCATTCGGAGTGTTGTGGATTTACCGCATCCGGATGGTCCGACAAATGCGATAAATTCTTTTTCTTCTATATCTAAGTTAAAGTCTGTCACGGAATTCTTATCGTTTCCTGCATATTTTTTACATATATTTTTAAATTCGATAAAGCTCATCTTTTAGCCCTCCTTGGAACCTGTTGATATTACACCCTCTACGATCTGTTTTGAGAAGAGTGAATAGATAATAATGACCGGAATTGTTACCATTGTGATAACTGCAAGGGTCTGTCCTGTTGTTGTGTTATCATTTGATGTAATCGCATTCAGACCAATCTGTGCAGTCAGAAGATCACTGGATGTAAATACAAGTGACGGCCACAGATAATCATTCCATACATTCAGGAATGTAAATACACTAACCGTTGCCACTACACTCTTTGACATTGGAAGAACCATAGTAAAAAAAGTATTTTTACCGGTCCACAGTGATCTAACTGTGCTGCCTCATATACATCATCCGGAAGTCCCAGGAATACCTGACGGAACAGGAAAATGTTAAACGGATTCACGATCATTGGAAGTACATATCCAAGCACCGTATTCAGAAGTCCAAGTTTTGCAATGATCAGGAAATGTATCGTAATGATCGTCTCCATCGGTACGATCATCAGAAGCATAATGATCAGAAGCCAGCGTTCTCTGAATGGAAAATTAATCTTAGCCAATGCATATCCTGCCAGTCCATTTACAATTACACCAAGTACGATCAATATTGCTGCATAGAACAAGGTATTACACATATATCGTACAAATCCTGTATTTGTTAATACAGATACATAATTTTCAAAGAAATTGCCGTTCAATGCCGGTGGAATGAATGCCGCCATACTGTTCATATCAGCAGTGATTGCCGCGTCTGGTTTGAATGAGTTTGCCAGCATCCAGATAACCGGGAACAGGAACAACAATGATACGATCAGAAGTACGACCGTCAGTATCCAATTATTTCTTTTTTGCTTTTTTGTTAACATTCTGATCCTCCTTATCTCTTGTTGCGATTGTCTGGATCACGGTCAGTATCATTACAAAGAATGCGAATACAATAGCCATTGTAGATGCCAGTCCAATTTCCCAGTTAACAGTACCTGTTTCATATATATCATACACAACCGTATACGTTGAATTCGATGGTCCTCCTCCGGTCATAACCATTGGCTGTACCAACATACGGAATGCTCCAATCGTAATCGTAATTAAAACGAACACACACAATGGTTTCAATTCCGGCAGGGTAATGTCCTTGAATTTCTGCCACGGTGTTGCATGGTCCATCTCGGCCGCTTCATAAAGTGCCGGATTGATTGCCTGGATTCCTCCCAGGAAGATGATCATCTGATATCCCATTCCCTGCATGCACTCATGATCGCGATGGATGGAAGTGCCTGACTGGCACTGTTAATGAATGGCTGTGCATCAATTCCAAAGAAAGAAAGGATTGCATTCATAATTCCTTCCGGGCTGTAGATCTGGATCCACAGTGTTGACACAACAGCAAGTGACATGACCACCGGAACAAAGAATGCTACTTGAAATAACTTC
>ENA-OQBG01000186-OQBG01000186.1-human-gut-metagenome-genome-assembly--contig:-NODE-186-length-12891-cov-3.620103_pt1 | contig 12891 bp, 11 predicted proteins | sample MGYA00242746_ERZ504551 | MGnify/ENA primary metagenome ERZ504551 (study PRJEB26092, sample SAMD00036289) | human gut metagenome | host: Homo sapiens | study: EMG produced TPA metagenomics assembly of... | reverse complement strand
CCAGTTCCGGCGGTCTCCCAGCTGGGCGAGGTGTCCAAAGAGGGCTGAGGCAGCGCGCAGCGCCCGGCAAAATCACCGTGTTCGAGCACCCGCTCGCCGCCTACCAGACCGTGTTCTGCAAGAGTCTGCGACTGCTTGGCAGCAAACTCGGCCGCAACACCGAGGCCCGCTACTTCAACGAGGCGAACTGGTGCCGCCTATACAAGCGCGAGCTGTGGGACGGCCTGCGGTTCCCCGAGGGCCATTACGCGCAGGATATCCGCATGGCAGGCCCCCTGTACGCCCGCATGGGCAAAGTGGCCGACATCGATTGCGTGCTCTACTACTGGCTTCAGGAGCCCGACTCGGTGACGCACTCAAAGCGAACCGCCGCATTCTGGCACGATAACGTGCTCTCCGCAGCCGAGAATTTCCAATTCACTCTGGAGCAGGGCATCACCCCGTGCCGGAACTACTTCGGTCTGACCGCCAGCGTGCGCGATGAAGGCAAAGGCCTCAAGGCGCTCAGCTCCGAAGAACTACATGACAGCGACTGGCAGAACCATCTCGATGACGTGGCCACCATGCGCGCCTGATCAGCAAGCTGAGCATCGGCGAACGCCTGAAATGCGCAGTACTTGCCACGATTCGCTCCTGCGAAAATGTCGTATACGATAACCGCATCCACTCGATGAAGTAGAGCAATAGCCGAGCCAGCAAACCCTTATCATCAGCAAGCTAGGGCGCGCTGGCTTACCTTCCTATCGTCAACTATGACTAGTCCCAGCAGGAATACTGGCAACACCGGGAGCACATACCGTCCTGTATTCCTTGGAACACTCCGAATCGACTCATCGATTCCAAGTCATTCCCACAAAGAGCACGAACGCTGCTATCTCAGCAGCTGCAATCACTAGGGCCAAGATCAGGAACCGATACTTTCCCACCCATGCGGACGGTGCCATACGAACAGCCCCAATGCTCACAAGCGCAAACGCAAATTCCAGCGATTAGCCGTCTGGTTAGCTCTAATGCCTCATGGGGTGATGGTAGTACCGTTTACCTAGATGCCGAAGGCAATCACGTGACAAGCAAGAACCTCTCAAAAGAGGCAAAGCAGATGCTCCATGATTACCGTTTGGTGCAGTATGACATGACTAAGGGCAAAAACTACCTCAGCAATTACGGATTCTTCGACGTTCAATAGATCTTGAATAGTCTGACTGTATTTCAGACTTCCTATTACAATATTCAGGTACGTTATTGAAGAAATGAGTGAGCATAGTGGACGATACCCAGGATAATCAGGAGTTCACAGTAGAAGAAGCCGACACAAACGGTACGACTTCGGCGGAAAGCAGCCAATCCTCTGCTCATTCAGACCGAGACGATAATTCTCAAGAGGCTCAAAAGAGTAAACCGTCGCTGCCTCCAATCTTCCAGCAGATCCGAGCACAGCTCAACACGTTGATGGCCTCTCAAACTATGACTGCGCTTTCCAAAGCCCTGACAGTCTTGCACTCCGTATTCAAGAAACGACCTCGATTCCCTTACCTCCTGTACATAATGGTGATGGCAATCGTCGATTCAGCCGCGGTGCTGTTCATTCAATGGGGAACCTATACGGAGCCGACCTATACCGCCCCGAGCACAGTGGACGAAACCACACGGCTGCTGAACAGCATCCGCGGTCAACTCACGCGCTTCGTCGCACAGATGTGGATGGAGCAAAAATACATCTGGCTGCTTAATTTCTGTGTTCTGGGCATGGTCTACCTGATGCTGATTTTTGTGCTGAACCGATTCTGGGTGGCAACAGCCTTATTTGCGATTATCACGAGTGTATTCGCTGTGGCGAATCACATCAAAATCCAGTTGCGCAATGAACCGGTCATTCCCTCGGATTTGAGCTTCATTTTCAGCGGCAACGGAGGAGAAGTCGCATCATTTATCCCCAAAGACAGCCAGGCATTAGTAAACAACACCATCACCATGCTCGTCTGGCTTACGATTGCATGCCTGCTGCTTCAATTTATTGATGGTCGCCGTTGTGTGATTTCCTTCCACTGGCGTCGTCCATTACGCAACACAAAAACAATAATCGGTAACTGCACACGTATTGTTGCAGTCATTGTCAGCACATCCCTGCTGTGCTCGTTCACCTTGAACCTCAACACGGTAGGTTCATGGAGCCACAATTGGGCACAGGCGTTGGGTGATAGCCCTACCTTATGGGACGCTGCCGGCGATGCCAGTCTGAATGGCCCCACAATCAATTTCTTGCGCTTGGCGAATCCAAAAACCATGACGAAGCCAAGCGACTACAGTCAAGCGACCATGCAGGAAATCGCTCAACGATATAACAAGATAGCCGAAAAAACCAACCAGTCCCGCAGCAATAATCTCACGGACAATACCATGATCATGATTCTGTCGGAATCGTTCTCTGACCCAACGCGCGTTCCCGGCATCACCTTGTCGGAAGACCCGATGCCTAATATTCGAGCGCTCAAAAATACCACCACTTCCGGCCTAATGCTTTCGCCTGGGTACGGCGGAGGCACAGCCAACATCGAATACCAAGCTCTCACCGGCTGGGATTTGGCACTATTCGACAATTCAATGCAGGTGCCCTATCAGCAGCTCGTCCCACACCAGAAAGTCACAGAAACTTTCAATCAGCTCTGGAATGACCGATACGGTGCTAGCGGATCCATCGCTTTCCACCCGTATTACAAAAACATGTATTTGCGTGACATCGACTATAAGAAGTTCGGTTTCAGCCATTTTTATACGCTGGACAGTAATCCGCCAATCACGCATCATGATGGATTAGACAACTCTCCATATGCCAGCGACGCGGAAGCCTATCAAAATGTAGTTGATGAACTGCAGAACAGCAATCATCCGCAGTTCATCCAATTAGCGACGATGCAAAACCATCCTCCATACAGCGATTGGTATTCTGATAATCAGTTCAAGGATGCCGACACCACCAATTTGCCGGCCGATGAAAAAACAGGAGTCGATACATACATCAAGGGCGTCAGCATTACCGATCAAGCAACCACCGATTTCCTCAACCAGCTTGATGCAATTGACCAGCCGATTACCGTCATATTCTATGGAGACCATCTACCCGGCGTGTACACGACTGCACGCGCCAGCTCGAAAAATACCATTACCATGCAGGAGACAGATTATTTCATCTGGTCCAATGAGGCATCAGCGTCAGCCGGGACGAAACTCGATCCGGCAGCTGCCGCTACTAGCTACACCTCTCCAAACTATTTCATGGCCATGGCCAGCGACCATATGAACACCAAAGTATCTGCTTATATTGCGTTCCTCTCCGCAATGCGGGCTGAGATACCCGCCACGGAGCGACTCACGCTTGGTGTCAGCGGCGTCACCGACAATACACCAACTGTCTATTTAGACGCGAACGGCAACGTTGTAAGCAAGAAAGAACTGTCCTCACAGCAGAAGAAGCTACTCAACGATTATCGTCTTATTCAATACGACATGACTGCTGGGAAAAACTATCTCAGCAGCACAAAGTTCTTCGACGTGAAGTAAACCGGCAAGCCACACCACAAAATTGGTTATCTGCGTAGTGAATTCAAAATTGCCTTGATTTTGCGCGGTATAGCGGTAATCAGCAAACCAACCTTGAACGATGTCGACTCTTTTACGGACTGAATCTCCATGCTCTTGGAAGACAACGACTGTTCTAATAGCGCTTGATTCGAGCACAAAGAATTTATGCGCTCCTCATAACTCTTCGAGGATGCAATACGCGCATCAATCATCAAGTCAACCATCACATCATCATCGGCACTAGAGGCAGTTGAGGAACCCAGTGAATCGAATATTCCTCTCCACAGGCGCGCGAAATCATAATTGGACATACCCACCATGCTGTTGAAGGCAATATCCCCCAACTGCTTCATCTTTTCGGGGTTCTGCCACAAACCACAAATAGCAGATGCCGCTGCAGATCGGTTTCCTTGCCCCACCTGGATAACGCTCTCGTCTTGAACCAAAGTCAGATACGGCAAAGCGTATAGAACGCTTGGAATGCCCACTGTTTTCGCTTCGGCCAAAGCAATAGGGTAGCCCTCATATAGAGATGTATGAAGATACACACTGGCTTTCTGTAGGTAAGGAAGTACATTATCCTGAGCACCTACAAAACTCACAGCATCAGATAGATCAAGAGAATCTCGCAACTGGCGAAGCTGTTGTTCCGTTGCATCATCTGCAAAAGGACCAACCATAATCAGATGTGCATCAGGACACTGTTTGACCACTTCAGCCATAACCCGCAATGCCTCATCCGGACGCTTATCGAATAATGACAGGCGCCCAACCCATACAATGTTATAAGAATCAAGCGCCGCGCGTTTCGACGAATCCGGCTCGATGGTTAATGGATTAATGGTCTGCCATACATGAGCATTGAATAGTTGCCAGAAACGTGTATTCACATCAGATAACGTTATGACGCCATCTGAGTATCGATACGCCAAAGCCAACTCGGCGCGCATACAATCTGCGTCGAACATGCAACGCATGACGCCATGAGTGTAGATGAGGAAAGATACGCCGCTCATCTTGCAGAGCAGCATATCCCAGGGAAGCGTTTGTCCAAGCCATTGCCCGTACACTAGAGCGTCAACTTGCTCCGCACTGAGGATATCCGCTAACGCTTTTGCCCGGTTCTCGTAGTTCTCCGCATTCGCTTTGCAGTAACTCGGAATAATGCGGCGCTCAACAATCTGGTTCACTTCGTACTCATATGCACTAGTGTCATCGTCGGTAATCAGCACTACCCGATATCCCATGCCGGCCCAAAGGTTGGCAAGGAATGCCGTCACGCGTTCAGCACCGCCGATGGATAGCCCCGAGTAATAGAGCGCAACTGTATGAACAGTCCTTTTTGGCTGTGCCAAGCCCGCTATCGGCCCTAATGCTCGCACGGCCTCTACCGAATTAATCCAGTATTTGGAAGCAACGGCAGATACGATTCCCGCGACCCCGTACTTATTGGAAGCTTCAACAAGTAAGGATTTTCGTAATGATGGCTCACCGCTCACCAATGCGTCAGCATATTCAGCAATATCCAATACATGCCTCTATCGAAGATAAGATCAATCGAGTCTATTAATCTGAATCGCTCGGCTGCTCAGCATGCCAGCCTCACCGTTGCGATCATTGCGAATAGCAAAATAACCGCTGTTCTCATCGTTCGTGAATGCGATCATCTGCGGATCATCGCCGGGTTTTTCAACAGATCGCAGAGTGGCATAAATCTTGAACTCACCATTGTTGAAGATATCAAGCGGCATTTCAAAACGCATAGTCCGGTGCCCACGCTGCGTGATGACCATGCCAAGATTGTCGGTCTGCGATCCCGCATCATAAGCATGTCCACTGCGACGAGAATCAAGCAATGCAATACCGATGTACGCTTCCCGGTCTTCATTAAACTCATATTCGATTTCAAATTCGAGCGGCTCAACACCATCAGCCACCGATGAACTCGATATATTGACCTTAAGGGTGGGCACTCGTTCACTAAGACCCGTAGGATACTCTTTATCGTCTGTTTCATTATTGGCATCATCACCAAGGGGATCTGCATTCTTCTTGAAGTTCTCCAGCGTGTAACGATCTGCTACATCGTCCTGGTTTCCGGACGCAATAATCTCTCCATCCTTTATGAGGATAGCCTTATTGCAATATTTCTTAACCGAATCCATGGAGTGAGTTACCAAAATAACTGTCTTCGTGGGATCTTGCTTCACTTCGGTGAAGAAATTATCACACTTACGTTGGAACGCTTCATCGCCCACAGCCAATACTTCATCCAAGACCAGTATGTCGCCCTTAGCCTTAATGGCGACCGCAAATGCCAAACGCACCTGCATACCACTGGAATAGTTCTTTAGCTTCTGGTCCATGAATTCGCTAAGCTCTGAAAACTCAACAATGTCGTCATACATTGCATCGATTTCTTCTTGGCTAAATCCTAAAAGGGCACCGTTAAGGTACACATTCTCTCGACCGGTCAGTTCAGGATTGAAACCAACGCCAAGCTCAATGAATGAGACCAGTTTCCCGTCAACAGAGATTGAACCTTGATCCGGCATATAAATGCCCGAAATCAACTTCAACAGTGTCGATTTTCCGCTTCCGTTTCGACCGACAACGCCAAAGAAATCCCCTTCTTTGACCTCAAAGTTGATATCGCGCAGCACATGCTGCATCTTGTATCCGCTAATTCCTTTAGTCCAGTTGATAACGGCCTGTTTCAGGCCTGACGCCTGCTCCATCGGCAACCGAAATGATTTGGCTACGTGCTCAACTTTCAGCACAGTCTTACGATTGTCCATCGTGCCCTCTTGTGCGTTATTCATCACAGCACCTCCGCGAATTTCTGACTGTACTTACGGAATATATGAATACCCAACCATAGGATAAAGAAAGTCAAGGCAACAGGGATGAGACGAATACCCCAGTTGCTGATCTCCTTCCACACTGTTGGCGTGGTATCCGGTGCGATGAGGTTATGCCTAATATCCTGAATAATCTGGGCCGGCGGGCTCAGCAACATAATTTTCGCGAAAATAGGATTATTCGTTTTTTCAGTTACCAGCGACAGAGGATAGATAATAGGCGTTGCATAGAAGAACACCTGCATGAGCACTTCCCAAATATGCTGCATATCACGGAAATACACATTCAATGCGGCTAGCAACAGGGCCGTTCCCAAAGCAAGAGATAGAATTCTATGAAATTAAGCGGGAGCCACAACACATTCCAGGTGAAGTGCACCTGATTAAAATACAAAAAACCAGCACTACACACATGATTGATGGCCAAGCTGATTAAAGCGCCGACCGTTGCAGAGACGACAATAATGTAGTTGGGGAAATGAATCTTACGCAGAATGTCCCCTCTGCCTACGATAGCCGTCAATCCCATATTCGTCGCCTCAGCGAAGAAATTCCACAAGCTGATACCCAGCAGCAAGACCAACGGGAAAGTCGGCGTGCCATCGGTAAACTTCAGGAATTTGACGAACACCACATACATCACACAGAACAGCATTAACGGCTTCAAGACCGACCACGCAATTCCTAGAAATGATCCCTGATAGCGCAGCTTAAAATCAGTTCTCACCATTTCTTTAAGCACAATGAACGAATAGCGGTAGCGCTCTTTTAGCTTTATCAGCATCGTATTCATATCCTCATTTGCCATCAACTATTATTTTTTTAGGTGCACTTTTGTGCTTGAAATCACCACGAAGCACCGCCCTGATTTGTCCAATCACAAATCGTACCGCGGTGATTGGAGCCCATGCTGCAGTGTAGATGACGCTCTGTGCTGGCTTAGGAAGCTTAAGCACAGTTCGTGACGTGATCCATTGAAGTCCTAAATGTGTGCGATGCTTGGCTATTTTCAGTGTTCTCCAACGAGAAGTCGCCAAATTCAAACCACGCAAATTCGTCAGCAATGATTCTCCGCTACGTGCTTCTGCAGACGAGCCCATCATCATGGCAGTGGTATAGAACAACGAATCCACTTCAATGCGAGCATATCGATCTGAAAGCACCCATGCCGGATAATATCCACGCGATTGGCATATATATCCGTTGGCTCGTTCGATGGCATGCGAAATAGTACCGTCTTCGCCCATCTGTCCTTCGGGCAAGAAGTCTTCATACTTCCACCCATACTCGAACAGCGGTTTTAATGCCTCAACACGGAACCAATAGCACGACCCCATCGCGGATGCAGTTGGCTTAGTGGGAGAGAGCGGCACATGAATGCCCAGCCTGTCTTCCAAAAGCTCCTTCGTGATCTCATAATTTGCACCCCAATCGTGAGGAATGGTGTGCGCAAAGTACAAAGCGTGATATGGCGGCGGAGGCGTCACCTGACCAAGACGCGGGTTCTCCGCAAATAACGTCAGAATGTTCTTGACATATGCCTCACTGCCAAGCGTATTCTCCATAAGCTTGTACGCGAATCCTTGGCTCTCGGTGCCATGATGTCCATTTTCCTGATTCTGACTGGATTTCTTATCATGAGCGAAACCAATGACGTCATATTTTCCGCTCAACACCACCGGGCAAGCGGCCACAAGCAGAGCCGAGACATCACGACCACGATTGATAACGGGGATGAATGTCGCCTGATGAGAAATCCCATGCTGTTGCATGTATTCCCGAATCTGGGGAATCTTATCTTCGGTAGAGGTGATGTATAGATCTGTTTCTTCCGGCAACGATGCAATGTAGTGGCAAGTGTCTTCTAGCAAATCCATGAAGTAGACGTGATAGATGAACGCCGAACGAGGACGATCATGCGTCTGTGGATTGATGGCCTGTGAGGGCAGCACATAATCAAGATGCATGGCCTTGCGGATATCGTCAATGTTGTAGGACGGCAAAATAGCATCCCAGATCATATCCACGTCATAGTCAGTATGATCTCGAAGGTACTCGTACAAATCCAGAGCTGGCTGACCGGCCGTCTGGTCGAAATAAGCACTGTAATCCACGAAGAAAGAACGGCGCTTGAAATAGGGCATCGATCATCTCGCACGATTTGCATCGGCATGTACAGCAACGGGTATGAAGAATATCCCTGATATTTTCGCCAATCGATGTACGAGGCCCAGGTGAAGCCCAAATCAGTGAAATGCTTGGTGAAGGTCATCTCGTGTTTGCGGGTAACCTCTGCGTAGTCTTTCCACAAAGGCATGGTCTCCCAGTACTCGTGGAACGCCGGGGAAGACACTAAAGAGCGCCTGTACGCATGCCAATAGGCTGAAGATGCGTTGGAATCTGCTCCTTATCAACTGTCTCACCCGCATACGCAGTGATACCCCAAAAATCCACATCCTTGCGATCCATGCACGCAAACATTTCACGGAACGGATACACCGGTCCCATAACTGTGTCATTCAGGCAAATGACTTCATCATATGACTCAAGTTTTTCCCAACCGAGTGTGAGAATGGCCTGCTTGTACGCAGCGACGTCAAGTCCTTTATTCTCTCTAACGATGATCGTCTTCGTGTATTCAGAGAACAGTTGACGAGCCTGATCGCTAAGTTGCCCGTTTACAACTACGACTAGATCATCTAAGTTATCCATCAAATCATCAAGAAAGGTCTTGATAAAGGATGCAGCATGACCATACTTGTCATAGAAACAGTAGATACCCAGTCGCTGTTTATGCCCGCTATTAACGCTCATCTCCGTCCTTTCACGCACTACATCATTCTGCAAAATGCTATCTTTCCCTCTTCGCACGCTGTGCATGTGAGCGTATCACAGATACCAAATCTCGGTTCAGCGAACCTGCCGGCATGACTTTGTCAATCACGCGACGCATGAGTGTACCTTTTTTGAATCTCGCTTGCGCCTCTATCCGTTCTTGTTCTGCCTGCAGCGCCTGCTGCTCTTTCAATTGGATTTCCGCCACATGATGCTCTAAAGCTTGTTCCAACTGCCGGTATTGATCATACCTAGGTAAATTCCGGCCGTCATCAACCATGGGAACTATCTTGGCGAGAATCTGCCCCCACCGGTAGAACTCATCGTTCCCGGGAGGAATCGAATTCTTGCTCAACAAACTCTCACCACGTGCAATAAGGGGATCAAATAACATGATTGCTGCGTCAGCAGCACCCCATGTTTCAACGATAGCCGTATATCCTTTGTCTTGATCCGCCGCTGGCAAACGAGTTACCCAGTCAGTAACAAGCATAAGAAGATATTGCCGTTTCATCCAAAGGCTTGTGCGACTGTAGAAATCGGTATCGTCTCGCTGAGAGTTGCAATACTCACACAGCAAAAGATACATTTCGTGCACTTCTCGTTGCCGTTTCGAGAACTCCTCTGCCGAATACAATCTTCGCCCGGATCTGCCCGCTCCAATACGGTACTTCAGAGCACGAAAATCAGCGTAATTCTGTAATGTCTGAGACTCATTTGCGATGACAAAAATTCGTAGGTGTCTTCCATATACCCAAGACGCTTGGATGTCATCTTGGAAAAAGACTCTCTGATGGAATCACCTCGATAAGCGCATACCGTAACGCTCCATACGTCACGAGGGAAATTATGTCGCTGAATGCAGTCTCTATAATTTCCCTAGAGGTCCTCATGCCTTGGGCATTATTAAAGACCGCTTCCACAGCTATTGCCGTGCCATCGTCCGCACCGATTTCGGGAAAAGCATCCAATCCAAAGCGAATAATGTCAGGAGATGAGGCACGAGTCAGCATGGATACCTGTTCGCATAGTAAGGCACTGATACTGTCATCACCATCAACGAAGTACACATACTGTCCTTTGGTCGCCAACGCACCAGTTCGCCGGGCAAGGTGTGCACCTTCATTTTCCGATTTTGCGATTATATGGAACCGCTGATCATCCGCTACTTCACGAGTAATGCATTCCAGCGTACCGTCAGTACTCGCGTCATCTACTACGATGACCTCGAAATCATCCAAAGTTTGGGCCTTGACGCTTTGCAAACATTGAATAATGTAGGGCTGCACGTTATAGGCAATAACGACAAAAGACAGCAACGGCACAGCAACCACGACCCAACAACATCATCGAACGTCGCGCGGCTTAACAATAATCTTGTTCTCCGCCACATCCTTCAGATGCTTGCCATACGGGCTCTTGCCATACTTCACAGCGGCCTCCATCAGCTCATCACGAGTAATCCAACCGTTCTCAAAAGCGATCTCTTCGGCAACGGCGATCGGCAGGCCCTGAGCACGCTGCACGGTGCGCACGAATTCGCCTGCCTCATACAGGGAGTCCATGGTACCGGTATCCAGCCAGGCATAGCCGCGGCCAAGCGTCTGCACGTTGAGGGTGCCGTCTTCCAGATACATCTTGTTCAGATCGGTAATCTCCAGCTCGCCACGGGGGGACGGCTTGACCTGCTTGGCGAACTCGGTGACGCGTTCGTCGTAGAAGTACAGGCCGGTCACCGCATAGTTGCTGGCCGGGTGCTCCGGCTTCTCAACGATAGAGATGGCCTTCTTGTTCTCATCGAATTCGACCACGCCGTATCGCTCAGGATCGTCGACGTAGTAGCCGAACACTGTGGCACCATGTTCCACCGTGGCGGCCTTGCGCAGCGTCCTGCCCAAACCGTTGCCGTAGAAGATGTTATCACCAAGCACCAGCGCGCACGGCTCACCATCGATGAACTCCTCGCCGAGGATGAATGCCTGGGCCAGGCCATCCGGGGAAGGCTGCACCTTGTAAGAGAAGCTCACGCCATACTGGGAGCCGTCTCCCAACAAACGTTCGAAGTTCGGCAGATCCTTCGGCGTGGAGATGATCAGAATGTCACGGATGCCCGCCATCATCAGCACGCTCAACGGGTAGTAGATCATCGGCTTGTCATACACGGGAAGCAGCTGCTTCGAGGTCACCGTGGTCAGAGGGTACAGTCTCGTACCCGAACCTCCAGCGAGAATAATGCCTTTCATGAAAAACCTGCTTTCCACAACATTTTACTCGTTATTCGTCTACAAACATATTCAGCTTAGCTAACTCTTATTCAAAATGAAAAACCGCGCAGAGAGCCTGCGCGGTTTTATCACTTGAAGTCAACTGTTATGAACAGCTATCAGCCGAGTTCCTTCTGCACGCAGGTCTTGAGGGTCTCTTCCCAGTCAGCGGGCACGTATCCGGCTTCACCGATCTTAGCAAGATCCAGTGCGGAGTTGACCGGACGCGGAGATACCGGGTTGGTCGCGTTCGCGAAGTACTCGGCAGTGCTGATGGGCTTGACCTTGCTGCCGTTGCCGTTCGTCAGGTCGAACACCTCGGCCGCGATGTCAGCCCAGGACTTCACTGCGCCGGAACCGGTCAAGTTGTAGGTGCCGTAGGGGGCATGGCTGTCAAGCAGGTGGAAGATCGCCTCGGCCATGTCGCGGGTGAAGGTCAGGCGACCGTACTGGTCATCCACCACGGTGACCTGTTCCAGCTTGTCGGCCGGGTCGGCGACCTTGTTGGACAGCATCATCATGGTCTTCACGAAGTTGTGCCCCTCGCCGATCACCCAGCTGGAACGCAGGATGTAATGCTCGGGGTGCGTTGGCCACGGCGATGTCGCCAGCGGCTTGGTCGTCGCCGTACACACCGAGCGGGGCGAACGCCTCCGTCTCCATGTGTTCCTTGGCGGTGCCGTCGAACACATAATCCGAACTCACGTGCACGAGGGTGATGTGGTGGTCCTTGGCCACCTTGGCCAGCAGAGCCGGACCCTGGGCGTTCGCCTTCCACGCGATCGGACGGCCTTCGGCGGTCTCGGCCTTGTCGACGGCCGTGTAGGCACCGGCGTTGATGATCGTGCCGTACAGGCTCCAATCGTATGCCTCGTATGCCTTCGGGTCGGAGAAGTCGAACTCGTCGATGTCCGTGTACTCGAAGCCCTCCAGACCATGCGCTTCCGCGTAGGCGCGAATCGCGTGGCCCAGCTGGCCGTTGCAGCCCGTCACCAGGGTGCGCTTGGGAGCCATGGGCTTGGCGTCCTTGAGCATCGGGTGGTGCAGATCGGCCTCGGAGCGCTCGGACTCCTCCAGCGGAATCGGCCACTGGATGTTCAGTTCCGGATCCGCAAGGTTCACGAACGTGTAGGTCTTCTTCTGCTCGAGCGACCAGTGCGCGTTCACCAGATACGTGTACACCGTGCCGTCCTGCAGTGCCTGGAAGCTGTTGCCCACGCCGCGAGGCACGTAGATTGCGCGGCTCGGGTCCAGACGGGTCGTGTACACCTGGCCGAAGCTCTCGCCCGGGCGCAGGTCAACCCATGCGCCGAAGATCTCGCCGGCAGCGATGCTGATGTACTTGTCCCACG
>ENA-OQBG01000185-OQBG01000185.1-human-gut-metagenome-genome-assembly--contig:-NODE-185-length-12970-cov-2.070077_pt1 | contig 12970 bp, 16 predicted proteins | sample MGYA00242746_ERZ504551 | MGnify/ENA primary metagenome ERZ504551 (study PRJEB26092, sample SAMD00036289) | human gut metagenome | host: Homo sapiens | study: EMG produced TPA metagenomics assembly of... | reverse complement strand
TATTCATATACATTCTTCTTACCGATCAGCATTCCTACCGTCTTTTCATTCATCTGGTCACCTGTCTCTTATATTTCCTCTGTCTGCTCTTTTTCCAGTTGCTTTTTCTTCTTCCTTGCCTCTCTTAATTCTTTAAAAAATGATTTCATCATCTGGCTGCATTCTTCTTCCATGACTCCTGTCGTCAATTCCACCTGATGGTTAAATTCCGGCATATCCAGAAGGTTTAAGATAGAGCCTGCACAGCCTGCTTTTGGATTCATGCAACCGACTACTACCCTTGCCATCCGGGACTGTACGATTGCACCGGAACACATCTGGCAAGGCTCCAGCGTCACATACATCGTACAATCCTCCAGTCTCCAGTCATTCATTTTCCTGCTTGCTTTCCTGATCGCAGCCAGTTCCGCATGTGCCAGGGTATTGTTGTCAATCGTTCTCCGGTTGTACCCTCTTCCTATGATCTTATCTTGATACACGATCACACAACCGATCGGTACTTCTCCGATCGCATAAGCTTTTTTCGCCTGTTTGATTGCTTCTTTCATATATTTTTCATCTGTACTTTGCATTTCCACACTCCATCTGATTATATTTTTCTCTGTATATCTGCGCATCTTCCGATCCGCGGACATCTCTGCACCAGTATCCGAATGTCTCTCTGTCATTCGTCTCTTCTTCCGTAAGTGCAAGTCCGGTCTCCTCGACCGGCAGAAATTCCGGAAATCCAAAACTTTCTGCTGCTTTTGCTTCCTGTGGATGATATACTCCGGGTACTCCTAATTTTAACTGACCATCACAGACTGTCAATATCAGATGATGATAATTGTAATATCCATGAACCAGAAAACTATTGTTCGCATGCTTCCATTCACATCTCGGAAGACATACCATATCTTTCCGTTGGACTTTTTCTGTACTTTGTATCTTTTCCCACATTCCTTTACTTCCTGTTCCTCTGAAGCCTCTGCAATACTCTTTTCTTTTTCATGCGTCTCTTCCTCCGCCATCTCCCACTTTTCCATCTGACAGATATTTACCGCATCGTTCATTCCACACTGCAGCATACCAATGCCCGCTTATGTCTTTTAAAATGATTCCGTTGACCAGATCATAATTTTCTTTCTCCCCCATATCTTCCGGTGTATAACACAATTGATAATTCAGTCCGGGAGACGGCGGCTCTGTCACTCCCATATTGATTCCGGTACATTTTTCATCCTGATTCCAGAACAAATATACTTCCAGTCCCTTTGCGTCTTCTTCCATCCGGAATCCTTTTTCCGTGTACATGGATCACACACTGTTCCATATCCTGTTCTATTTTTTACGAAGCCTACATTCCGCATCTTCTTCTCTTGTTCGTATTCATACAGATACCGAATAAACCGTCTCAAAATATCCACTCCTGTTTACGGCTATTTATCACAATCTATTCTGAAATATTCTCTTTTATGCCATAATCGCATTCAATTCCTGATACAACCTCTTCGCATAGCTGTCGGTCATTCCGCAGATATAGTCCGTAACCAGTAATAATCTCAGATACAACCGGTAAATGTCTGGCTGTCCCTCCGCATGATAGCGGTATGCTTTTTTGTAATTATTGGAAATAAACGAAACCAGCCGTTCTTCTATAGAATTCAGTTTCTGTGCCGGATCATCATATTTAATTATCGCACCCATGAAGCGGTCCATCAGATTGTCAAGCATCACTGCTTCCTTCACTTCCATCCGGTAGATTGTTTCTGACTTAAACACACATTTGCATGCAATCTCTCCAAGTAATTTTACAAGTCCTTCCGCCGGTGTATCTGCGAATAAATCTGTTTTATATACTCCATTCATAATCTCATCGTAATGAGAAGTAAATCCAGATGTTGCATATCCGATCAGAACTCCCTGTGCCTTTACGATCCAGTTTTTCACTGCATAATCTCCGGGGTTATCTACTCCGTTTTCTTTGCACGTTCATATAATTCCACCAGTTTATCTGCCGGCCGGAATCTATTCCATTCCGCCTGTTCCGGAACTGTCAGCTTCTTTTGCCTGTTTTGAAGCTTCCGCAATTCATCCCGCAGACTGTGATAAGTAATGAACCCTTTCACAAATGCATCTTCGATATCTGCCGTTTTATATGCAATATCATCTGCTGCCTCCAGAATAAATGTCAGAGGATGTCTGCAATTTCCCGCCCCCTGTCTCCATCACGATATCTTCGAATAACTCCCGGTCCGCATAATAATATCCCATCTTTTTTTCACGGATATCCCCGGACTTTGGCCGGATCTGTGTAGATGCTACCGGATATTTTATAATTGTGTTTAAAAGCGCATAGGTAAGATTCATTCCATTTTCATCTACCAGGAAATGAAGCTTACTCACCAGCCTGAGCGCCTGTGCATTCCTTCAAATGATAAAATCTTCCCTCATCTGTTCTTCCAGCAATTCTTCTATCGGCGTTCCGTGATATTTTAACGCCGGAAGATTCCGTTCGAAACCACCTCTCTGATCGCAAACTCCCCATAATGTCCGAACGGAGGATTTCCAATGTCATGAATCAGTCCTGCACACTGAAGAATATTGCAAATATCTTCTTTCATCCCCGGAGTGAAACTTGTATCTTTCTTATGTGCCAGTATGCTTTCGCCGATATTCTGTCCCAGCGATTTTGCCAGCGATGATACCTCCATAGAATGGGTCAGCCTGGTCCGAATAAAATCACTTTTATCTAATGGAAATACCTGTGTCTTGTCCTGAAGTCTCCGAAATGATGCACTTCCGATGATCCTGTGGTAATCCTTTTCAAATTCGCTTCTCAGATCGGTATCGTCAGAACGTACATCCTGATGTCTGCCCGGCCTTTGTCTCTTTGTCGATAAAAGTCTTGTCCACTCCATTTACATCCTCCTTTTGTCAAAAGTGTCCAGCCGGATCCCCGGCTGAACACCTTATTTACAGCATTACTTTCTTAAGTTCATTTTCCATTAATCCAGGTAGATCGGCGGCTCATAATCTTTGCCAAGTAACGCTTTCTTACGCTCCTGATATCCGAGAAACGCCCACTCCGTCATATCTGTCCACTGATGAGTTCCACGGTCATATACCTGCACATAGCCGATCCGGTTCGGATGCATTCTTACTACTGTTCGATTCATATTCATGTCCGGTGTAAGGGTTAAGTTCCCCCCTTTCTCAAGATCCTCTTCCGTTGATGTAAATAAATCCTCTTCATTCTCCTGTGCATACCTGTTCTGATGTCCTGCATCATAGTTCGTATTTAACTGTTCTGCATTTTCATATGCAGCCGTTTCTGTCTCTGCGGCATATGTCTCTGCTTCCTCAGGTTCATCTGGAAGAAACTCTTCTGCAAGTTCGCCTGATTCTCCATCTTCTGAATAATCAAATTCATGATATTGGATTTCCGGTTTTTCTTCCTCTTTTCTTCTTTCACCGGTTCTTCATGCTTTTTATGGATTCCGAAAAATGCTCTCCATCCATGTGCCTTCTTCTCTGTCTCAGTCTTCTTTGGTTCCGGTTCTTCTACTTCCGGCTCTTCCTCATACTCCGGCTCTGCTTCTTCATATGCCGGCTCTTCTGCATACTCCGGCTCTGCTTCTTCATATACCGGCTCTTCTGCATACTCCGGTTCTGCTTCTTCATATACCGGCTCTTCTTCATACTCCGGCTCTTTTTCTATCTCAATTGCAGGCTCTTCTACCTGTTCCTCTTCCGGCTCTGGCTCATATACCGGCTCTGGCTCATATACCGGCTCTTCTTCTATTTCCGGCTCTGCTTCTACTTCCGGCTCTGCTTCTACTTCCGGCTCTGCTTCTACTTCCGGCTCTTCTGCTTTCTCATTCACAAAGAAGTCAAAAATCGTCTCCTGGACATATTCCGGATTCTCTTCTACAACTTTCTTTGCTTTTTCTTGTCTTTCTTTCTTCTCATCGACATCTAATTCTTTATGAATATCGACCAGTTCTCCAATCGTAATATCCCTTTCTTCCGCTCTTGTAGGTGCCTCTTTCTGTTCCGGTTCTGCAGCTTTCTGTTCTTTCGCCGGTTTCTCTGTGCGGTCTTCATGTTCTTCTAATATATCTAAATAGAACGGGCATTCCAGAATCTTTGCGATCATACGCATATCCTGCTCCTGGAAATTATCTCTTCCGAGACGTTGTGTCAGGTTCTGGCGCGACATCTTTTTTCCTGTCTGTTTTTCTATCTTTTCTGCAAGTTCTTTGATGGTCATTCCTTTACGGCTCAGAATGATCTTGACCTGTTCTCCAAATGTTAATTCCAACATCGTCTTCCTCCTTAATTATTCTTACGCTCCCATACTCTCCTCATATGTTTTTTTTTATGGTTTTTGTAAAACAATTTTTCTATCTTGATAAATCTTTTATTTTTTCCCTTTTTATATTCTAACAAATCACCGAAATCACGTCAACTACGCAACTCATCAATTTTCCCTGAATTTCCGGTTAAAAATGAAGTTTTTCGTTCCATTCCCTCACCACATTTTCATCGATTTTTACTATTTTTCTGTCATAAGAAAGAATTCCATTTACCTCTTCTTCTATATCCGATAATTGCGTATAGACCGTCGCACTTAACCCCCTGCTGATATTCGGGATAACGAGTTTTTTTATCAATTTTTCATACGCTCTGCTGAGATCTTTTTTTCTTTTAAATATCTTATATCCGTAAATATCTTTTTCATACATACTGTGCTTCGGAATCTGAAGCGAGTATCCCCCGAATTCGGTAAGCGCTGTCACCCGCTTTTCCGGTGTGATATTCAACGGGAAGAAATAATCATGAATACTTTTGATATCCCCACATCCCTGATCAAACCATCCGCTTGCAGAATCAATCAATCTGGTATGATCTTCTGCCAGAGCAATGTCTGTCATCTTCCTCGTCTTGAATTGTCCCCAGCCCTCATTAAATATCACCCATGTCACAACGGACGGATGATTATATAACCGCCGGATCGTTTCTTTCATTTCGCTTTCAAACTGTTTCTGTCCGGTCGGATCCTGACGTCCCATCAGATGCAGCCTTGTATCCTTGCACGGATATGCGTTCCTTCCATAGCTGTTGCCAGCCAGGTAACATACCAGCTCTTATATTCACGTCCTCCATTCACCATATCCTGCCATACCAGCATGCCAATCCGGTCACAATGATAATACCATCTCTGCGGTTCTATCTTGATATGCTTCCGGATCATATTAAAACCCCCAGATCCTTCATCTTCTGGATATCATAGATCATCGCTTCATCACACGGTGGTGTATACAAGCCGTCCGGCCAGTATCCCTGATCCAGAACTCCTTTTTGAAAATATGGTTTGTTGTTCAAAAAGACCCTCGGGATTCCGCTTTTGTCATTCTTCACTTCTATCTTACGCATGGCAAAATAACTCTCTACCGAATCATTCCCCATCTTTATATGCACATCGTATAAAAACGGATCCTCCGGACTCCAGTTTCTCATATGCGGAATTCTCACCATACATGGTCTCCCTGTCCTGCCGGCAGTTTTTAACGGCCACATCGTTCTTGCCGTTACCGTCACATCATAGTCGATATCTTTTCTTCCGGCGGCATCTTCCAGCTGTATCATAACGGAAGACTGATCATAAAGCGGTGTAATCTTCAGATCTTTGATGTGATACTCCGGAACCTTTTCCATCCATACCGTTTGCCAGATTCCACTTTGCGCCGTATAGAACATCCCGCCATTTTCTAATTTCTGTTTTCCCCTGCTGTAATAATATGTATCGGAATAATCTTTTACTTTTATTGTCAGTATATTTCTTTCTTCTTGCAATGCATCCGTAACATCGAATGAAAACGGCAGATATCCGCCCACATGTTTTCCTTGTTTCTTTCCATTTACATAGACAACTGCACACTGATCCACAGCTCCGAAATGAAGCAGCCAGCGGCTTCCTGCTTCTGGTCTTATCTCTTCCGGAAGACTCCTTTTATACCATAAAAATTCATCCGGCTTTAACTGTCTTCCGACTCCCGACAGTACTGCCTCCGGTGAAAACGGGACCAATATGTCTCCGTTCATTTTCTTTGGAAATCCTTTTGTGTCTTTTATTGCATATTTCCACACACCGTTCAGATTCACATAACTTTTCCGGCGCATCAATGGTCTTGGATATTCCCCTAATACATTCTTTTCATTTATATTGTCTGCCCATTTCGTCTTTAACTGTCTCATGTTCATACACCCCTTTTTAAGCAAGTCTGACTTCTTGTAATCTCCCCCCGATTTCATCATCTGTCGTAATCACTGCGGCTCTTGCATCCCCCTGCTTCAATTCATATTCCCTGCACAGGTAGATTCCGGGATATTCGTCCGGCTGCTTTCTCATATATGGTATGCCATCCGGCCTCCAGGCAAATTCATATGTCCGCATATCCAATCCCATGCCCCTCCTGGTGGCTTTCATAAAGCTTTCTTTCAATACCCAGAAACGGTAGAACCATTCTGCCTGTTCTTTTTCATCCGCACCTGCACGGATGATCTTACATTCTGATGGGCAGAAATAGCGTTCAGCTACTGACATCCTTAATGCTCCCGTCATCTCCACATCACATCCGACCTGCACGCCTTTCCGGTCACTGCAGGCGCACAATACATACTTTCCCGAATGCGACAGATTGAATACAGCATCTTCCGGAAGTCCGGTCATCTCTTGTATCTTCTCCCATAAGATCCATGCACCGACACTCCTTGCACGGTCTGCCACATTCCGCAGCTTATCCGCTTTTTCCTTTCTCCACTTTGGCACCCTGTTATAATATGCACGATATATTTCTTCTATTAATAGTGGTGTAATATCTGCTGCCCATACATTTACCATTTTCCCACTCCCTTTTTACTATACAATTTTAGTCTAACACACTTTTAAAAAATGAAAGAATTTATCCAATAAAAGTATTGACAATCAAATTCCATTGCGTTAATATATCATTACGCTTTAAATGTTTAAAGTTTTGCAGTGCGAATATTTTACAGTGCGACCACAACAGATTCACACGAGAAAGAAAATATCACACAGGCACAATGATCATACATATTGGAGGATATTAATTATGATTATCGTATTAAAACCACATACTACAAAAGATGATGTTTCTCGTGTTGAGAACATGGTCAAAAAAAGAGGTCTTGACACACATATTGTACAAGGCAAGGAGATGACAGTGATCGGCTGTATCGGTGACACAGCCAAAGTTGATTCCAAATTATTCGAGATTGATTCTGCAGTTGATAAAGTTATGCATGTACAGGAACCGTACAAATTAGCTAACCGTGCATTCCATCCGGAAGATTCCATTATCAATGTATCCGGCGTAAAAGTCGGCGGAGACAATCTTGCAATGATCGCCGGTCCTTGTTCCGTAGAATCATACGAACAGGTTCTTGAAATTGCCCGGGCAGCAAAAGCTTCCGGAGCCAACTTACTCCGCGGAGGTGCATTCAAGCCAAGAACAAGCCCTTATTCATTCCAGGGACTCGGACTTGAAGGTCTTGATATCTTAACCGCAGTTAAAGAAGAGACCGGTCTTCCGATCGTAACTGAACTGATGTCCGACAAATACCTTGATGTATTTAACGAAAAAGTAGATCTTATCCAGATCGGTGCACGTAATATGCAGAACTTCGACCTGTTAAAAGAATTGGGACAGCTTGATCGTCCAATCCTCTTAAAAAGGGGTCTAAATGCTACTTACGAAGAATGGATCATGTCAGCAGAATACATCATGGCATCCGGTAATGAAAATGTCATCCTCTGCGAACGTGGAATCCGTACTTTCGAAAGCTATACAAGAAATACTTTGGATCTTCAGAGTATACCTGTACTTCGTAAACTGACACATCTTCCGATCATCGTTGACCCAAGTCATGCAGGTGGAAAATGGTGGTTAGTAGATTCCATGGCAATGGCTGCTATAGCCGCCGGAGCAGACGGACTGATGATAGAAGTACACAACGATCCCGAATCTGCACTCTGCGATGGAGCACAGTCATTAAAACCTAAGAAATACGACGAATTACTCAAACAGGTTGCACAGATTGCAAATGTAGTCGGAAAATCCATCTAATATATGCAGCCTCATAGTTTACAGGAGCTTTAAAATGAAACTTACAGTTAATCTGGGAAAAGACAGTTATCCTATTTATATTGAAAATAATATATTGTCCCAGGCAGGGAACTATATCCGTAAGATGTATCACGGCAAACGCATTATGATCATTTCGGACGATAATGTATTTCCTCTATACGGAGATACACTAATCCGTACACTGGATTCAGATTATGAATGCCATCATCTGGTACTCCCTCACGGAGAAGCCACCAAGGATTTCCAGACACTCCGACAGTCTACAAAGCCATGCTGGAAGCAAAGATTTCCAGAAGTGATCTGGTCATTGCTCTTGGCGGCGGTGTCATCGGTGATCTTGCAGGATTTGCCGCTTCCAGTTATCTAAGAGGTGTAAGACTGGTACAGATCCCAACTTCACTGTTGGCGCAGGTTGATTCTTCTGTCGGTGGAAAAGTCGCAGTAGACCTTCCGGAAGGCAAGAATCTGGTCGGCGCATTCTATCAGCCTTCACTGGTGCTGATCGATCCACTGGTACTTAACACGCTGAAGGAACGATTTATCAACGATGGTATGGGAGAGGTTATCAAATACGGCTGCATCAAAGATGCGGATTTATTTAGTACCTTGGAATCACACAATTCTTTTGAAGATTTAAAAGAAGAACTGCCTGCCATCATTACACGCTGTGTAGATATCAAACGAATGGTTGTAGAAAATGATCAGTTTGACACAGGTGAACGTATGTTACTGAATTTCGGACACACACTGGCTCACACCATTGAACAACATTTCCATTATCAGCGGGAAAGTCATGGCGAAGCCGTTGCCATTGGCATGTATCAGATTACCAGGATTGCCGAGGAAAAAGGATTAACACCAGAAGGAACTGCAGACCGTATCCAGCAGGTTTTAAAGACCTACGGACTTCCTTTTGAATGCGGTCTCACTCTTGGGACATTAACCGAAGCGATCGCCTTAGACAAGAAGAATCTGAACGGTAATCTCAACGTCATACTACTTCATGAAATCGGTGACAGCTACATCAAAGCTACAGACATTCAGTTCTTTGCTGAAACAGCAAGGCTTGTATAAATATAATTCTGGAGGATATATATCATGGGTAAATTAGAAGGAAAAATCGCAATTGTAACAGGATCAGGAAAAGGAATCGGACGTGACGCAGCACTTGCTATCGCTGCTGAAGGTGCCACTGTCGTAACAGTAGCAAGAACACAGTCTGATCTTGATGAAACAGTAAAAATGATCGAAGATGCCGGCGGAACAGCAATCTCACTTTCCAGAGACCTTACAGACGGAGAACAGGTTGCCGACATGGTCAAAACTGTTGTTGATAAATACGGAAGAATTGATATTCTCGTTAACAATGCAGGCGGATACCCAAAAGAGATCTACAAAAATATCGAACATCAGGCAATTAAGATCTGGGAATGGTCAGAAGAACAGTGGGATCAGATCATCAAAACAAACTTGAGAATCCCATTCCTTGTAACTAAAAATGTTGTACCTGTAATGATAAAACAAGGAAAAGGAGATATCGTAAATGTATCTTCAAGAATGGGTCGTATTGCATCTCAGATGGGTGCATACGCTGTTGCAAAAGGCGGTATCGTAACCATGACCAAGACAACTGCTATCCAGACCAAAGAATACGGAATCAAATGCAATGCCGTATCTCCTGGAATCGTGGACACACCGGGACAGAGAGTCTACAACCACTCTGTAGGACAGGACGGCTGCCCGATGGGAAGCTCAAAAGATGTTGCAAAAGCAATCATCTACCTTTTGGCAGATTCACCGGCAGTTATGACCGGACAGTCTGTCGACCTGTTCACAACAGTATAAAACCTAATGAATACCAAGACTACAAGAGACACTGTCATCACTGGCAGTGTCTCTTGTAATCCTTTTTTAACACCAATTCATTTATTTCCCTGGCTGTCCATAATAAGCATTTGCTCCATGTTTTCTGAAGTAATGCTTATCCTGTAATTCCTGTGGTGCAGGTTTTACGTCCGGGTTGATCATTTCGCATCTTGCTGCCATCTTGGCAACTTCCTCTAATACTACTGCGTTATGAACTGCTTCGTGAGCATCCTTGCCCCATGTAAATGGTCCGTGATTCTTGCAGAGTACTGCAGGTGTTGCAACATAATCCAGATCATCTTCATCGAATCTGTCTGCGATCAGGACACCTGTATTTTTCTCATAAGCTTCGTCAATTTCTTCTTTTGTAAGATTTCTTACACATGGTACTGTTCCGTACAGATAATCTGCATGTGTAGTTCCATAACAAGGAATTCCTCTTCCTGCCTGAGCCCAGCTTGTTGCCCATGGAGAATGTGTATGCACAACGCCGCCAATATTCGGGAATCTGTTGTACAGCTCTACGTGTGTCGCTGTATCAGAAGATGGATTTAAGTCTCCTTCTACTTTGTTTCCCTGAAGATCAACAACAACCATGTCTTCCGGTGTTAATTTGTCATAATCAACTCCACTTGGTTTGATGACAAAAAGTCCTTTTTCACGGTCAATCCCGCTTACATTTCCCCATGTAAATGTTACCAGATCATATTTTGGAAGAAGCATGTTTGCTTCATATACTTCTTTTTTCAATTCTTCCAGCATTTTTCTTATCTCCTTTACCTCTTCTATATCATAACAGATACGGGGACATCACCGTGTCCCCTCTACTTTTACACAATATGACAGCTTTTACAGATCAGCACAAGCTCTACGCTCTACGTCAAGTCCCTTCTTATATGTCTCCATAAATGCTTCGTATCCTGCTACGCCTTCCGGATCCGGATCAATTCTGCTTCCGGCATTGCTTCCGAATACTTTATTCTTCAGATAATCTTCCAGTTTCTCACCTTCTGCACGTTTTACCATGTACTCAGCCAGGATAGCCATTCCCCATGGTCCGCCTTCTCCTGCTGTCTCCATAACTACGACCGGTGTGTTGATCGCATCAGCCAGAACCTTCTGTCCGACACCTTTTGTCTTGAAGAGTCCGCCATGACCGAGAACAGTATCGATCTCTACACCTTCGTCTTTTGTTAAGATGTCCATTCCGACTTTGATAACACCAAGTGCTGTGTACAGATGAGACCTCATGAAGTTCGCCAGAGTGAATTTTGTCTCCGGTGTTCTTACTACCATCGGACGTCCTTTTCTACATTTGTGATAGGCTCTCCTGCATAGTTGCCGTAAGAAAGGATTCCGCCGCAGTCAGCATCGCCTTCCAGTGCTTTATTGTAAAGTGTTCCATACATCTGGTTCATATCCACGTCTGCTCCGATAGAATCTGCGAATTCTTTGAACAGATTTACCCATGCATTCAGGTCTGTGGTTCCGTTATTGGAATGCACCATAGCAACCAGACTTCCGTCAGGTGTTGTAACCATGTCAATCTCTGTATGCAAATCTTTCAGAGGCTTCTCAAGGACAACCATAGAGAAGAATGAAGTACCTGCGGAAATGTTGCTTGTACGCTGTGCTACGCTGTTTGTAGCTACCATACCTGTTCCTGCATCTCCTTCCGGAGGACAAAGTGGAATTCCTGCTTCCAGATTGCCTGTAGGGTCAAGTTTCTTTGCTCCTTCTTCTGTCAGGATACCGGCTGCGTCTCCTGCTACCAGAACTTTAGGAAGGATCTCTTTTACTTTCCATGGATAGTTCTCACCATCGATGAGTTTATCGAACTTTTGGATCATCTCTTCATCGTAATCTTTTGTATTCATATCAATTGGGAACATTCCGGATGCGTCGCCTACACCAAGAACCTTCTCGCCTGTCATCTGCCAGTGGATATATCCCGCAAGCGTTGTCATAAATGCAATATCTTTTACATGCTCTTCTTTATCCAGGATACACTGATACAGATGCGCAATACTCCATCTCAGTGGTATGTTGTACCGGAAACAAATCTACCAGCACTTCAGAAGCCTTTCCTGTATTGCTGTTTCTCCATGTCTGGAATGGTGCAAGAAGCTTTCCTTCTTTGTCAAATGCCATATATCCGTGCATCATGGCACTGAATCCGATCGCTCCGAGTTTTTTAATTGTTACTCCGTACTCTTTCTGTACATTTTCTGCCATGTCACGGTAACTGTCCTGAAGACCTGTCCAGATATCATCCAGAGAGTAAGTCCACAGTCCGTTCTCGTAACGGTTCTCCCATGTGTGGCTTCCGGATGCAATTGGATTGTGCTCCTCATCGATCAGTACCGCTTTAATTCTTGTAGAACCGAATTCGATTCCCAGAAACGCTTTTCCGCTCTCAATGATTTCTTTTATGTTACTCATTGTACGCTTCCTCCTAATATTATTTTTCTAAGTTTTCTTTTTATATACTACCCATTATACTATTTTTGCAGGGAAATATCTATTTGATATCCCCTGCAAAATGAAATGTTACTGCTTATGTGATAATTTCAATTATTTACGGAATGCAACACTGTTCCACAGGAGTTCGTTCTTGAACTGTCTGATTGTTGTATCCTTATCAATGTATACAGCTTCGATTCCCATGCTTGCTGCCCAGTCACCCATCTGCTCTGCTGTTAAGTCATAAGAGAATGCTGTATGATGAGCTCCTCCTGCCAGAATCCATGCTTCTGTTCCAACCTTTAAGTTCGGCTGTGGTGTCCAGAATGCTGTTGCTACAGGAAGTTTTGGCATTGGTTTCTCTGTCTTCTTGCAGTCTACATCGTTGATGATCAGACGGAATCTGTCTCCGAGGTCAATCAGAGATGTTGCGATAGCCGGTCCGGTCTTAGATGTGAATACAAGTCTTGCCGGATCTTCTCTGTCAC
>ENA-OQBG01000184-OQBG01000184.1-human-gut-metagenome-genome-assembly--contig:-NODE-184-length-12972-cov-2.447723_pt1 | contig 12972 bp, 13 predicted proteins | sample MGYA00242746_ERZ504551 | MGnify/ENA primary metagenome ERZ504551 (study PRJEB26092, sample SAMD00036289) | human gut metagenome | host: Homo sapiens | study: EMG produced TPA metagenomics assembly of... | reverse complement strand
CGTACTATGACCGATACTCCACTCAAAGCAATCGGTCTGACACTTGGTGGTCGTGATCATTCTACGATCAGCCATGGAGTTGATAAGGTTACTGCTGATATCAAGGCCAGTGACACCTTCAGCAACACCATTGATATTATTAAGAAAAAATTAAATCCAGTTTAGATTGTTATTTTTTAACGGCTATTGTGGATTGATATGTGGAAAACTGTGGATAGATTGTTCGTTCATTGTGGATAATTTTTCTGTGGAAAACTCGCTTAAGTTATCCCAATTTTGCGAACGTATTATCCTTTGTTTTTCCACATACTTTTCGAGCGTAAAAATCGCTCAACCATAGGGATTTTTAGGGTTATCCACATATCCACAGCCCCTACGGCGGTTACGGCGGATAACTTTCATATATTTACTCAAAGCAAATACCGAAAGGAGTTATACACATGAAAATCATTTGCACAAAATCAAATTTAGTCAAAGGTGTCAGTATTGTCTCCAAAGCAGTTCCTTCTAAAACAACAATGCCAATCCTCGAATGTATCTTAATCGATGCAACAACAGATATTATCAAATTAACAGCTAATGATATGGAACTTGGTATCATGACAGAGATCTCCGGAGACATCATCGATCGTGGTATGATCGCAATCGATGCGAAGATTTTTCAGAAATCGTTCGAAAACTTCCGGATAATGAAGTAACGATCGAAACGTTAGATAATCTTCAGACCGTGATCACCTGTGAAAAAGCAAAGTTTGATATTGCCGGCAAACCTGGTGATGAATTTGCCTACTTACCGATTATCGAAAAAGAAGATTCTATCGAAATCTCTCAATTCACATTGAAAGAAGTCATTCGTCAGACTATTTTCTCAATCTCTGACAGCGAGAGCAACAAGCTTATGACCGGTGAATTGTTTGATATCAGTGATAATATTCTGAAAGTTGTTTCGCTTGACGGACACAGAATTTCCATCCGTAAGGTTCCGCTGAAGAAAAGTGTTGCGGACAGAAAACTGATTGTACCGGGAAAAACCCTGATCGAGATCAGTAAGATCCTTTCGGGAGAAGCTGAGAATGTGGTATCGATTTCATATACAAAGAACCATATCGTGTTCGAATTTGATAATACCATCGTGGTATCCCGCCTGATCGAAGGTGAATACTTCAGAATCGATCAGATGTTATCCAGTGATTACGAGACAAAAGTAAGAATTAACAAAAAAAGAACTGCTCAGCTGTATCGACCGTGCAACACTTCTGGTAAAAGAAGGTGATAAAAAACCGATCATCATCAACATCGGCGATGAACTGATGGAATTAAAAATCAAATCCCAGATCGGATCCATGAATGAAGAGATCATGATCACGAAAGAAGGAAAAGATCTGCTGATCGGATTCAATCCGAAATTCCTGATCGATGCACTCCGTGTTATCGATGATGAGGAAGTGACGATCTATCTGATGAATGCAAAAGCACCTTGCTTTATCAAGGATGATGCGGAAAGTTATGTCTACCTGATCCTTCCGGTCAACTTTAACTCCGCAGCATAGGACTGTCCAGGAAGACCTGAAGAGAGCCTTTTCGGGTACGAAATAAAAAAACAAGATAAAATGCAGGAATGCTTGCAAAAGTATATAGCAATGAGTATAATAAAACGACGGCTAAAAGAAGAAAAATATGCATAAAAATACAAAGAAATGCATATCTGGGAGAGGATACAAGACGTATGGAGACAATTATATTACGAGGTGAATATATCAAGCTTGGACAGGCTTTAAAAGCTGCGGGAATGGTGGAATCCGGAGTAGAAGCAAAAGAAGTGATACAGGAAGGTCTGGTCATGGTAAATGGCGAGACAGATACACGCCGCGGACGTAAGTTATATGGCGGCGATATCGTATTATTTGATGGAGAAGAGATCAGAATTGAAGGTTAATTCCCTGAAATTAAAGAATTTTAGAAATTATGATCTTCTGAATGTGGAGTTTGACGGTTCTACGAATATTTTTTACGGGAACAATGCGCAGGGGAAGACGAATATTCTGGAGGCGGTGTATCTGTCCGGAACGACCAAATCCCACCGCGGGTCGAAAGACAGGGACATGATACGGTTCGGTGAGGATGAATCCCACATTGAGACTGTGGTGGAGAAGAATGGTATCAGTTATCAGATCGACATGCACCTGAAGAAGAACAGCCCGAAAGGGATTGCGATAAACAAGATGCCGATCCGGAAAGCAAGTGAACTTTTCGGGATCGTAAATCTTGTATTCTTCTCGCCGGAAGACCTCAATATCATCAAGAACGGACCTGCAGAGAGACGTAGATTTATCGATCTGGAACTTTCGCAGCTCGATAAGGTGTACCTGAATAACCTGTCGAACTATAACCGTATCGTGAACCAGCGAAACCGTCTGCTGAAAGAGTTAAGTTTCGGCGGTAAGAAAGAACTTTCAGATACACTGGAAATATGGGAGATGCAGATGGTACAATATGGGGAGAGGCTGATCGCCAGAAGGAAAGAATTTGTCGCACAGATTAATGAGATCATTGCGAAGATCCATCAGAAGCTGACCGGCGGCAAAGAAAGCCTGCAGATCATATATGAGCCAAGTACGGGGGATCTGCCGTTTGAACAGGCACTGAAACGGTATCGTGACAGAGATCTCAGAATGAAGAGCACAACGGTGGGACCACACAGAGATGACATCGGATTTCTGACCGGCGATATGGATATCCGCAGATATGGCTCCCAGGGACAGCAGAGAACGGCTGCCCTGTCTTTGAAGTTATCGGAGATTGAGCTGGTCAGGCTGGCAACGCATGACACACCGATACTTTTACTTGACGATGTATTGTCTGAACTTGATAAACACAGGCAAAACTATCTGTTAGACAGCATACATGATATACAGACCCTGATCACCTGTACAGGAGTTGAGGATTTTGTAAATCACCGCTTTTCAATAAACAAAGTGTTCCATGTCCAAAATGGACAGGTAACGAAAGAAAACTAGGAGGACTGAGAATGGGTACAGAAAAAGTACAGCATGAATACGGCGCAGATGAAATTCAGATATTGGAAGGTCTTGAGGCAGTCCGCAAACGTCCTGGTATGTACATTGGAAGTACATCTTCCAGAGGTTTGCATCACCTTGTATACGAGATTGTCGATAATGCCGTAGATGAAGCTCTGGCAGGCTTCTGTGATACGATTTATGTAACAATCAATAAAGACAATTCGGTGACCGTTATCGATAATGGACGTGGAATTCCGGTTGGTATCAACCACAAAGCAGGGCTTCCTGCGGTAGAAGTCGTATTTACCGTACTGCATGCGGGAGGAAAGTTTGGCGGTGGAGGATACAAGGTATCCGGAGGACTTCACGGTGTTGGAGCATCTGTTGTAAATGCGCTCTCCAACTGGCTGGAAGTAGAGATCTTCCATGATGGAAAGATCTACCAGCAGCGTTATGAACGCGGAAAAGTTATGGAAAAACTGGCAGTGATCGGAGAATGTGAAGAAGGAAAATCAGGTACAAAAGTCACATTCCTGCCGGACGATACCATTTTCGAGACAACGATCTTTGATTTTAATGTCCTGAAACAGAGATTCCGTGAGATGGCCTTCCTGACAAAAGGTCTGAAGATCGTGCTCAGGGATGACCGTGAGGAAGAACCAAAAGAAAGAACATTCCACTACGAGGGCGGGATCAAAGAATTCGTTTCTTACCTGAACCGGAGTGCGACACCACTTTATGAGCAGATCATTTACTGTGAAGGCATGGTCAATAATGTGTCTGTGGAAGTGGCTATGCAGCACAACGATTCTTACAGCGATAATACGTATGGATTTGTCAATAACATTACGACCCCGGAAGGCGGAACACACGTTGTCGGATTCCGTAATGCGATCACAAAGACATTTAATGACTATGCAAGAAAGAATAAGCTTCTGCGTGAAAATGAGCCGAACTTAAGCGGTGAAGATATCCGTGAAGGTCTGACAGCAATCATCAGTGTCAAGATCGAAGACCCGCAGTTCGAGGGACAGACCAAGCAGAAACTTGGTAACAGTGAGGCGAGAGGTGCGGTTGATAATGTGGTCAGCAGGCAGCTCGAGATCTTCCTTGAGCAGAATCCGGCCGTTGGTAAGATCATTGTGGAGAAATCTGTGATGTCCCAGCGTGCGAGAGAAGCCGCAAGAAAGGCAAGAGACCTGACACGTAGAAAATCAGCACTTGATAACATGGCACTTCCGGGAAAGCTTGCAGACTGTTCTGACAAGAATCCGGAGAATTGTGAGATCTACATCGTAGAGGGAGATTCCGCCGGTGGTTCTGCGAAGACTGCACGTGACCGTGCGACACAGGCAATCCTTCCGCTTCGTGGTAAGATCCTGAATGTAGAGAAGGCAAGACTGGATAAGATCTACGGCAATGCCGAGATCAAGGCGATGATCACAGCATTTGGTACCGGAATCCATGAGGATTTTGATATTTCCAAGCTGCGTTATCACAAGATCATCATCATGACTGATGCCGACGTGGACGGTGCACATATCAGTACACTGCTTCTGACATTCATTTATCGTTTCATGCCGGAACTGATCAAGCAGGGATATGTATATCTGGCACAACCGCCGCTCTACAAGCTTGAGAAGAACAAGAAGGTCTGGTATGCATACAGTGACGAAGAATTAAGCAAGATCATCGAAGAAGTCGGACGTGACGGGAATAATAAGATCCAGCGTTACAAAGGTCTGGGAGAGATGGATGCCGAGCAGCTCTGGGATACCACTATGGATCCACAGCACCGTATCCTCTTACGTGTAACGATGGACGATGAGACAACGAGTGAACTGGACCTTACATTCACCACCCTGATGGGTGACAAAGTTGAACCGAGACGTGAGTTCATCGTTGAAAATGCAAAATATGTCAAGAACCTGGATGTATAATAACAGCGTGTAGAAGAAAGGAGGAACAGAGATACTTACATCTCTGAGAGATTGATGGAAGACAATATATTTGACAAAGTCCACGAAGTGGATCTGAAACAGACAATGGAAACCTCTTATATCGACTACGCGATGAGTGTTATTGCGTCCCGTGCACTGCCGGATGTAAGAGATGGTTTGAAACCGGTACAGAGAAGAATTCTGTACTCTATGATCGAACTGAATAACGGTCCCGACAAGCCGCACAGAAAGTGTGCACGTATTGTCGGTGATACGATGGGTAAATATCACCCGCACGGTGACAGTTCGATCTATGGCGCATTGGTTAATATGGCACAGGAATGGTCTACCAGATATCCGCTGGTAGACGGACATGGTAACTTTGGTTCTGTGGACGGTGACGGTGCTGCCGCCATGCGATACACAGAGGCAAGACTGAGTAAGATTTCCATGGAATTAACGGCGGATATTAATAAAAATACCGTTGATTTTATTCCTAACTTTGACGAGACGGAGAAAGAACCTACCGTTCTGCCGGCAAGATTCCCGAACCTTCTGGTCAACGGTACTTCCGGTATCGCTGTAGGTATGGCGACCAATATCCCGCCGCACAACCTGCGTGAAGTGATCAATGCGGTTGTACAGATCATCGATGACCAGATCGAGGATAAAGAAGAGACAACGATCGAAGAGATCTTAAAGATCATCAAAGGACCGGACTTCCCGACCGGAGGTATGATCCTTGGAACCAGAGGAATTGAAGAGGCATACAGAACCGGACGCGGCAAGATCCGTGTGCGTGCGGTGACAGATATCGAGGCGATGCCGAACGGCAAGAGCCGCATCATCGTAAGTGAGCTTCCTTACATGGTGAATAAAGCAAGACTGATCGAGAAAATCGCAGAACTGGTACGTGATAAGAAGATCGACGGCATCACAGACTTAAGTGACCAGTCAAGCCGTGAAGGAATGCGCGTAGTCATTGAACTCAGGAGAGATGCAAATGCAAATGTTATCCTGAACCAGTTATACAAACATACACAGCTTCAGGACACATTCGGTGTGATCATGCTGGCACTGGTCGGCAACGAGCCGAAGGTCATGAACCTGATGGAGATGCTCAACTACTATCTGAGACATCAGGAAGAAGTTGTGACACGCCGTACACAGTATGAGTTAAATAAAGCCGAAGAACGTGCGCATATCTTACAGGGATTACTGATCGCATTAGATAACATCGATGAAGTGATCAAGATCATCAGAGGTTCACAGACTGTCCAGATCGCAAAATCAGAATTGATGGAGCGTTTCGGACTGACAGATGTACAGGCGCAGGCAATCGTAGACATGAGACTGCGTGCCCTGACAGGTCTGGAAAGAGAGAAACTCGAAGCAGAATATAAAGCGCTGATGGAGCAGATCGAACATTTACGTGCGATCCTCGCAGATAGAAAGTTATTACTTGGCGTGATCAAAGAAGAGATCCTTGTGATCCGTGATAAATACGGAGATGAGAGAAGAACATCCATCGGATTCGATGAGTTCGATATCTCCATGGAAGACCTGATCCCAAGAGAAGATGTTGTCATCACGATGACAAAGCTTGGATATATCAAGAGAATGTCTCACGATACATTCAAAGCCCAGAACCGTGGAGGCAAGGGAATCAAAGGTATGCAGAAGCTGGACGAGGATTATGTAGAAGAACTCTTCATGACCAATACACATCACTACCTGATGTTCTTTACGAACACCGGACGTGTATACCGCATGAAAGCATACGAGATCCCGGAAGCAAGCAGAACATCCAGAGGAACCGCGATCGTGAATCTGTTACAGTTAATGCCGGGCGAGAAGATCAGTGCGGTCATTCCAATCGAGAAATATAACGATGACGAATATCTGCTGATGGCTACCAAGAAAGGTCTCATCAAGAAGACCCCGATCAAAGAATATGCAAATGTCAGAAAGACAGGGCTTGCAGCAATCACACTCCGTGAGGAAGATGAGCTGATCGAGGTAAAATATACAGACAGCGATCATGATGTATTCATGATTACAAAGTATGGACAGTGTATCCGCTTCAATGAAAGTGATGTACGTCCGACAGGAAGAACATCCATGGGTGTCCGTGGTATGAACCTGGTAGACCGTGATGAAGTGATCGGAATGCAGATCGATTCACAGGGAACAGACCTGCTGATCGTGTCAGAATACGGAATGGGCAAACGTACTTCCATCGATGAATTCACAGCCCAGAACCGCGGCGGTAAAGGTGTGAAGTGTTATAAGATCACAGAGAAGACCGGTAACGTTGTAGGTGTGAAAGCAGTAGATGAGGACAATGAGATCATGATCATCAACACGGAGGGAATCATCATCCGTATGAAGTGTGACGGAATCTCAGAACTCGGAAGAGTGACATCCGGAGTGAAGCTTATCAACCTGCCGGAAGGCGATAAAGTAGCTTGTATCGCAAAAGTACGCAAAGGCGATGAATCAGAAGATGATCTGGTAGAGCCGGAAGAAAGTACAGAAGATGCAGAGAACGTAGAGACAGAAGAATAAAGATATAAAACGAGGCGGAAGATTAAAAAATTTCCGCCTCGCTTTTTGAAAAAATATTTTTATTTTTCCGCCTCATCTGCAGCAAGTTCACGAAGAATGATCTCCGCAGTCTTCTTTACAGTAGCAGCTACAAAGTCTGTACACTGTGCTTTACGTTCCGGAGAATTCTTCTCTTTGCCTTTTGTCAGAACACGGCAGCATGTTGCACCACAGTATTCCTTGAAGAAATCGTGGATTTCGTTCGAAAGCTTGAAACAGCGGTTAATCTTAGGATCACCAGGTGTCTTACGTCCGAAGAAATATCCGATACACATCGTTGCTCCGGCGAGTGCACCACAGATACATCCGCCTCCGCCAAGCCCCCATGGGAATCCGGAACTCATAGCAATCGCATCATCCGACATGTCCAGTTCAAAATTCTCCTTGATCGCATAAATGACAGATTCTGAACAGGCAAAACCCTGATTAAAGATGTCCACGGCATCCTTTTGAAGTTTCTCTAAATCTACATTTGTTGTCATTATAATCCCTCCTGAAAAATGTGTTAAATCCATTATACCACGGCGAAAAAAACTTGTATATCATCTTGGAACAGGGTAAAATAAAAAAGGACAGGTTTTTTTGAGCAGGAACATAAGGTTCCAAAAAATCCCATGTCCCCAGGAGGATATAGATGAGAACGATCAATGTAAATACAATCACAGAAAATATAAAAGACATGTGCATCCAGGCGAATCATTTCCTTGCCGATGACATGGACAAAGCAATGAAACACGCACTGGAGACGGAAGAAGCACCATTGGGCCGTCAGATTCTGGATCAGCTGCAGGATAATCTGAAGATCGCAGCAGAAGACATGATCCCAATCTGCCAGGATACAGGTATGGCCGTCATCTTCATGAAGATCGGTCAGGACGTACACTTCGAAGGAGGCAGTCTGGAAGATGCCATCAACGAAGGTGTCCGTCAGGGATACGTAGAAGGATTCTTAAGAAAATCCGTCGTAGGAGATCCGATCATCCGCGAGAATACCAAAGACAACACACCGGCAGTGATCCACTACAGTATCGTGCCGGGAGATAAAGTAGAGATAAAGGTTGCGCCAAAAGGATTCGGCAGCGAGAATATGAGCCGCGTATTCATGTTAAAACCAGCCGACGGGATCGAAGGAGTAAAAGAAGCGATCCTTACAGCAGTCAGAGAAGCAGGACCGAATGCCTGTCCGCCGATGGTAGTCGGAGTAGGAATCGGCGGAACATTTGAAAAATGTGCACTGATGGCAAAAGAAGCCCTTACAAGAGAAGCCGGATCCCATTCCGGAACTGCCTGGGTAAAAGACCTGGAAGAAGAGATGCTTGAGACGATCAACAAGCTTGGAATCGGACCGGGCGGACTCGGAGGAACGACCACAGCTCTTGCAGTGAATGTCAATACATACCCGACACACATAGCAGGACTGCCGGTTGCAGTCAACATCTGTTGCCATGTGAACCGTCATATCATCAGGGAGGTGTAAGTATGGACAAGCATATCACAGCACCAATTACAAAAGAAACAGCCAGATCTCTTCACGCAGGAGATTATGTATATGTCACAGGAACCATCTACACGGCAAGAGATGCGGCACACAAGCGCATGGATGAAGCACTGGATCGCGGGGAATCACTTCCAATCGATATCAAAGACCAGGCAATCTACTACATGGGACCATCTCCGGCAAGAGAAGGACGCCCGATCGGATCAGCCGGTCCGACAACTGCCAGCCGTATGGACAAGTATGCACCACGTCTGCTGGATCTCGGTCAGACGGCCATGATCGGAAAAGGCAAGAGAAGCCAGGCAGTGATCGATGCGGTGGTACGTAACGGATGCGTATACCTTGCAGCCATCGGAGGAGCCGGAGCACTGTTATCCAAATGCATCAAATCCTCAGAAGTCATTGCGTACGAAGACCTCGGAACCGAAGCCATCCGTAAATTACAGGTCGAGAACCTTCCGCTCATCGTAGTCATCGACAGCGAAGGCAATAACCTGTACGAAACTGCGATCAAGGAGTATGCAAAGATATGAGAAGAATCCTTCTGATGGTACTCCGGAATATTTTCTTCGTGCCGGTCTACTGGTACAAGTTATGCTACCATGCCAGACACGTAGACAAATATACGGAAGAAGAACACTATAAATTATTAAAATACATCGATCACCGGGCAAATACATCCGGGAATATCCATATCGAGGTACACGGGCAGGAGAACATCCCTGAACAGGACGGATTCATGTTCTACCCGAATCACCAGGGACTCTACGACGTGCTCGCCATTATGGAAGCATGCCCGCGCCCGTTCGCGGTAGTCGCCAAAAAAGAAGTGGCTGACGTACCATTTCTCAAGCAGGTATTCACCTGCATGAAGGCATACATGATCGACCGCGAAGATGTGCGTCAGTCACTGCAGGTGATCGTAAATGTCAGCAATGACGTGAAGAACGGAAGAAACTTTCTGATCTTCCCGGAAGGAACAAGATCCAGACAGGGCAATCAGGTACAGGACTTCAAAGGCGGCAGCTTCAAAGCAGCGACCAGGGCAAGATGTCCGATCATTCCGGTAGCACTGATCAACTGTTTCGTGCCGTTCGACTCTAAGACAACAGAACATGTCAATGTACAGGTACATTTCTTAGAGCCGCTGCTTTACGAAGAATACAAAGACATGAAGACAACAGAGATTGCAGCAATTGTAAGAGAGAGAATCCAGCATACGATCAATGAAAATGTATAAAAGGATTACAGGGAAATGAGAGAAAAAATATTACAGGTTAAGACATTCGGCAGTTTTTCCATGATATATGACGGAAAATCCCTGTTCGGAAGAAAAGTAGGAGAGACACAGTTCGCTTCCATGATGCAGATGCTGATACATGAAAGGAAAAAAGGTGTCAGCAGGGACCGACTGGAACAGGAACTGTTCGGGGAACGGGAAGTGGAAAATGTACATCATGCCCTTCAGAGCGTCATTTACAACGCAAAGAAGAGACTGGAAAAAGCAGGACTTCCGGATGTAAACTATATAGAGATCAGAAACGGTGTCGTCTACTGGAATGACGAGATTAAAGTACAGGAAGATGCAACCGAATTTGACCAGATATACAACAGAATAAAACATGAGAAAAATCCGGATAAAAAGATAAAAGACCTCGAAAAAATATTCGAGATCTATACCGGAGAATTCCTTGTGAAACGGCAGAGTGTGATCTGGGTTGCCATTGAAGCAAGACGGTATGAGGACATGTTCCGGGAATGTGTAGAAGAAGCAGCCGGACTGTACCGGGAAAAGCAGAACTATACACAGCTCGAACATCTCGGAGTATATGCATCGAATATCGAACCATTCTCCGATTGGGAAGCATTGACCATGGAAGCAATGGTTGCACTGGGAAGATACGAAGAAGCCACCGATCTGTATGCCGATACGGCAGAACGATATTTTGAAGAACGGGGATTAAAACCGTCCAAAACGTCTTCTGGATTCCATGAACCAGCTTGGTAACCAGGTGATGCATTCCTACGACGTACTGGACAACATCCAGCATAATCTGGAAGAAAAAGGAATCCCGAAAGGGGCATACCTGTGCAGTTATCCGACATTCCGCGGAATCTATCATCATCTGGTGAGGATGCTGGAACGGAGCGGACAGTCGATCTATCTTATGCTGTGTACCATTGTGGATAGCAAAGGAAGACCGATGAAAGAAGGAGCCATGTTGGAAGGACTGGCAAAGAGACTGGAAGAATCCATCTGCACATCGATCCGCAACAGTGATGTCGTGAACCATTACAGCAAGGGACAATACCTGGTACTGCTGATCAATACAACGAGAGAAGACTGTGCGGTAATTCAGAAGAGAATCAATTACAAATTCCTCACAGACCGGCAGAGGACCGGCGTGAGATATTATGTGAACAGTGTAGTATATGAAAAGGACCTTTAAGATAACACTTGAAGATCTTTCTTTTTTGGGGTAAAAAACTATTCAGCATGCGGGACGCAGGCAGGATGGTTCTTTTGCTATAATATAACAACATATTCCGATATATGCGACAGTCTGAAAAAGTCTAAGAAAAATACCTGCTTTTTTAAAAGTTTAGACGGTTTCTTTGTCATGTCGTTGGGTAAAATATTCTCAGAGTAGGAATGTCTGCCTGAAAATAAGATGGGAAAGGAGACCGGGAGAAGTGAGTAATACAGGAAATTATATTGGAACACCATGGGGAATTATTCTATGTGTGGACTATTATCGGGATGAAAAAATAAATGGACGTATTTATCACAGATATCAGACCGAACCGATCCGCATTGGAGGAATGCTGGAAGCAGTTTTTCGAAATCGATGCTTTTTTTGACCGGTTGGGATATCCGTTTCCCGGAACAGAGAGCCACTATTTTATAAAGCATGAAAAGACACAGCGGATAAAAATGACAAGAAAGTTGAGTGATGAAGAGATGTTAAAGAATAATGGTGAACAAGGAACATTCATAATCAGAGTAGAACAAAGACAACACAGCAGCTGGCAGGGAAGAGTTACATGGGTGGAAGAAGGAAAGACAGAGAACTTCCGCTCGGCACTGGAACTGCTCAAGATGATCGATGGCGCACTGGATGGCAGGGACATAAAGGAAGACGCAGAAGAAGAGAACCAGGAGAGAGCCGTATGGCGGACAAAGAATTTCGAAGACTGAAGAGAAGTCAGCTGATCGATATCATCTACCATCATACTTAGAATCATTGCAGAGAGAATAGCGAAAAAGCAGTGAAAATACCCGCGGGAAGAAAATGTAAAAAATATGAAAAAAGTAATTGACATTCACATTAAGGCTTGTTATAATTACTTTCGCTGGAGAAATACTCAAGAGGCTGAAGAGGCGCCCCTGCTAAGGGTGTAGGTCGGGAAACCGGCGCGAGGGTTCAAATCCCTCTTTCTCCGTTAGGTCAGTGAGAACTGTCTGAAACGAGCTTTCAGATAGTTTTTTACGGCCATATATGATACTGAAAAATGTATAAAAAGAAAAGTTGAAAAAAGATGAAAAAACATCTTGACACTCCGAAAAATACATGGTATTATATATAAGCTTTCGCAAACAAATTATTTGAAAGATTTGTAAAAAGAAAGCGAAAAATAAGTTAAAAAAGTTCTTGACAAGCAGTTGAGTATATGATATACTAAACGAGCTGTTGAACAAAACAACAACGAACCTTGATAATTAAACAATAGACAACAACCCTGAAAATTCTAAAGAGAATTATTCAGAACAGACATTTAATGTCGAACCTTAAAACAGTAAAGGGGATAAGAAAGCTAAGTAGTTTTCTTGAACTGGAACGAACTTAATGAAGTTCCAATCGGCGGAGCCGAGGAACAATTAATTGCTAAGCATCAAATGATGCAA
>ENA-OQBG01000183-OQBG01000183.1-human-gut-metagenome-genome-assembly--contig:-NODE-183-length-12978-cov-2.654113_pt1 | contig 12978 bp, 20 predicted proteins | sample MGYA00242746_ERZ504551 | MGnify/ENA primary metagenome ERZ504551 (study PRJEB26092, sample SAMD00036289) | human gut metagenome | host: Homo sapiens | study: EMG produced TPA metagenomics assembly of... | reverse complement strand
TGGCATTTAAAGAAGTAGCAATTGAAAGTCTGGAATTCAACCCATTCACAAAGATTTCAAAAGAGTGGGATGCTGGTAACAGTAGGAGATGAAAAAAAGAGTAACACCATGACAGCAAGCTGGGGTGGTGTCGGAATCATGTGGGGAAAGAATATCGCAACTGCATATATCCGCCCACAGAGATACACGAAGAAATTCATGGATGAGACCGGTATGTACACGCTTTCTTTCCTGTCAGAAGATTACAGAAAAAGCATTAAGCGTATGCGGATCTGTATCAGGAAAAGACGTAGAAGATAAATGGAAAGAAGCAGGCCTTCATCCATATGCGGTAGACGGAACAACTGCAGTTGAAGAAGCAGATCTGATCTTCGTATGCAAGACTCAGTATACACAGGATATGAAACCGGAATGTTTCGATGTTAAGGAAAATGATGAGAAATGGTATCCGGATAAAGATTATCATACGATGTATATGGGCGAGATCGTGAAAGTATTGAAAAGAGTATAGCCAATCATGCAAAAGAAAATTGATTTGGTAAACGGACCTGTATTATCATCTCTTACCAGACTGGCTGTCCCGATCATGGCGACGTCATTGATCCAGATGGCGTACAATATGACCGACATGATCTGGATCGGCCGTATCGGAAGTTCGGCGGTAGCGTCTGTTGGGGCAGCAGGAATGTATATGTGGCTTTCCAACGGACTTGCCGCGCTTGCAAAATGGGAGGGCAGGTTAATGTCGGACATGCACTTGGGCATCTAATAGTGAAGAGGCCGCAGAATATGCATCCAACGCGTTACAGCTTACGTTGACTTTGGGGATTATTTATGGACTTGTCTGTATATTAGGGGCAAAACCACTGATTCATTTTTCCATCTGAATCAGGCACAGGTGATCCGGGATGCCATATATTATCTTGAAATTACTTGCGGTCTTGTCTTGTTTTCCTTTTTAAATCAGACGTATACCGGATTATTTACGGCAATCGGTAACAGCAGGCCGGTATTTCTGGCAACAACGACCGGACTGGTTGTTAATATCATCCTGGATCCGGTTCTGATTTTTGGAATCGGACCATTTCCGGTTCTTCGAGTGACAGGTGCAGCAATTGCTACGGTAATCGCGCAGATGATCGTTACAGTTATGTTTTTTATATTTGCGATGAAGGATACCGTACTTTTTCAATATGTAAGATATCTGAAGAAGCCGGATCTGCATCATCTGAAAGGAATTGTCAGAATCGGTTTCCAACGTCTGTTCAGAGTATGCTGTTTACCGGAATATCGATGATCATTGCACGTCTGGTCGCGGGATATGGAGATGCGGCGGTGGCTGTCCAGAAAGTTGGTTCACAGATAGAATCAATTTCGTGGATGACAGCGGATGGTTTTGCAGCAGCGGTGAATTCATTTACATCGCAGAACCATGGTGCAGGTAAGAAGAGACGGATCTATCAGGGATATGTCAGCGCATTAAAGTAGTATTTGTATGGGGGATTTTCTGTACGCTATTATTAATATGCTGTCCGGCTCCGGTATTCCGGATTTTTATTACAGAAAAGATGTAATTCCGCTTGGAGTGGATTATCTTCGGATCCTTGGTGTATCGCAGCTTTTTATGAGTCTTGAGATTACGACGGCAGGTGCATTTTCGGGGTATGGAAAGACCGTGCCGCCATCTGTGATCAGTATTGTATTTACGGCGCTCAGGATTCCGCTTGCGCTGATACTGGTTCATACAACACTTGCGCTGAACGGGATCTGGTGGAGTATTACGATTTCGAGTATTCTGAAAGGTGTGCTGCTGTTTGTATGGTTCTACATATTCATGCGGGGAGAGAAAATTATATATAACAGGAAATAACCTGCCAGCGGCAGGTCTTTCAGATAGGGAAGTATGCAAGAGGCACTGCCAGTGGCAGTGTCTTTTGTGTCTTTAAAGAACGAAATGTGGTATAATAGAACAGTGAGTGATCTGCCGGAGCATAGTTTATGGCAGACACAGAAAGGATGGATGAGTAATGTGGGCTTACAATAGTATTTTTTATCAGATTTATCCAATCGGATTCTGTGGGGCACCGGTGCACAATGACGGCGTGTGTGTTCCTCGCATCCGCAAACTTATGGACTGGTCTGAGTATCTTCAGACATTAGGAGTAGATTCAATTCTGTTAAATCCGATCTTTGAATCGGACAATCATGGATATGATACAAGAGATTTTAAGAAGATCGACTGCAGACTCGGTACAAATGAAGATTTTAAAGAGGTCTGTGAAGATCTGCATAAACATAATGTAAAGATTGTGCTGGACGGTGTATTCAATCATGTCGGACGAGGCTTCTGGGCATTTAAGGATGTGCAGGAGAAGAAATGGGATTCCCCATACAAGGACTGGTTCCACATCAGTTTTGACGGAAACAGCTGTTACGATGACGGTTTCTGGTATGAAGGATGGGAAGGTCATTTTGAACTGGTCAAATTAAATCTTCAGAATCCGGCAGTCGTTGATTACCTGATGGAATGTGTAAAATACTGGATCGATGAATTCGATATCGATGGTCTGCGTCTGGATGTAGCGTACAGTCTGGATCATAATTTTATGAGACGGCTCCGCTCTTATACACAGGAATTAAAACCGGACTTTGCGCTGATCGGGAAGTATTATTCGGAGATATAATATCATTGTCAATGATGAGATGCTTCACAGTTGTACGAACTATGAGTGTTACAAGGGATTATATTCCAGCTTTAACAGTATGAATATGTTCGAGATCGCACATTCCCTGCACCGCCAGTTCGGAAGTGATCAGTGGTGTATTTACAGAGGAAAGCACCTGATGACATTTGTGGATAATCATGATGTTACAAGACTGGCAAGCATTTCTGACGAATAAGAAACATATTCCGCTGGCATACGGGCTGCTCATGGGTATGCCGGGAATCCCGTGCCTGTATTATGGAAGTGAATGGGCTGAGCCGGGGGAGAAAGCACCGGATAATGACTATGCGCTTCGCCCTTGCTTTGAAGAACCAAAGCCAAATGAGCTGACAGAGTTTATTAAGAAACTGATTCGTGTACGCCAGGAAAGTGATGCACTTTGCAATGGTGCTTATAAGAATGTAGTGATCCAGAATCATCAGCTGGTATTCGAGCGCTGCTCAGAGAAAGAACGAGTGATCGTTGCAATCAATGCTGCGGATTATCCATACACTGCCAATGCAGGAGAACTGAATGGAACGGCAGCAGATCTGCTGACCGGGGGAAACGGTTACGATGAATGGTCAGCTTGAACTGAAAACCATATAGTGTACAGTATTTTAAAAATTTTTTAGTATGAAAAAATGTACGGGGAAGATTCTCGGGGAAAAAGTACATTTTGATCAACGAAAAATAAGTAAAAAATATAAGGAAAAATATGTCAAAAAAACAGTTGACACACACGGTACAGTATAATATAATAAGCAAGTATGACAAAAGGAGAAACAGTAAGAGGCCAAAAGCCCCGGAATCTTGCTGATTCTGATATATTATCATGAAAAATGTTAATGATTCACAGGAGGTAAACCACAATGAAAACTTATATGGCTAATCCAGATAAGATTGAAAGAAAATGGTATGTAGTTGACGCTTCGGAATATACATTAGGACGTTTAGCATCAGAAGTTGCTAAGGTTTTAAGAGGAAAGAACAAACCGGAGTTTACACCACACGTTGATACAGGCGATTATGTAATCGTTGTTAATGCAGAAAAGATTAATGTAACAGGTAAGAAACTGAATCAGAAGATTTATTACAATCACTCTGAATATGTAGGTGGAATGAAAGAAACTACATTAGCAGAGATGATGGCTAAGAAACCAGAGAAGGTTATCGAACTTGCTGTTAAAGGAATGCTTCCAAAGGGACCTTTAGGAAGATCTATGATCAAGAAACTTCACGTATATGCTGGACCAGAGCACGCTCAGCAGGCTCAGAAACCAGTTGAACTGAAATTCTAAGAAAGGTTAAAAGGAGGATTTTACAATGGCTACTGCAAAATTTTACGGAACAGGTAGAAGAAAAAATCTGTTGCTAGAGTATATTTAGTACCAGGAACAGGTAAAATTACTATCAATAAAAGAGATATCGATGAGTATTTCGGACTTGAGACATTAAAGGTTGTTGTTCGCCAGCCATTAGCTGCAACAGACACAGAAGGAAAATTCGATGTAATCGTTAATGTTAAGGGTGGTGGATACACAGGACAGGCTGGAGCAATCCGTCACGGTGTTGCAAGAGCACTTCTTGAGGCTGATGCTGATTACAGACCAGTTCTTAAGAAAGCTGGATTCCTTACACGTGATCCACGTATGAAAGAACGTAAGAAATACGGCCTCAAAGCCGCTCGTCGCGCACCGCAGTTCAGCAAGAGATAATCGACAACTTCAAATGCTAAAAAAGCCCGGAAATGCGCTATTTTCCGGGCTTTTTCTATACCCAAATTCTGCCTGGACTGTTCGGTTTTGATGGAATTTGAACGGAAATTATGGGTTTATAGTGGTCAAATTACTGGTGGACAAGCCCATTTTGACCTCTTATGGGTTAAATTACTGGTGGACAATAGGAGCAAATGAAGTCCAATTTTGCCATCGACGGACGAACACATACTTGACTGATTTACATAGAGCCTTGGCTCATTCTTTGAAAACGAGAATGGGTCAAGGCTACTATTTATTTTTCGCCTGAAATCCGGCGAGACAAATTTGAGTAGGAGGTAACAGGTATGACGGATTTCAATCAGAGACCCATGACACCGATGTGGGCAGTTAGGCGGACAGTCGAGGCAGATGACGGAGGTGTTCGAGAACCAAGAGTTTGGTTCGATCCGGTTGTTTCAGGAGGCAGGCAAGACATTCTTCTGTGCAAGCGACGTGGCGAAAGCGTTGGGGTATGTGAATCCCTACGCTGCAGTGAGACGCCATTGCAGAGGCCCCCTAACGAAACGTGAGGGGGTCGTTCAGAAGGTGAATCAGTATGGGGATGCTGGAGAGCAGGTCGTTGAAATCGCCTTTATCACAGAAGGTGATGTTTACCGGCTGATCGTTCACAGCAAGCTGCCATCGGCAGAACGATTTGAACACTGGGTGTTTGATGAAGTTCTCCCTTCTATCCGCAAGCATGGTGTGTATATGAGCGATTCCATTTTGGATCAGGTGATTCAGCATCCGGAGGTCATCTACACCCTGGCACAGGAGCTTGTAGCCGAGAGGGAGCAGCTTGAGGGTATCCGCAAACAGCTGGATGCGGCACAGCCCAAGGCAGACTACTTCGACACCTTTGTGAACTCGGAGGATTGTACCTGCATCCGGAATTTCTGTAAGGAAATCGGAATCCCGGAGAAGACGGCAGTGGCTCTCTTACTGGATCATCGCTATCTGTACCGCAGTCCGAGTGGCTGGCTGATGCCTTTTGCAGACAAATCTGCAAGGGGCTATTTTATGTCCGGGATTGCTACGGCAGAAGCGGAAAAACTGGTGCAGCAGACGAGAGTGACCTGCAAGGGAAAGAATCATCTCTTCAAGTTGTTTAAGAAATGGGGTGTGGTCGAATGACGCTTTTTACAGAGGGACGCCTTCAGGCGTTTGAACGCATGATGCAGGATACCGGCAAATACCATCGCCGGGAGGACAGCGAAGATCGTCCGCGCAAATGTCCGAAGAAAAAAGCGGAGCCTGCGAAAAAGGATGGTGAGCACCATGCCGGTATTCAGGGTTGAGAAGAACAGCAATTACACAACGATGTGCAATTACCACCTGCGCGATCAGGGTCTCAGCCTGAAAGGGAAAGGACTTCTCTCTATGCTGCTCAGTTTGCCGGACACATGGAACTATTCGGTACGGGGGTTATCTTCGATTACGCCGGATGGCGTAGATGGGGTGCTTACGGCTCTAAAAGAGCTGGAGCGTCTTGGGTATCTGGAAAGGAACCAGCAGCGTGAGAGTAACGGTCGGATGGGCAGAGCGGAGTATGTGATTTATGAGATGCCAAGGAAAAAGCCGTGTTCGGAATCACCGTGTACGGAAAAGCCGTATACGGTAAATCCGGATACGGACACACCGGTTACGGAAAATCCCGCGCAATTAAGTACTAATAGAACAAGTACTGAAACAATCAATAAAAGAGAGAAGAAGGAAATCCAGCACCGGTATGGCTCATACGAAAATGTCCTTCTTTCTGACACGGAATACAGTAAGCTCCGGCAGGAGTTCCCAAGAGATTATCAGATGCGGGTTGAACGGCTCTCTGAGTATATGGCCTCCACCGGCAGGAGCTACAAAAATCACCTTGCCACAATCCGGAGCTGGGCAAAGAGAGAAAAGCCGAAGTATAACCCGGCAGACTACACATTTGAGGAAGGAGACAGCCTATGAGCGACATGGTGCCTGAAATTTTGAATGCGGCGTTGGATTCGCTCTTTACGCCGAAAGAACCCGGAGAGCGGGAATACCAGGGCGAGGACGGACTGCTGTATTGCCGGAATTGCCACACGCCGGTGCAGTGCAGGGTAAAGCTCTGGGGCAGAGACAGGATTGTTCCCTGCCTTTGCAGATGCCAGCAGGAGGCAATGGCGGAAAAGAAACGCCAGGATGAGCTGGTGGAGCGGCAGCGTAAAATCAGACAGCTGAAAGCAACGGGGATTCAGGAAAAGCATCTTCTGGAATGGAATTTTGCCGTTGCAGAAGACAACAAGGATATCCAGATGGCAAAACGCTATGTGGAGCAGTGGAAAAAGGTCAAGGCTGAAAACCTTGGCCTTTTGTTATGGGGAGATGTCGGAACTGGAAAGTCCTTTGTGGCGGCATGTATAGCAAATGCTCTGTTGGAACAGGGCATTCCGGTTTTGATGACGAACTTCTCCAAAATCCTGAATCAGATGGGAGCCATGTATTCGGAAGAGCGATACCGGTATATCGCTTCGTTTTCCAACTATTCTTTGCTGATTCTGGATGATCTGGGAATTGAGCGCAGCACCGAATATGCGCTGGAGCAGGTCTACGCCGTTATCGATGAGCGGTACAAGTCCGGACTTCCGGTCATTATCACAACCAATCTGAAGATTGCTGAAATCCGCAATCCGGAGGATGTGGCATACGCCCGGATTTACAGCAGGATTTTGGAAATGTGTACGCCGGTGCGAATCAGCGGAGAGGACCGCAGGAAGAGCATTGGAAAAGAAAAACAGCAGGTCGTTAAGGAGGTACTTGATTTATGAAGTGCAAGGCAAAAAAGGCGTTTTTCGCAGGTAAGAATGACATCTATCACCGCTGGAAGGAGGTTAAGAAGCTGAATGGCAAAAGCAAAAACCAGTATTACAACAGAAAACCGCAGTGGCTCAGCTGCCGACGCTGCGGCTAAGGAGAAGCGGACGGAGATGCCGCTTTCTGACCTGCATCCCTTTGAAGGTCATCCCTTTAAGGTGCTGGACGATGAGCTGATGGAACAGACCGTGGAGAGCATCAAGCAGATCGGTGTGGTATCACCGCTGATTGTACGGCCTGACCCGGAAGGCGGATTTGAAATCCTTTCGGGACACCGCAGGCTTCATGCAGCGCAGTTGGCAGGTTTGGAGACGGTGCCGGTCATCGTCAAGGAAATGGACGATGATGCAGCAATCATCTTTATGGTGGACAGCAACTTGCAGCGGGAAAATATCCTTCCCAGCGAGAGAGCGTTTTCCTACAAGATGAAGTTGGAAGCGATGAAGCATCAGGGACAACGCGGAGATTTAACTTCTGACCAAGTTGGTCAGAAGTCGTGGGCTGTGAACCAGTTAGCTGATGATGCGAACGAAAGTAAAACGCAAGTTCAGCGTTTTATCCGCCTTACCAACCTGATTCCAGAAATTCTGGACATGGTGGATGAGAAGAAAATCGCCTTTAATCCGGCGGTAGAGCTGTCTTACCTGAAACCGTCCGAACAGAAAGAATTTCTGGAGGCAATGGACTATGCACAGGCATCCCCATCCCTGTCGCAGGCACAGCGATTGAAAAAGCTCTCGCAGGAGGGCGACTGCACCTTGGATGCCATGTGTGAAGTGATGAATGAAATCAAAAAGGATGAGCTTGACCATGTGACGATTAAAAACGAGGTTCTTCGGAAGTATTTCCCGAAATCCTATACGCCGAAGCAGATGCAGGACACGATTATCCGGCTGCTGGAAAAGTGGCAGCGAAGTAAACAACGAGATATGGAACGATGAGAAGGAGATTTTTATGATGATGAACTTTAAGAAGAATCAGAACAACGCAGTGTGCAGCATGGATTGCAAGAACTGCCCGAATGGTGCATCGCAGCCGAATCCGATGGATGATTCCATGTTTGAGAAGTCCATTGCGATGCTTCATAACTGGGTGATGTTGGAGGCAATCCGTGAAGATCACCCGAAGGAACGCATTGTGATGGTGATCCTGCCGGGGGCTGGCGGCGAACTTCTGACCGAGGCTGGCAGTCGAGACATCTTTGAGGATGTTTACGATGAGATGGAGGCTGATCTGGTGGCAGATGGGGAACTGCTTCTCCATTATGATAAGAGCGATGTGATCGAGACTGACAGAACCCGCTATCTGTTGGGAGCTGCGGAGGTTTCGGAAATCGACCAGAACGGCAACGAATGCAGCATCAATCTGTTTACGCTGGAACGCACCATCGACTATGTGAACGAGAACCTGACGGTGGTTTCCATTGGCGGCGAGTTGGTTCCGGCACTGCGCCTGATCTAAGGAGGTGCCTATGAAGAAATTGATGTGGAGATTACAGAGACTCTCCAGAGAAAGGTTTCCGTGGAAGCTGCCTCACAGGAAGATGCGGAACGCATGGTGACGCAGGCGTGGAACAATCAGGACTATGTTCTGGATTCCGGCGATTTCACCGATGTGGATTTCAAGACCGTGGGAGAACATGAATTGGCAGAGACCAGGACAATGGATGTGCTGCTGGTGCAGCCCAACGCCTACCCGAAGAAAATCAGCGTTGGCACGGAGCTGGAAGATTTGCAGGCAATGGTCGGCGGCGATATTGAAGTAACCTATCCATTTGAGGATGAAGTGGCCATTATTCTGAATGAATCCGGTAAAATCAATGGCTTGCCGCTGAACCGTGCGATTTACACCGAAGACGGGGATATGCAGGACATTTATGCCGGTGATTTTCTGGTGGTAGGGCTGACAGAGGATGACTTTGGTTCTCTGACTTCGGAGCAGATGCAGAAATTTGAGGAACAGTTCCATCAGCCCCAGATGTTCGTTCGTATGGGTCACAGCATCATGGCGATTCCGGTTCCGGATGACATGCTGAAGAAGATGGAGGAAAAGGCTGCAAAGCCCCAAGAAAAGAGCAAACCTGCACCGGACCGGGACAGTTTGTAAGGAAGGAGGCGGAGATTCATGCAGGAAGAAGTTGAAAATCGTACCGTCAATCTGGCAATCAGCACCACGAAATTGACCTTTCGCACCATCGTGAATGGCTATAATGCGTGGAAACGGCACCATCAGGCAAAGGTGGCTCAGAAAACAGCGCAGCTGCCGGTTGGAAAGCAGAGCATCAAAGAACTGATCGGTCAGAATCAGGGAGTCAGCAGTATCCCCATTGAGAAAACGGATTTGAAAGGCTTTGAACAGGTGGCACGGAAATATGGTGTGGATTATGCCATTACGAAAGACCAAAATGTAATGCCACCCAAGTACACGGTGTTCTTTAAGGCGAAGGATGCGGATGCACTGACTTCCGCTTTTGAGGAATTCACCAACCGAAAGCTGAAAACAAAGGAAAAACCGAGTGCTCTGGAGCAGCTTAACAAGCTCAAAGAGCTGGTTGCTGCAATTCTTCCGGATAAGGTTCGCCACAAAAGTCAGGAGCGTGATCTATGAGTAATAAGACAAAGAAGCAGCTGCTCCTGAACCTGCCGTACTTCATTGCCGGTCTTGTATGTACCAATCTGGGAGAAGCGTGGAGAATTGCCGAGGGCGCAGACATGTCTGAAAAGCTCCTCGGCTTTCTTTCTGCCCTGGGTGCAGCATTTTCCAACCCGATGCCAAGTCTGCATCCGATGGATTTGCTGATTGGTGTGTGCTGCGGAGCGGGTTTGCGGCTTGCTGTGTACCTGAAAGGCAAAAATGCCAAGAAATATCGCCATGGCATGGAGTATGGCTCTGCTCGTTGGGGTACGCAGAAAGACATCGAACCGTTTGAAGATCCAGTGTTTGCAAACAATGTGATTCTGACCCGGACGGAGCGGCTGATGATGGGCAACCGCCCGAAGAATCCGGCAAATGCCCGAAACAAAAACGTGCTGGTGGTGGGCGGCTCCGGCAGCGGCAAGACCCGGTTTTGGCTTAAACCCAACCTTTTACAATGTCACAGTTCCTATGTGGTCACTGACCCGAAAGGCGATATCGTAATCGACTGCGGCCAAGCCCTTTTGAAGAACGGATACAGTATCCGGATCTTTAACACCATCAATTTTCAGAAAGTCGATGCATTATAATCCCTTCGCCTATATTCACAGCGAAAAGGATATTTTGAAGCTGACCACAACCCTCATTGCCAACACCAAAGGGGACGGCAAGGCCGGTGACGAATTCTGGACGAAGGCAGAGACCTTGCTGTATTGTGCTTTGATTGGTTATATCCACTATGAGGCACCGCTGGAAGAGCAGAACTTTGCAACGCTGATTGAATTCCTGAATGCGATGGAAGTACGCGAGGATGATGAAACCTTTCAGAATCCAGTGGATCAGATGTTTGAAGCTCTGAAAAAGAAAAAACCGAACCACTTTGCTGTCCGCCAATATGCCAAGTTCAAGCTGGCGGCGGGCAAGACCTTAAAGTCGATTCTGGTGAGCTGCGGCGCACGTCTTGCTCCCTTCGATATTGAGGAAGTCCGTGATATCACTATGTACGATGAGCTGTCGCTGGATACGGTGGGAGATAAGAAAACGGCTCTGTTCCTCATTATGAGCGATACAGACCCGACTTTTAATTTCCTGATTTCCATGATCTATACACAGCTGTTTAACCTGCTGTGCGAGAAAGCGGATGATGTCTACGGCGGCAGATTGCCGGTGCATGTGCGCTGCCTGATTGATGAGTGTGCGAACATTGGTCAGATTCCGAATCTGGAAAAGCTGGTAGCCACCATCCGATCAAGAGAAATCTCGGCGTGTCTGGTGCTTCAGGCACAGAGCCAGTTGAAGGCAATCTACAAGGACAATGCCGATACCATCATCGGCAATATGGATTCCCGTATTTTTCTTGGCGGTTCGGAGCCGACTACGCTGAAAGAGCTGAATCAGGCACTGGGGAAAGAAACGATTGATCTGTACAACACTTCCGATACCAGAGGTAATAGCCCATCCTACGGCACCAATTACCAAAAAGTTGGGCATGACCTGGCCTCGGTGGATGAACTGGCTGTGTTGGATGGCGGTAAGTGCATTTTGCAGCTGCGCGGTGTGAGACCGTTCAAGTCAGATAAATATGATCTGACCCAGCATCCGAACTACAAGCTCACTGCCGGTGCTGATAAGAAAAACACGTTCAGCATCGAGGCGTTTCTTGACCATCGGCTGAAACTCAAGCCCGGTGATAAGTACGAAGTGGTTGATGCAGATCATGCCAAGTAAGTTCGTTCCGGTGACGAAGATGTCATAGGTGTGCTGTTGGCAACAGAATAAGAAGGGGCGGCGAGCTGCCGCCTCTTTACATAGCCAGGTTTCTGATTGGGATTGGAAATTTGGCTATATGTTTGCCCATTTGCAGGTGCACATGCAGATGGAAAATCACTATTCATCAGCCCATAAGGGCGCAACGTACAAGGAGGTACACATTTATGGCATTTTTCAACAGCGCAGTAACCGTTCTTCAGACCCTCGTTATCGCACTGGGTGCCGGCCTCGGCATCTGGGGAGCGATCAACCTGCTGGAAGGCTACGGCAACGACAACCCCGGTGCCAAGTCTCAGGGCATGAAGCAGCTGATGGCCGGTGGCGGTGTAGCACTGATCGGCACGACTCTGGTGCCGCTGCTTTCCGGTCTGTTCGGTTAAGCAAAGGCTGTCGGAGCGAAGATTCCGACCGGGCGGCGAAAGCTGCCTGTTACATAGTCAGGTGCAGGCAATCTCCGCAGCTGGCTATTTTCTGCGCTCTCCGGCAGGTGCACATGTTGGAAGTATGGCGCAGGACCGCAGTTTAGAATCGCACGGCTGATAGGCCGGACAAGTTACAGGAGGACAAATCTATGGCGTTTCTTACTACAACTGCATCGGCACTGTCTCTTTTCTCACAGCTGTTCATGCTTCTGTCCCGGATGGCGAAGCTGTTCGGCGTGTTTGCGTAAGGAAGGAGGCGGCTCATGCAGAGTATCCTTGAACAGATCACAGATTGGCTCAAGAGCATGATCATCAGCGGTATCATGGGAAATCTTTCAGGGATGTTCGATTCGGTCAACCAGCAGGTTGGACAGATCGCAGGCGATGTGGGAACCACACCGGCGAACTTTTCACCTGCGGTTTTCTCTATGATCCGTAACATCTCGGAATCCGTGATCCTGCCCATTGCCGGAATGGTGCTGACATTCATCGCCTGTTATGAGCTGATCCAGATGCTCATCGAGCATAACAATCTGGCAAATTTCGAGACGTGGACATTTTTCAAATGGGTCTTTAAGACCTTTCTGGCAGTGACTCTGATCTCGAACACATTCAATATCACGATGGCTGTCTTTGATGTGGCGCAGCAAGTGATCTCCAGAAGTGGCGGTCTGATTTCCGGCAGTACGTCCGTCAGCGATGCGACCCTGACAGCAATGCAGGCTACACTGGAAGGCATGGACTTGGGACCGCTGCTGGGACTGTATTTGCAGACCTTTGTGGTTCAGGTCACGATGCTGGCGTTGTCGGCTATCATCTTTGTTCATCGTGTATGGCCGAATGGTG
>ENA-OQBG01000181-OQBG01000181.1-human-gut-metagenome-genome-assembly--contig:-NODE-181-length-13123-cov-8.103878_pt1 | contig 13123 bp, 11 predicted proteins | sample MGYA00242746_ERZ504551 | MGnify/ENA primary metagenome ERZ504551 (study PRJEB26092, sample SAMD00036289) | human gut metagenome | host: Homo sapiens | study: EMG produced TPA metagenomics assembly of... | reverse complement strand
ATGGGCCCGATCATCGCCCAGCGTGCGCTCGTGGTCGAGGAGGGCTGGGACGTCGATACCCTCGAAGAGCACATCCACGCCATCGAGCATGTTTGTATCCCGAGGTGGTGCAAATGCTCGCCGATGGTCGTGTCCACGTGCGGGAGAACCTTACGGTCGAAGTGCGTTAGTCGTGTACGAGAAGCGCGCGCCGGTGTCTTATCCGGCGCGCGTTATTTGCAACTCGCCATGGTCGACCCTTCGAGCTCTCTTCTCGCTTCCTTCTGAAGCACCGCTCTTCCATAAGGTGCGCCGTTTACCGATGTATTCCGTCCGTCTGCCATTTCACATAAATGTGGCGGGAATCAGAAAAATCGGAAGAAAGCCCCTAGAATGCCTTCCTGTCTAGTGGGTTAAACAATTGGGGGGCGAAAGACCCTCAGTGTCAAATGCACATTTGTATATGCATAACAACAAAGCTGGTATCTTTCTGAAAAAACCAATAGAAAATGAATAAAATCGAATAGAAGATGCATAATCCGAGTGGATTTCTCCTTCACGCGCACCAACGTGAATCCGTACAGTGAAGCAATCTATGTTGGGGATGCCCATGGATCGGCAAGGCGTTGGTTGCTGCGGATTGGCGCTCGGACGCCAGCCGGTAAGGTTCCTTGCCGAGACGGGGATACGCAAACGGAAGGGGATGCGTATGAAGAAGCTACGCTGGGGAGGAGTCGTCGCGTGGTGCCTTTCGGCGCTGTGTGCCGCGACGATGCTCCTGCCTGCGCAGAAGGTGTACGCCGCCGAAGGCAACTTGGCGCTGAACAAAAACGCCGTTGCCGACAGCCAAGAGGCCGATTCGGTTAAGGCGAAGAACGCGACCGATGGCGACACGACTTCGAAGTCGTCTCGTTGGGGTAGTGCGGTTGACGCCAGCCATGGCGAGCATTGGATTTACGTTGATCTGGGCAAGGACGAGAAGGTCTCGTCCGCAAAGGTCTACTGGGAGGCCCGCAAGGCCACGGGATTCAAGATCCAGGTCGCGAAGGCCGAAGATGCAAAGGATAACGACTCGACCAAGTGGACTTGGAAGGACGTCTATACGACGACCGAGCGCCCCAAGGACAAGACGAGCGTCATCAATTTCGATACGACGTCTGCGCGCTATGTTCGGCTTCTGATCACCGGCTTCACGGGCAATGACCCGTATGGCGATGCCGTCGATTGGGATGCGGTCTCCATTTACGAGCTCGAGGTATATGCCGACAAGCAGACAGAGACGCCTGATGAGCCGACTACCGAGGCAACCAACCTCGCACTCAAGAAGGCCACCAAGGCCAGCAAGGACTACCACAACAAGAACGGTGCCCGTGCAGTCGATGGCAAGAAGGAGAGCAAGAGCAACGATCGCTGGATGACCGAGACCGCGCCGACCCAGTGGCTGCGCGTTGATCTGGGTAAGGAAGAAACCATCAAGCACTTCAACATCCAGTGGGAAGATGCCTCCAACTACGCAACCAAGTTCGAGGTGTACGTCTCCAACGATGAAAGCGTCTGGAACGCCGAGGGCGACAACTACCAGAGCTGGGGCGCCCCGGTTGTCAATGAGCAGAACAACACTAAGGGTCTCAATGAGATTACCCTGAAGACTCCTGCGACCGGTCGTTACCTCCTACTGCGCGTCACCGGTATGAGCACAGGGTATGGTGTCTCCTGCATGGAGTTCGAGGCATGGAACCAAGTGCCCGCTGCGCCCGAGAAGCAGCCTGCGGACTACCTCAACGACATCAAGGTCGCCGAGGTCACTGCCGACACCAAGACGCTCTCCTATACCCTGCCTGAAGACGTTCCCGAGGGCTACAAGATCAAGTACAACGGCACCGACTACGAGCAGGTCATCGATCTGAATGGCACCATCTACCGTCCGATCTCCGACGTGACCGTCAAGGCCTCCTTCAAGATCGAGAACACCAAGGACAACACGGACTACGCGTTCAAGGAGTTCGACGTCAAGGTCCCCGGCAGCATGACCGCCAAGGCCGAGGCTAATGCCGCGCCGCAGATTCTGCCTGAGCTCCGCGAGTGGGTTGGTGGCGAGGGACAGTTCGCCGCATCTGCCGCCAAGCGCGTAGTGTACGGTCAGGACTCGCTCAAGGTCATGGCCGAGGACTTTGCCGCGGATTTCCAAATCATCACGGGCGTAAGCTCGAGGTGGTCCAGGGCACCGCAGCCCAAGCTGGCGACATCTTCTTCACGCTCGGCGCCGACAAGGCTCGGGGCCTCAAGGATGAGGGCTACCTGCTCGAGGCGAGCGCCAACAGCATCACCGTCAAGGCCGAGGCCGTGGCGGGCGCCAACTGGGGCGGCAAGACCATCCTCCAGGGTATGAAGACGGGCAACTCCACCTTCCCGGTGGGCACCACCCGCGACTACCCCCTCTACAAGGTGCGCGGTCTCATCCTCGACGTGGGTCGAAAGACCTTCACGCTCGACTGGCTCAAGCAGATGACCGAGCAGATGGCATGGTTCAAGCTGAACGACTTCCAGATTCACCTGAACGACAACTATATTCCGCTCGAGGAGTACACCAAAGCGGGGAAGGATGTCTTCCAGGCGTACTCTGGCTTCCGTCTTGAGTCCGACATCAAGAAGGGCGGCAACGACGGCAAGAACCAGGCCGACCTCACCTCCACCGACGTGTGGTACACCAAGGCCGACTTCAAGGAGTACATCGAGCACTCCAAGGCGCTTGGCGTGAACATCATTCCCGAGATCGATACCCCGGCGCATTCGCTGGCGCTGACCAAGGTGCGTCCCGACCTGCGTCACGGCACCGATGGACGCCAGAACGACCATCTCAATCTCACTACGCTGTATAACGATAGCCTCAAGTTCGTCCAGAGCATCTTTGACGAGTACGTGAAGGGTGGCGAAAATGCCGTTTTCGCCGGCTCAGATGTCATTCATATTGGCGCGGATGAGTACAGTGCCGACGGCAACGCATACCGCACGTTCGTGAACGATATGTTCAAGTATGCCGAAGGGAACGGAAAGACTGCTCGTGTGTGGGGTTCCCTCACGAGCATCAAGGGTACAGTTAATGTCAGCGGCATCTCCGAGTCTGGCCAGCGCCGCCAGATGAATCTTTGGAACCCTGGTTGGGCCGATCTTAAGCAGATGTACGATTTGGGCTTCGAGCTTATCGACTGTCAGGACGGTGTCTTCTACGTCGTTCCGAATGCAACGTACTACTACGACTACCTGGGCGATGCTGCTTACACCGACGGACTGAACAGCATTAGTGGGTACTCTGTTCCCGCTGGCGATCCGCAGATGATCGGTGGTGCATTTGCCGTCTGGAACGACATGTGCGACAACCAGGAAAACGGCATGTCCGAGTATGACATCTATGACCGCATCAACCGCTCCGCTGGTCTGTTCGGTGCCAACAGTTGGGGCAAGAGCGGCTCGATTGATACCGCTGCCGCCAAGGAGATCGTTGCCAAGCTCGGTGACGCCCCCGGTAGCAACTTTGGTTACGACGTCGCAACTACCGAGGATGGCACCATCGCTCAGTGGAACATGGACGACTTGTCGGACGCCTCTGGCCTGAAACGCGACCTTGTCGAGGGCGAGAACGCCAAGATTGAGAAGGTTGACGGCCGCAGTGCCCTCAAGCTCAACGGCGGCGAATCCTACGTGTCCGTCAAGGACGACGCCCTTACCACCCTCGGTTTGGGCAGCGATCTGCGCGTGAAGGTTAAGCGTACGAGCGCGTCGACTGACGAGCAGGTTCTGTTCGAGTCCGAGTACGGTGCTATCAAGGCGGTTCAGAAGGACACCGGCAAGGTCGGCATCACCCGCGAGAACCGCGATTACTCCTTCAACTACACCCTGCCGGTCGACGAGTGGGTTGAGCTTGAGTTCAAGAACGAGTTCGAAGTCACTACGCTGTATGTCAACGGCGAGAAAGTAGAGACTATCGGCTCGACCGGTAACGGTAGCCGCGGCAAGCTCAAGGCCACGTGCATGCTCCCGGTCAATACGCTGGGCTCTGCCACGAACGCCTTTGAGGGTTATGTGGACGATGTGCGCATCTCCAAGGCTGGCGAGTTTGCTTCGACGATGCCTCTCGATTACGCGGTCATCACCGCCGAGAAGGTTCTTGCCGAGCAGGATGTTCCTGGCCTGCGCGACCTTCTTGACCAGGTATATGCCCTGTTCTTGAACGCCAATCCGGCCAAGTCCGACATCGATAGCCTGGCCGCGCAGATCAACGCGCTTCTCGCCGACGAGGAGGGTAACCCCTCCTACAAGACGGCCGACTACTGCCGCCTTGACGCCTACGCGCAGCTTCAGCTTGACGGTGACGCCGTAGCACTGTTGAACGAGCTCTTTACCGACGCATCCGTCGCGCGCGTTCAGGCCGCATGGGCTCAGATCCGCGAGAACCTGCCTGCGAGCATGCAGTCCACGGTCGATTCGTATGAGAGTGCCATCGTGAGCGCGCTTGACGCGCTCGAGCTCAAGACGGGAGGCGACCTCACGCTTGTTGATCAGGGCAAGCTTGCAGCAACCGCCAACTCGGAGCAGACTGAAGGAGAAAACGGTAAGGCCTCAAATGTTCTCGATGGCAACCTTGGTACGTACTGGCACAGCATGTACAGCCCCAGCAAGCCCAGTGGCCCACATAGCATTACTCTGACCAGCAAAGAGGACGTCATGACGCTTGGCGGACTGGTGTACACCGCTCGCAGCGGCCACGGTAACGGTACGGTTCTCAAGTATACGGTTATGGCATCAGAAGCTGGCACTGACGAATCGATGGTTGAGGTGGCTAAGGGTTCTTTGAAGGATGCCGATGGTGCGCAAACCATCACCTTCGATAAGCCTGTCAGGGCAAAGGCGATCAAGCTCGTTGTCGATGAGGGCAAGGGCGGCTTTGGCAGCGCCGCCGAGCTCAATCTGATCAACGCCGATGTAAAGCCCGACTACACGACCCTGCAGACGCTGGTTGACGCCGCGAAGGCCATTCAGAAGGACGGTTCGTGCGAGCACGATGCCTTCACGGCCGAGACATGGGATGCCTTGCAGGCCAAGATCGCCGAGGCCGAGAAGGTCATTGCCGATCAGAGCGGCGACGTCAACTCCGTCTTCGCACTCAAGGGCGAGCTCGCTCAGGCAATTGAGTCTCTGCGTCTTGACGAGAAGACAGCCGATCCCGACGAGGACGAGTTCACCGTCACCTTCGACGATCGCATTCCCGGACATGAGGATCGTGTAATCGTGGTCAAGAGGGGTGACAAGGTCCCCGTTCAGCCCATGCCCGAGCTTGCCGGATATCTGTTCGACGGCTGGTTCACCGATGGCTATAAGGGCGGTTGGAAGAACAAGTGGGACTTCGACACGCCGGTCACGAGCGACCTTATGCTCACGGCCAAGTGGGTCGAGGACGGGGATGCTCCCGTTGCTCCCGAGACGCCCGATGATCCTTCCGATGAGCCTGGCGCGAACAAGCCCAACGGCGGACTGCCGACCACCGGAGACAATTCCATGCTCCTGGTGGTGGGTGTGGGCGCAGCTGCCGTCATCGCAGTTGCGGCAGGTGCGGTCATGATTGCCCACAGCCGCAAGACGCGCTAGCGTCGTCCCCCGCACTCCCTTGGTGGCACGGGGCTCTCTGCGCATGCGGAGGGCCCCGTGCCTTGTGTGCTGAGGGCTCCGTAAAGGGAAGTGTGTGGGAATGCTCGAATACCATCCGCATCTAAAAGTGCGTGTGAGACAATAACCAAATGTGTGAACACGGGACTCGTCGCCCAAGCGACGAACCATACAGAGCTACGAAAGAAGACCTCAAATGGCAGTGAGTAAACGAAGCGCCAAGATCAAGCGCGACCCGGTGCCCGAGGCGGCGCCAAGCAAAAAGCAGGTGAAGCAGGCGCGCAAGGAAAAGCTTTCCAAAGCAGGCAAGATTGTGCTCGTGGTGATTGGCATCGCCGCCATGTTGCTTTCCGTGAGTGCGATGGCGTGTTCCGGCGTGCTCAACCAGGTGCAGAGCCAGGAGGACTATAAGCTCACGGGTGGCGTCGCGGCAACCGTGAACGGCGTCAACATTAAGGAAGACACCGTCACCGAGCAGATCATGAGCCTGCGCCAGAGCTCGTATGAGAGCGATGAAGACTGGGCGACGTACCTGTCTCAACAGGGGCTTACGCCCGAGAGCTATCGCGAGAACGTCATCGATTCCATCGCCCGCCAGTACCTGCTCACGCAGGCGGAGAAGGAGTACGACATCACCGTCTCCCAAGATGACCTTGACGAGGCCTGGGACGAGGCGGTTGAAAACTACGGCGGCGACGAGGACACCTTTGTTGATATGATTACCCAGTTCGGGTTCACCAAAGAGACCTACCAGGAGAACACCAAGAGCTCGCTCGCTCAAGAGAAGCTGCGTGAGAAGGTCGCATCTGTCGAGGACCCCACCGACGACAGATCGTCTCCTACATCAATGAGAATCTCGACACCTACAACGATGCCCGTCGTTCGTCCCACATCCTGTTCAAGGTCGCCGACGATGCAACTGATGAAGAGAGCGCTGAGGTTGAGGCCAAGGCTCAGGAGGTGCTTGACAAGCTGAACGCCGGCGAGGTCGAGTTCGCCGATGCGGCGAAAGAGTACTCCGAGGACTCATCCGCCGATGACGGTGGCGACGTGGGCTGGGATAAGCTCACCACCTTTGTGACCGAGTATCAGGATGCGCTCAGCGCGCTCTCCACGGGGCAGATGAGCGGTCTGGTAAAGACGACCTACGGGTACCACATCATCCTGTGCACCGATCAGTTCAACGTCGAGAGCGTTTCTTCCGCTGACGAGATCCCCGAGGCTATCCGTGATGCGATTTCGAGCAAGATCAAGACCGAGGAGGAGAGTGCGAAGTACTCCACGTGGCTGAATGATTACATTGACAAGGCCGACATCAAGATTAACGAGATGCCCGAGGATGCTCCGTATAACGTCGATATGAGCAAGGCGAAAGCGGACGAGGACACGGATTCCGAGGAGTAGGGGATAGTAATGACGTACGAAGAGCTTCATGCCGAGATGGTCGCCGCTATGAAGGCGAAGGATAAGGTTCGTTTGGGCGTCACCCGTCTGGTGCTGGGCGAGCTCAAGAACGCCGCATCGCGCGGCGGGGCGCATGAGATCACCGAGGAGGAGACGACCGCCCAGATCAAGCGCACGCTCAAGCAGACCAACGAGACACTCGAGATGTCTGAGAAGGCGGGCAACAACTCCGAGCGCACCGAGAACCTCGCGAGCAGGTGGCCGTGCTCGAGAGCCTGCTGCCCGCTCAGGTGTCCGGCGACGAGCTCGCGGCCCTGATTGACCAGGTTATCGCCGAGATCGGCGCGGAGTCCAAGAAGGATATGGGTCGTGTGATGGGTGCGCTTACCAAGGCGACGAACGGGAACTTTGACAAGCCCGCCGCCGCGCAGATGGTGGGAGCCCGCCTGGCATAGCGCGTGTAAAAAGGGCACGTGCAAAATGGGGGCAGACCCCTTTTTACACATCACGGGCAGCAGGAGGAGGTCCTGCTGCCCGTTTTGTTTTGAAGCGGCTGCGCATCCCGCGCTTTTCCCTCAACCCGTATCTTCAAAAATGCTTGCACTGTGTATAGGTGTGTATATACTGTAACTATCGAGTATATACAGTATGCTCGGTTGTGGTCGCCTCATGACGTCTGGGAGCGACCGTGGCGCGACGGGGACGCCCAACGCGCAGACGGGAAGGGAACATTGATTCGTGGAAATCATCATTTCGAACTCGAGCAACCAGCCCATCTACGAGCAGATCGTCCGACAGGTCAAAAGCCAGATCATGGCAGGCGACCTGGTGGCGGGCGAGCAGTTGCCCTCGATTCGCGCGCTCGCGAATAGCCTGCGGGTGAGCGCCATCACGACCAAGCGCGCCTACGCGGACTTGGAGACGCAAGGGTTCATCGAGACGGTGCAGGGCAAGGGCAGCTTCGTGGCAGGCGGCAACGCCGATCTGCTGCGCGAGGAGCGGCTCCGCGAGGTCGAGGAGCGCCTGCTTCAGGCCATCGAAGCTGGCAGGGCGCTCGATTTGGGCGATGAGGAGCTCATCGAGATGATGAGGACCCTTTTGGAGAGTGACGACTAGCTATGACTTCATCACGAGTGGGCGCGCCTCTTATCGAGGCTCGCAATATCACCAAGCATTACGACGGCTTCACACTGCAGGGCGTATCCCTCACGGTGGAACCGGGGCAAATCGTGGGTTTTATCGGGCAGAACGGCGCTGGTAAATCAACGACCATCAAGGCCCTGCTCGGCATCATCGGTATCGATGCGGGCGATGCCCGAATCTTGGGTGTCGATGCGCGCGGGCTGTCCGGCGCCGACGCCGCGGTGAAGGAGCGCATCGGCGTAGTGTTCGACACCGTTTCGATGCCGCCGCATATCAAGATCGCCGAGGTCGGCAAGCTTATGGAGCGCGCGTATCGGAATTGGGACGCGCGCGTGTTCGAAGAGTATCTTCACCGGTTCAAGCTCGATTCGAGGAAGGCGATTAAAGAGCTGTCTCGCGGTATGGGTATGAAGTTGAGCTTGGCTTGCGCCCTGGCGCACAACCCGCAGGTGCTCATCTTGGACGAGGCGACCGCCGGGCTCGACCCCATGGCACGCGATGAGGTGCTCGACATGCTGCGCGAGTTTGTGGCGGTGGAGGATGCCGCGGGAAACCCGCAGCATGCGATTCTGATGAGCAGCCATATCACGAGCGATCTCGACAAGATCGCCGACACGGTGGTGTGCATCGATGACGGGCGTATCGTGTTTGCCTGCGACAAGGACGAAATCTGCGACCTCATGGGAGTGGCGCGGTGCCGTGCGGCGGAGGTCGAGCAGGTGCTGGCGAGCGCGCAGGCGCCTATGGAGGTGCGCGTTTTGCATCACGACTATGGTGTGGACCTGCTCGTTTCCGATCGTTTTGAGTTCATGCGCGCGTTCCCGCAGATCCCATGTGACCGCGTGTCGATTGACGACTACATGGCGCTCGTCCTCAAGGGCACGGTCCTGCATCCGCGTGACGGCGTCCAGAAAGGCGGTGATGCGCGATGATGCGCATGCTCAAGATGGAGCTCACGGTGTCTGGGCAATACCTCAGGCAGCTGGCGTTCAGCATCCTGTTCATGGCGGTGTATTTCACGGTGGGCATGGGCAGCACTTCCATGTTGCCGGGCATCATTTTCATGATGGGGATGTTCAGCCTGTCAAATAGCGCGAGTCATTACGACGAGCAAAACGATTGGGCTGCGTTTAGGTTGACCATGCCTGTGTCGCGCAGAGATGTGGTGTTGGGTCGCTATCTGTTCGTGCTGGCGGGCACGCTGATCGCGTCGCTGTTCGTTTCCGTAGCGGCGTGCCTGCTGTCCTGGATGGGCGGGGCTTCGCTGCTTCCCGAGGTGGTCGCCAACATGGTGCGCCTCGATGCGGATATGATTCGGGCGGGGGTGTTCGCCCTTGCGTTCTGCAGTGCCATGGGGTTTGTGATTGCATCGGTGTCCATGCCGGTGTTCTTCAAATTCGGCCAGACCAAGGCGACGCAGTGGCTGCCCTTCATCATGATGTTCTTGGGAGTTGCGCCGTTAATGGTGGGCGGCTTCATGGGCGAGGAGGCCATTATGGCCATGCAACAGGCGCTTTCGTTCGCGGAAACGCCTGAGGGCCTGACGTCGTTTGCCATGGGCGCTTTGATCTCCGGTGTGGTGTGCTATATCGTGAGCGCGCTGGTCTCTCTGCGGGTGTATAAGGCGCGCGACCTGCAAGGGTGCGCAAATGCCAAACAGTCTCAATTCGGGGACTGCCCCAACGCCAAACGTTCAATTCGGGGATCATCTTCATCCAGGGACCATCTTCAATTTGAGAGAGCGGGGCGGGTGCAATGGAATCCGCCCCTTTGTTTGGCGATTCGGGCATTTCGAGGCAGAGCGGGATGCCGTAAACGTTGCGTAAGCAAGTGGCGAACACCGAGCGATACGATGTAGTGTACAAACCGCATGGAAAAATCCAGCGTATGAGAGCTTCGATTCGCAAGGTGGATTGGCACATATGGAAATTGCAACTGAGCGGCGCGATGCCGCAGTTCATTCCGCCGGCCCCCAGCAGCTTCCGCTTGCCCGCGTGAGAAACGTGCGCGATTTGGGCGGGTGTGCGTATAGGGCGGAGGACGGCTCGCAAGGGGAAACGGCATACGGCATCTTTCTTCGCGGCCCGTCTCTTCGCAAATTGACACCTGGAGACTATGAATATCTGCAGGAGTACGGAGAGGGTCTGAAATGCGTTGTCGATTTGCGCAGCGATTTTGAGGTTGGTCATTGGCCCGATCCTTATGCCCGTGGCCGAGACGGTGTGGCGTACGTGCATGTTCAGATGCTCGACCAGCTCAATTCGGGAAAGTTTCGTGACGCACTGCCGGATCGCATGTCGACGGTGTACAAGGGGCTGCTCGACAATCACGCTTCGAGCATCCGACGCGTGATGGAGTCGATTGACGCCTTTGGGCAGGATGGCTGCACGCTGTTTCATTGTCGGGCGGGCAAAGACCGGACGGGCGTTGTGGCGATGTTGCTGCTGGGACTCGCTGGGGTTTCGGATGAGGACATCGTTGCGGACTATGCGGCTACGCAGCGGTATCTCGGGCGGGGGATGCGTGCTCAGCGCGTGGCTGTTTCCGCACTTTTGTGTCGTCGCGCTCCTCGTTGCCTGTTCGAGGCGATTCCCGCCGAGATGGAATTGACGCTTGAGCATCTGCACGAGCGCTACGGAACGGTCCGGGAGTATCTGGAGGGTCACGCCGGGGTTCCCGTCGCCGTGCTCGACCGGATTGCGCATCGACTGAGGTTTGGGTGATCGCTTCGTGGGGGGGGGGTGCGGCGGGTGTCGGAAAGTTCATGAATGGGACTCTTGGTAATTAGAATTCGAAACCGTGAAATGGCGGGTGAGAAGTTGGGAGCCCGACCTGCGGATTTGTCTTGGCGTTGGGGTTGTCTACCGGGCAAGGTCGGAAAGTAATTACCAAAAGTCCCTCAAGTGAAAAACGGAGACGGCAATCATATGCAAAACCCCTGCATGTTTTGATCGCATGCAGGGGTTTTGACGTCATGATATGCAGAAGCGGGCCGAGCGCTTGCCTCTTGACCTTTCGCTCGGGTTACTTGATTTGCGTCGTGCCGGGCGCGAGGTTCGGATCGGTCTCGTTCGCGGCGCTCTGGCGAAGCTTGGTGTACACATCCTTGCCGTCGCCAAAGAGCTCGTAGTACTGAATCGTGGCGTACTCGGAGCGCGCCTGCATTGCCTTTTGCAGCGAAGTATGGGCATCTCCGCCGTTCTCATCCTCCTTGACGCTGGACAGGTAGATGGTGCCGGTGGCGTCAAGGTAACCGGTGGTGTTGATGGCGGGCAGCGCGTTGCGCAGGGTGAGCTGAGCCTTCTGGTAGTCGTTGAGCGGCGCGCCGATGATGTTCATCATCTCGGTGCCCAGGTAGTTGGTGGAGAGGTTGTCCACATGGCTGTCCTGGTCGTTGCCGGCGACATCGTAGTTCGCCCAGATGAGGTAGTCGGTGGTCCACAGGCGCATGTTGTGCTCGGCCTTATCCTCATTGGTGAACCAGCGGTTGTTGTACTTGTCGGGGAAGAACGGCTGGTGGTCGCCAAAGAACACGAGCACGACGGGGCGGTCGAGCTTGCGCAGCTTGCCAACGAAGTCCTTGAGCGCGCGGTCGGATTCCTCAATGAGGGACAGATACTCGTTGACCTCGTTGTTCACCGCGCCGTCGATCAGGTAGTTGTTCAGCTTATCGGGCGGGAGCAGGCCGGTGTCATAGCCGGAGTGGTTCTGCATGGTCACGTCGAAGATGAACTGAGGCGCGGAGTCGGACTCGAGCATCTCGAGGATCTTGTCGTAGGTGGCGGCGTCGGACACCATGCCGCGGAGCTTCTCGGCATCCTGGAAGTCGTTGATCGTCATGAAGCGATCGAAGCCGAAGCCGGAGTAGACGTTCTCGCGGTTCCAGTTGGTGCCGTGGTTGGGGTGCATGGCCGTGGTGGTGTAGCCCAGATCCTTGAACTGCTCGGCGAGATTCTTGGTGTCGAGCAGGTCGTAGATCGTGTAGGGGTACACGCCCGACCCAAGGTAAGACATGGAGTTACCAGTGAGGAACTCGAACTCGGTGTTGCAGGTGCCGCCGCCGTACGCGCTCACGTAGAGGGTGCCGCGCGAGAGGGTGTCGGGGAGGTTCTTGAAGAACTGCGGGCCGTTGTAGCCGGCATGCATGTTCTGGTAGATGGAGAGGTCGGAGAACGTCTCGTTCATGATGGCGATAACCGTGGGCTTTTCCTTGGCGAATTGGGCCTCGGCATCGGTGCGCTGCTGGGTCTTGCCGGCAGTCTCGTCGTACTCGCCGGCGAGCTTCTTCTCGAGCTTTTCGGCCTTGGCCATATCGTAGTCTTTAGGCACGGGCGCTTGATGGTCTGCGCGGAGGAGATGAACGTGGGGATGAAGCCCTGGCGGTAGTAGCTCTCGAGCGGGCGCCAGGTGTACACGGTGATGTTGAGGGTGTTGTAGTAGTCGATGAGCGTGACGTGGGCACCAACGCCAACGAGGCACAGGGCACCGATCAACAGGTTGGTGAGGAAGAGGCGGCGGTTGCGCTTGGCGGGCTCGGGGCGGAAGACGCCGGCGAGCGAGCACAGCAGCATGGAGATGGCCAGGAAGGTCATGCCGTACAGGCCGAACGCGCTGAAGATGTAGGTGAAGCCGCCACTCACCGCAGCGGCAGTGCCCAGGGCGGAAAGGTCGGCGGGCTGGATGGGCATGGACTTGAACGTGATGACGAAGAACTGCGCCATGCCGATGCCCCAGCATAGGAAGGCGACGAACGCCGGGGCGCCACCGCGACGCTGGAATAGGCAGAACAGGCCGGCCATGACGGCGGTGATGAGTGCCCACTCAAGCAGGATGCACAGCGGGTAGCACCAGGTGAGGTCATGGTTGGAGGGGTCTCGAGCCCGGAGCATGGCGAACAGGCCGGCGAGCAAGAGCAGCATCACGCAGATCGCGGTGG
>ENA-OQBG01000180-OQBG01000180.1-human-gut-metagenome-genome-assembly--contig:-NODE-180-length-13335-cov-2.902559_pt1 | contig 13335 bp, 21 predicted proteins | sample MGYA00242746_ERZ504551 | MGnify/ENA primary metagenome ERZ504551 (study PRJEB26092, sample SAMD00036289) | human gut metagenome | host: Homo sapiens | study: EMG produced TPA metagenomics assembly of... | reverse complement strand
AAAATATTTTTTTCAATCGTTTCGCATCTTTATTCAGTAATGCTTCCTTGGCTTCTTTTTCAAGGTTCACCGGATATTTATATGGATATAATGCAATTTTCTGTATTTTTTCTTTACAGATCAATGTTCCCTTTTTCAATATCAGATTCCATTCTGCCGCATGATCTAGTTCTCTGACCGCTTCGTACATATTGCCGAATCCGTTGCTGACCGCCCATGTACAGATCACCCTTCCGCGCACCGTATTGCAGATCATCGGAACAATCGTCTGTTCCAGATACTGATAGGTCTCATGTTCATTTCCCATATGATAAAAAAGGACCACAAAACTCTGACGTCCGTACATCTCGATGGTATAGGCACAGAAATCCTGTTGTTGATTGAAGATTTCCAATGCTTTCAGCATCTGCAGCACTTGTTCTTTATATTTCTCATAATTAGAACTCATGCCGATACCAAGAACACCAATCCGTTCCTCCGGTGCAATCCCGTATCCTTCCTTTATAAGGTCTCCTATCTGCTGATCATCTTTGATCTTCCCGGCCATCGCATTCAGGAAAATGTATTCCAGATTCAGAATGTGTTTCCACTTTTTCTCGCTTTCCAGCTCTCTTCTCAGCCTTCCCAGTACATTACGCACTTCGTAGACTTTCAACGGTTTGACCAGAAAATCTACAGCACCAAGCTCCATCGCACGTTTCGCATAAAGGAATTCCGGGCAGGAACTTGTAACCACAATTTTGCAGGATATCCCTCTTCTCTGCAATGCCTCGATCATCTCGAATCCATCCATCTCCGGCATCCGGACATCCGTAAATATCACATCCGGTGTGAGATTATCCCGTATCAGTTTTTCGGTCAGCGCAAGACCTTCTGCCCCGTTGGACGCACTCCCCACGATCTCTATATCCGACTCTTCCTGTTCCAGACATTGTAACAGTTCGTTCTTATATAACTCATTATCTTCTATGACAATTATTCTCACGTGAAATACCTCCTTCCAAATTATATCTTACTCTATCCCAGATGATACGCATCCAGTGTCTTCGCCAGATATCTGACTGTCTTATCCACCGCCTCGTCTACCGTCGGCTTGTCCCTGTCACTTCGCATGATTGCAAGCATTCCCCGATAGATCAGCACACTCATTTCATTCAGTTCTTTGATCTCCTGCTCAGATATCTCATAATTTCTTTCTCTGATCACATCTCTTAGCAGATCTTCGTTGTCGTTTGAAGAATCTCCTTCTTTCAAAATCCTTCGTAATCTTCTGTCTTTTCTTCCTTTTCATTTGGATAAATCTCATAATAATCTCCGGAAAACCTCATTCAGGTTCTGTGTCCCTTCCGGACTGAAGAATAAGAGTTATAGATTCTCGGTCTCTGGAACGAATGTCTGCAAAAGCAGCGCCACTGTCCCAGATACCACTCCTGAAAATCCTTTCCCTCGGCCTTGTGTATCAACGTTTCCTGCATATATTCATCCAGACATTTTACACTTGCAAATAATTCCAGTTCATCCAGATTAGAGAAATAATGATACAGCGTTGCACTGTTGTATTTTGCCTGTTCTGCAACCTTCCTGATCGTCAGATTCTCAATTCCTTCTTTTTTCCATTTAATTCAATTGTCGCATTGATGAAATACGACATAATCCTTTTTTCTCTTTTTCCTGTCTGTTTTCCTCCAACTGTTACCACAGTCTGCTGTCCTCCTTCATTTCTCTTCCTTAATTTTTAACTTTTTTTTGCAATTTTTTTTTAACAACATTTTCATACATCCGATTTATTTATCTCTTCTATTAATATATCCATTTTTATATTAGCATTTCAATAAAATTTTTTCAATTCATAATAATTATGCATAATTTATTTTTATTATCTACTATCATTTTATCTTATATGCACAATTTGTAAACAACGATTGACTTCCATTTAATTATATAGTATCTTATTACTATGCGTTTTATATAAGCTGGGAAACTTGGATAAAATACGTGTATAAAATATTGGAGGTTTTTTATGGGAAACAAAAGAACAAAAAAATCCATCAGTCTTGAAGGATTCGTCTTTCTGGCAATCTTTTTAGGAATTTTCGGTGGTATGGGTATGAAAATGGGCGGTGTCAATATGCTGAACACATTGATGAACACCGGCTACCAGCTGCTTCTTGAGACAGTCTTCTATATTATGGCAATCGCGGTTCTTGCCGGAGCCATTTCAGGACTGTTCTCAGAATTCGGTGTCATTTCGATGGTGAATAAATTACTGTCACCGCTGATGAAGCCACTTTATAATCTGCCGGGTGCCGCAGCACTCGGTGTAATCACTACTTATCTGTCCGACAATCCGGCAATCCTGGGACTTGCTGAAGATAAGAATTTCCGTAAATATTTCAAGAAATTCCAATTTCCGGCTTTAACGAACCTTGGAACATCTTTCGGAATGGGACTGATTGTAAGTACATTCATGATCGGTCTGAAGTTAAAAGGTGGACACGCCGGAACTGCTGTACTGGTCGGTAACTTTTCCGCTATAATCGGCAGTATCATCAGTGTCCGCATCATGCTTCATTTCACCAAGAAAGAATATGGAACCGAAGAATACTGCGTACAGTTCGAAGAACATGAAGACATGGATGCCATCATGAATACCCGCGAGATCCGTGACGGAGGCATCGGCGGACGTGCCATCGAGGCACTTCTTGAGGGTGGTAAAACGGTGTGGATGTCGGCCTTGCCATCATCCCGGGCGTTATCACCATCTGTACACTGGTCATGATGCTGACCAACGGCGCATCTGCAGACGGAACTTACACCGGTGCCGCTTATGAAGGAATCGCTTTCCTTCCATGGCTTGGAAAGAAGCTTGAATTCATCTTATCACCGCTTTTTGGATTCACAGATGCATCCGGAATCTCCGTTCCGATCACGGCACTCGGTGCTGCCGGTGCCGCAATCGGACTGGTACCGCACATGGCAGAAGCCGGAACCGTCCTCGCCAATGACGTAGCCGTATTCACTGCAATGTGCATGTGCTGGAGCGGATACCTCAGCACACATGTGGCTATGATGTCTTCACTTAAAGTGAACAAGCTAACCGGAAAGGCAATTTTAAGCCACACGATCGGTGGACTCTGCGCCGGGGTCGCCGCCAACTGGATCTTTAAACTGGTGATGTTGTTCTTATGATTATGAAGGCTGTGTTTTTACAATTCGAGACATCATAATTCTTGGAAATAATTAGTTGTATAAAAACTCCGCAAGGATATTCGAATGAATCGTCTATATATGATGCTTCTCCAGAATATCTGTGCGGAGTTTTTTGTTCTGTTGTTATCTTTTATCCCATGAAATCGACTCGTTGATGTCCGAAATTATAAGAGCTTTTTGTTCTGTTACTCTCTTTATCCTGCGTGCCGATGCTGGTGAAGATATTTCTCCCGGGTGGCAAGTCCGCCACGAATGTGGCGTTCCTGCTTGTTCACATCAAGAACTTTACGGACGCTCTGCGCCAGGGTTGGGTTGATCTGCTCCAGGCGGTCGGTGCAGTCTTTATGTATCGTACTCTTACTAACCCCAAATTCCTTCGCGGTCTGACGCACAGTGGCTTTATGTTCGATGATATAATATGCAATTTCTACTGCCCTCTCCTCAATATAATCTTTCATAAAAAATAACCCCTGCATAAATTGTTTTTTACAATCTATGCAAGGGCATTTTGATGTATGTCTGCATTTTCCTTTTGTACTTTCGGAGTTTCCCTTATATAAGCCTTATAAACCAACTCTTCCCAGACACACCAGCAATCCAATCGCTCCGACAGCCACAAACACTAACCCGATACCGGCTGCCTTTTTCCTTTTCTCCATAACCACTAACTGTCTGCTGTCTATGGAATTCATCGGATAGTTCCTTCGACCTATTAGATATAGTAACAACCCACTCGAATTATTCCCGTTCGCAGCAAGCAGTCCCCATAATTTTGGATGTTTTAATCCACGGGCGGCTGCATCCATCACCGTTAACTGATAGATCTGATATACCGTTTCCATAGCTCCGACAACTGCGGCCGCACCAAATATCACAGCCAATACAATATTTTTGTCCATCATATTTCTCCCTTAAATACGTCTGATAATCTGATAAAGCAATACTGCTGAGCTCACAATAGCCAGACAAAATACCATAATCAGATAATATATCTTATCCGGCAGGAACATACTTAAGGTAATCAATAGAATAACCGTGATAATATTAAGTATGATCGCTCCTATCAATTTTTGATTGCTTTTGACTACATTTGTGCTTTCTTCCAGATGTTCCATCATTCTTTCGTCCCCTTTCAATAAATCATCAAGACTTATGGAATAAAGGCTGCTCAACTCAATGACGCTTATAATATCCGGATAGGATTTTTCATTTTCCCAGTTTGAAATGGTCTGTCTGGACACATTGATCTTTTCTGCAACTGCTTCCTGGGTAAATCCAGATTTCATACGAGCGTCTTTCAATTTTTTCCCAATTTCCATATCAGTGTATCTCCTTTCGGAAACATCTTTCCACATTGCGTGTCCAATGTCTATCAAACTTCCTTTACATGACCGTTTTTCGCATCAATTTTCGTGTCAAAATTATTTTACACAGCGTATTTACGAAGCTTGCCACCGGGGACAGAAAAAAGTCACATTCCCGTCCCCATGACACAATTCCGATTCCTATCAAGATTACACCTCCCAGAACATCTGCCTTTCCTGACAGCTTTGTTCCCAGAGTCTTACCGAGGCACAACCCTGTCTCACATATCACAAAACGTTACCACTGCCACGATCAGTGAACAGACTACAGCCATAACCAAACCATACCCGGCAGTGGTAAATCCTACCGACAACGCATCAATCGATGTTGCAATCCCCTGCATCATAAGCACGGCAAAACTTAATCTTTTCACTTCTTCCTTTTCCTCTTCACTCTGCACAGATTCTTTGATCATGCTTCCTCCGATATACAGAAGCAGGATCAATGCGATCCACGGAATGAACTTCTGAAACTGTCCAAAGACCTGTACGATCGTATGCACACATATCCATCCTATCATAGGCATCAGGAACTGAAAGAATGCATATACTCCCGCAATATAAGCCATTCTTGATTTCTTCATATTTTTTCATTCATTCCATTTGCCAGCGAGACCGAAAATGCATCCATTGCCAACCCTACTCCAAGTAAGGCACTGTTCATAAAGAATAAAAAATTCCACTCCATTATCATTTCCTCCAAAACTAAGTTCAAACGCATGAAAACAAAAAAAACCAGATACAGCAGCTGCCTGCCATACCTGGTCTATACTTTCTTTCTAGGATAGAGAGAGTCCACGCATAGATATTACAGCTACACATGAGTCTCACAAATTAAAACAAGCCAGATCCATCGATCAGTATGTTGACTTGTTGCGTTATACGCCTGTTACTCCCCCATCGGTCATTTATCATCTAAAAGAAAATATCATAATTAATAAATTTTGTCAATAAGCAATCAATTTATTCCTTTTTCTGTGGTATGCTTTACACAGAGATTTTCCCCGGAACAACTCTGAAAAGAACCAATAAAGGAGTCACAACAATGCCTCACTACTACATGTTTCACAAACCTTTCGGCTGTGTCACTGCCAGACGCGATGACCGCTATCCGACGGTTATGGACTATTTTGAAGAATTACAGAATGACAGGCTTTCTCCGGTCGGACGCCTTGACCGTGAGACGACCGGACTTCTCCTGATCACGGATGACGGTATCTTCAATCAGAAGCTCACTCATCCTTCCTATCACAAAGAGAAAACTTATGAATTCACCCTTCTCGGCAATCTGACACCGGAACTGGTACACAAGCTGGAAACAGGTGTCATTCTGAAAGGCGCCGATACCCCGACCGTCCCGGCTGAAATTACCGTAACAGGACATGCGGTAATGTCCGATATTCTTTCCACATTACCGGTGGAGATTCAGAAAGATATCCACAAAAACCGTCCTGAGCACCCTGTTACCTATGGAATAATTACCATTCCGAAGGGAAGAAACGTCAGATCCGGCGCATGATGAAATCGGTCCACTGCTGCGTGATTGAATTGAAACGCATTTCCATCGGAAATATTGTACTTGATGAATCGCTGCGTCCCGGTGAGTGGAAAGAAATCTTTCCGGATAATGCTTAAGATAAAAAACTCCCCGTCTATTCTGCCGCACCAGAATGGTGGTATGCTCCCCGTCAAGAGGACAATAAAAATAATAAATTTTTGTATCGTCAGCCATGCTATGGCTGGCGATATTTTATGCTGCTTTTGTATATTGCTCATGATATTTCATTGGTGTCATTACATGCAGTTTCCTTTGAAGTCGTTGGTTGTTGTAGTAATCTATGTAATGTAAGCGCTTAAATTTTAGACATGGATACTAAAAATCCCCGGCTACATTTCTGCAACCGGAGCACCTTGATAATTCACATATGATTGATTATTGATTCGAGTCGTTTGAACGACGTTCGATTTCAGCTTTGACATCTTCGTTCCATGGGGCAAGCCTATCTAACTCTTCATCGCTCATCCTATCATTCGGGAGCTTTTCCAGAAGATAGGTTAGATAGTGATAGACGTTTACTCCATTTGCCTTTGCCATTTCTACCATTGTATAGACGATAGCACTGGCCTGGGCTCCGTTTGGAGTATCACAGAACAGCCAGTTTTTTCGGCCTACTGTAAACGGACGGATAGCGTTTTCGCTGAGATTATTAGAAAAACTGCAGCGACCATCTTCCAGATAGGTCATAAGATAGGATTGGCGCTTCTGAATATAGGTAACTGCCTTATCCATCCTTGATCCACGGACTGGATTCTGTTTATCAAGCCACGACAAAAAGCCTTCTACTAATCGGCTTTTCTTTCTCAAGACGAGCTTTCTTGATAGCATCGAAGGATGAGTACTTCGCTTTAATTACATCTTCCAAATGGAAAAGCTGGTTGATATACATCATACCCTGAACAGATGGCTGTGTATAATCCAGCTGCTTCCCTTTCGGAATTGCATCTGTCAGATATCTGCGGATGTGCGCCCAGCAGGCTGTTCGTTTGGCATCAGGCACTTTGTTGTAACCACTGTAGCCATCACACATCAGATATCCCTTGAATCCCTTAAGGAATTCTACTGCGTTATTCCCGGCACGGGTTTCTGAATATTTATAAAGGATGATTGGTAATCCTCCATCTTCCCCACTGCGGAATAACCACATGTAAGATTTTGTCTGTGCACGTCTGCCGGGTTCGTGTAATACCTGAAGTGGTGTTTCATCTGCCATTGCGAATTCCCTTTTTAAGAGTTGTCGGTGGAAGTAATCATACATTGGGGTGAAATAATCCAATGTATTGCGGATTACCCAATTTGCCATCGTTGCTCTTGTGATAGCAACACCGTACTGTGCCCAGTCTTTTTCCTGCCGGGTATAAGGAAGACTGTTACAAAATTTCTGATACATAACCCATGCGATAGTATCTGCAGCAGCCATGCCGTGAAGCATATGTGCATGACCGTCTTTCCCTTTTTGATAACTGCAACGTCATCTTTATTACATTCCGGGCAAATATAATTTAAGCTGTATATTTCGATCACTTTTAACTTTGCTGGTACGAAGGAAAGTTCGCGGCGTACGAATTCTTCACCGATTTTTACCAGAGGAGCATTACAAACAGGGCAGACTTTTTCTTCATCCGGAAGATCCAGATATTTTTTGACTACCGGAATCCCTTTGAACCCGTTCTGCGTTAGTTGCAAGGGAGTTTCCGCTTTTTTGTTCTCTTTCTCTGGGAAAAGACTTTCGAAAGCTTCCGGTTTGTAATAGTTGGATCCTGTTCCAGTTCAGCTTCATTAAATAAATTTAGCTGTCCAGGAATCTCCATAGAACGTTTTTCACTGGAAGAACCGAAAAGTTTTTTGCGAAGCAGATCCACTTCTTCCTTTAGATTATCCCGTTCCTGAGTAAGAGCCTCTTCCCGTTTGTTAGCGGCATCTACAGTTGCCTGAAGTGTTTTTATCATTTTTTTCAGATCGTTGATCATATCTTTCAACTCACGGAGTTGAAGGTCTTTAGAACTGTCTGCCACTGCGTTTTCCTCCCGATTTTTGATACTTCTATTATACCAGAAATCATGGAGAACTCCTAGATAAACAGGACAATCATGACCTTGAAAAATGCTGAATTTTCAAGGAAATCCAGTGCTTTTATGTGCACTTTTTGCCGTATAGTTTAAGTGGTTTTAATAGCTTTTGGCTGCTCGATATCGATGCCTGACATCAGCCAGTCGAACTCTCTCCAAGTGAGATTCCGGACCTCTGATTTATCCCGGGGCCACCGGTAAGAGCCTTGGGCGGTGAGTCTTTTGTAGATCATAACAATCCCGTCAGGTTCTTTTAAGATAGCTTTAATCCTGTCACATTTGCGTCCACAGAATAGATAGAGCGAATGGTCGATTTCCATAGAGAACTGCTCCTGAATAATTGCGCATAATCCATCGATAGATTTACGCATATCCGTTCTGCCACAAACGATATAGATTGCATCGACATTGGAAATGTCCGCTAACATAATGGCTCCTTTAATGCATCCATTAAAATTTTTAGAAGCATAGGCTGAACAGTATTGCTCATACGGATTGTTAATCCTTTTGCTTCAATCTCAATCGTATGTGAATTGTCAAGGTACATAGAACTGCTTCTTTCATCTTGAAACAGTTCTGCCGGAGAAAGTTCCGGTTCTATAGCAATCTGAACGACATCCTGTTTGTGGGATGTAAGATCAAGAGTGCTGGCTTTGCCAATCGGATCTGGTATCTGACAGGCTCTTTTGCGCAGACGGGAAACGGCATTATAGAAGCAACTTGGAGAAATACCTTGTGCTTCACACCAAGCAGCGTCTGTTAATCCACTTTGCCTGCATTCAGTTACCAGCTCCATCCAATCATCCAAGGAACGCCTTGGTGCACGTTTATCACTCATAATGAAACCTCCAAATGTAGTAAATTTCTACTTTCTATCAAAGAAGTGGAGTAAAAATCTATCTTCTATTATTATGAGTTAGAAAAGGGCGAATATCTAGTTACCCAAAAACTAAGCGCTTACTATGTAATTAGCTATCGCAGTAATCAAAGAGCTTCTGTCATTAAACGCTGTTTATAATACATTTCTCGTTTTAGAATTCCCCAAAACCCTTCCATTGGTCCATTGTCAATACAGTGGGCAACTCTAGACATACTCTGCTTCATATGATGTTTTTTAATCTAGTATAAAACTGTGCGCTTGTATATTGAAAGCCTCGATCAGAATGAACTAATGGGTGTGCATCTGGCTCCTGACGAACAGCCCCATCAAACGTGTCCATAACTAATGGATTATCATTATGATCGCTGATTTTAAAGGAAACAATCCTTCTATCATATAAATCTAAAATAGCACTCAGATAACTTTATGAACTTCTATTCCGTTGTAGTATTTAAATTCAGAAACATCTGTAAGCCACTTTTCATTCGGTTTTCGGCGTGAAATTCACGGTGTAAATAGTTTTTTGCTATGTGATCAGGATTTCTGTCTCCTCTGGTACAACTCTTAGGTTTCCATTTAATATTTGATTTTATATCGTATTTCCTACAAATACGAAGTACTCGTTTATCATTCACATGAATTCCTTTATGTCCATCTAATTCATCACGAATCCTTCGGTATCCCATATCTGGATGCTGGTTATGAATCCTTTGGATTTCAGTGGATAGTCTTTCGTTTCGAAGTTCATTATTACTTTTCGGATATTTTACCCAGCGGTAATACGCAGAACGTGTAGCATTAAGATATTTACAAAGTCTATCTATGGGATAATGCTTAGTAGACGATAGTTTTTGGATGGCTTCATATTCGGCTAACCGATGGATTAAAGATAGCGACCCCTCCTTTCCAGTTCTCTGACTTTTTTTAACAGATCATTCTCCATTTGTAAGTCTAGATTTCTTCTTTCCAGTTCAGCTATCTTGTCACGTAGCTCTTCTTCAGGTGTTCTGCTTGGAAGAGAAGCTATACGACGTCCACGTCTGTCTTCCAGACCCGCTTGACCCATCTTTTCGTATCGTATTACCCAATTGCGTACTTGTTGATAGGAACAATCATATTTGAGTGCCATTGCACCATAATTCTTATCATTTGCAAGACAATCTGTTACTATTTTTAATCTCTCATCAAGTGTAGTGTTCTTTGCTTTTTTCATGTAAGCACCTCCAGTGGATGTTTTTAATATTCCACCAGAATTATACACCTTAATCCACTCGGAAAGCTGTCTGTGTGAACGAATTCCGTATTTTGTGCAAATATCCTGAAGAGATCCTTCTCCGTTAAGATAATCATTTATAGCAGATATTTTTAAATCTTTTGAATAAGATTTGTTTTTCGGTTGATTGAGTAATCCAGTTGGTCCATCATACTGATAAATAGAAATCCAATTTCGAATACTATGATGATCAACTCCCAATTCTTTTCCTGCTTGCTGTATGCCAATTTCTCCTGCAAGGTAGCGTTCGACTATTTTTACTTTTTCTACTGGTTCTATCTTACTCTTTCTGAACATGAAAATACCCCCATATAGGACTTTTATATTTCATTGTCCTATATGAGGGTAGCATATCATGGTGCCATGCCAGAAACTCCGGGGGAGTTTTTTTATCTTTATATTTTCTTTTGCTTTCAATTCAGTCCGGCTTAATTGCCTGAGTCTGAACTACTTGAACTTGATGAATCACTCGAGCTTGATGAACTGCTTGAACTTGATGAACTGCTTGAGCTTGTCTCAACCTGAATGCACTGGTTAGCCAGCCATTCTTTTTACAAGATCATTCAGTGCGATCTCTTTCAGCTCTGACTTGGATGCGGCTTTCTTCAGAGCCTTCACACTGTCGTATCCGTATGCATCCGCAATCTTCTTAAGCTCTGTCTTATAAGTCTCATCATCTAACTTAATGTTCTCTTTATCTGCAATTGCCTTTGTTACCAATGTCTGCTTTACACTGGATTTTGCAGCTTTTGTTACCTGCTTTTCGAATTTCTCAACAGTTGTTCCCATCTGCTGTTCGATCAGATCATCATATGACATATTGTAAGCTTCTGCAACAGATTTGTACTGAGAGATCAGGGAATCTTCAATCTTCTTTACATCTTTCTCAGGGTATTTCTTAACTTTGTATTATCAAGAACCTTCTGCCATGCTGCCTGCTGTAAAGAATCATTATATGTCTTCTCGTTATCCTCCTCGAGAGACTTCTTCACTTCTTCTTTATATTCTTTTACTGTCTTAGATTCCTTTGACACCTTCTTCACAAACTTGTCCGTAAGCTTCGGTGTCTTCTTTTTGGAAATAGATTTTACTGTAATTGTAAATGTAACATCTTTTCCTGCCAGGTCAGAGCTTCCGTAATTCTCCGGAAACTTTCCGTTCCAGTCAAAGGTATCGCCTGCATTATGTCCGATGATACTGTCTTCAAATCCATCGATGAAAGAGTTTGAACCTATCTCCAATGGATAATCTGTGGATGATCCGCCGTCAAATGCTTCTCCGTTCATCTTTCCGACAAAATCAATTGTCTGCTGTATCACCTTTCTTTACTGCACGGCCTGTTACTTCTTCTGTTGTTGAATTTTCATCCAGTACTGATTGAATCTGTGTATTCACATCATCATCCGTTACTTCACTTGGTTTGTCAACCTTATCTACTTCAACGCCTTTATAAACAGAAATCTTAACATTCTCTGTTTCCAGACCTTTGGCAGACTGGCAACCAGTCATCATAAGAGAGACTGCCATAACACCTGTTAATAACATTGCCACTTTCTTTTTCATAGTGCACCTCGTTTTATTATTCATTTTAAGGTGGGCATCATAATCCCATCTGATTTCTTGGTATACGTTTACGCATACTACTCTGTTATATCACATTTAGAAAAACTTTCATAGCATTTTCACATATATTTCATTCTTTTATCAAATTTTTCATTTTGAAATCGTCTACTTTTCCCGTATACTTCTTGCACTCCCACCAAAACAATGTTAGAATATTTGTTATGGAATATAGAATATAGGAGGTTTATTGTGAAGACATTTACAATTGTATTATTGGTAATCCTTGTGATTTTGATTGTTGCATGTGTTGTATTATATTTCGTTGGAAAGAAAGCCGAGAAGAAACAGGCAGATCAGCAGGCACAACTTGATGCAGTTGCACAGACTGTTTCCATCCTGGTTATCGATAAAGGGCGTATGAAATTAAAAGAAGCCGGCTTACCGGATATCGTAATCGAAAATACACCAAAGTATCTTCGTCGTTCTAAAGTACCGGTAGTAAAAGCCAAAGTCGGACCAAAGATCATGACACTTATGTGCGATGCACAGGTTTATCCTTTGATCCCGGTTAAAAAAGAAGTAAAAGCTACTATCAGCGGTATTTACATCACAGCAGTAAAAGGTGTAAGAGGTCCGCTGGACGTACCGGAAAAGAAAAAGGGATTTTTTGCAAGATTAAGAAACAAATAAGTACTTAATAAATAACAGCATTGGAACTTACTGACCCAATGCTGTTATTTTTATGTCTATATTACAGTCTGCAACCGGATCTCCGTTGATGTCCAGCGCATAGTTCACATGTACCGTGATCTTTTCATCCTGTTCTTCGAACCGGATGTCTTTTGTAAAGACCCCGATCATCATCTCACCATATGGTGTCTCATACTGTGTCATATTGATCTTGTCTTTCTCGAATACCATATGCGTATTTGTAATTCCACTCTTAATGATCTCAACCTTCCGGTCATCCATAATTCTGACCTTGTTCTTGATCGTTCCCGGAATTCCTTCTACCAGTTCATCATAAATCACATAGTGTTTTCCGTTTTTTCATAATAATTCGCAGGTGCGATCACTTCGATCGGTTCATTTCCCGGCTCATCACCCTGCGCTTCTATCCCGGTCACATCCTGATGCAGACCGGATATACTTAATAATACGTCTTTTGTCATATATTCTCCTAATAATCTTCAATATCAATTGCCTGTGTCTTATCTACATCATATGGCAGGATTGAATTGGCAAATTTCTTAAACTTTTCTGCTGCATCACTGACATAAAAATCATATGCCGCCGGTTCTCCGGATGTATTGGCAATTTTCTGCTCTTCCAGTATCTGCTTCAAATCCATCGCTGTCTCGTACGCCGGATTTACAATATGTACGGACTCTCCAAAATATGCCATAATTCTCGATCTG
>ENA-OQBG01000179-OQBG01000179.1-human-gut-metagenome-genome-assembly--contig:-NODE-179-length-13362-cov-6.318776_pt1 | contig 13362 bp, 12 predicted proteins | sample MGYA00242746_ERZ504551 | MGnify/ENA primary metagenome ERZ504551 (study PRJEB26092, sample SAMD00036289) | human gut metagenome | host: Homo sapiens | study: EMG produced TPA metagenomics assembly of... | reverse complement strand
CCCGCCGAGTTCGCGGGGGACGGACGCATCTTTGAACAGGCGCTCTCCGAGTTCCGCACGTACTACAGTGCCACAAGCAGGACCGCACGGCCCCTACAGCGGCATTATGGAGATGCTCGACGCCTCTTGGATGCCGGCGTGACGCTCGGCGTCCTCTCAAACAAGGACCATGCCGCCACCACTCCGCTCGTTGCCCAGTACTTTGGAGACCGCTTCGCCGTCGCGCAGGGCGCGTGGATGCGTTCCCGCCCAAGCCTGCCGCCCCCATCACGCTCCATGTGCTCGAACTGCTCAGTGCCGACCCCGCCTCCACGCTCTACGTGGGTGACTCCAATGTGGATATCGCCTGTGGACACAACGCCGGCTTGCGCTCTTGCGGCGTTGCCTGGGGATTCCGCGGACGCGCCGAACTCGAGGCGGAGGGGGCCGACTACGTGATTGACGACCCACGCGAACTCATCGACATCGTTCTCTAATGGCTGCCACAGCACGAGCACAGCGCGATTCGATTGCTGCTGCCGCAAATCGGGCGAAAATGTAACGAAAAACCAAGGGAGCCAAGTAGACCCTCTAAAAAAAACGCCGACGTTTTCCCTGATAAAACTCTTTACTTTTCCCGTCTACTCAAGGCATCCGGAAATTCGTTACAAAATCGCCCGATTCCTGGCATCAAGGAGCATTTACGCCAAACCGAGCTGCCGCTTCACACCCGCGGCGCGGCGGCGACTCACCGGGACGCACGCCCCCGTGCGCTCGAGCGTGAGTTGGATAAGGCCGCTTGGCTTGAGAACCTCGATGTCACGAACGTCGTCGATGTTCACCAGGAAGCTGCGGTGCACACGCAGGAAGCCCTCAGACGCCAGGCGGCGCTCCAACACCGATATCGATTCGTTGACCAAATAGCCCCCTACTTGCGTGTGCGCAACGGCGTAATCGGCCTTTGCTTCGATGTAGGCGATCTCCCCCACGGGAATATACGAGCGTTTCCCGTTACGCTCCCCTTGAATACGGCGGACCGGCTCGGCAGCCGCAGCGGGTTGCGTGCCGCAATGGTAGCCTCAACCTTGTCGAGTGCCTTCTCCAAACGGGCCTGCTCAACGGGTTTGAGCACGTAATCGGCAGCATCGAGCTCAAATGCCTCGGCGGCGTACTCGGAAAACGCCGTTACGAACACGATTGCCGGCGGGTGCTTGAGGTTGTGCAGGCTGTCGGCGAGCTGCACGCCACTCGTGCCGGGCATCTGGATGTCCAAGAACAGCACATCCGGACGGAACGACAGGATCTTTTCAACCGCCGCCGTCGCTCCGCCCGCTTCTTCCACCGCGCCCACACGAGCATCTTGCGTAAGCAGGTAGTTGAGCTCTGCACGAATCGGCGGTTCATCATCCACAATTAGCACGCGCCAGTTTTGCCCAGCCATGCGAACTCCCTTTCTGCTGCCCGGGCATGCGCCCGAACTCATACGGCCAAAATCCAGTCCCAAACGAAAAGTCTACCGCAGCGCCAACAGCCCCGACGCCCCGGCGCAATTGCCCAAGGTCAGCGGGCGGAAGGTATTGCGCTCGCGTCCGGCTCGTGAGGTTCGCCCACAAGCTCGACCATAATCCGCGTGCCCACACCCTCCCGAGATTCCACGCGAATGCCCGATTCGTCGCCAAAGAAGAAATGGATGCGCATGAGCACATTGGCGAGCGCCAAACCGCCGCCGCGCTTAAGCGACCCGTCTGCCGTAGTGGGTGCATCGCGAAGACGGGCACCGTCCTGGCCCTCCGCCTCGTTGGGCTGCGACCCCGATGCCCGCTTGGGGTCAAACAGGTACGCGACCGTCTCCTCGCTCATGCCAATGCCATCGTCCTCCACAACGATTTCGATGCCGTCATCCGTTTCGATGGACGAAAGCACGATGGATAGCGGTTCGATCTCGCGCATGGCGTGCTTGATGCAGTTCTCCAACAGCGGCTGCAAGATGAACGGAGGCACACGGCTATCCAGTGTCGCAGGGTCGAGCTCCACACGCAGCTTGAGGCGGTCGTCTCCGTAACGCGCCTGCATGAGGTTGATGTAACGCATGCCCTGCCCCAACTCGTTTTGCAGTGTCGTGAGTGCGTCGGAGTTCGAGAGCGTCTGGCGGTAGTAGTTCGAGAAGTCGATGAGCAGCGAGCGGGCCTTCTCGGGCTCGGTGCGGACGAGCGACACGATGGTTCCGATGGTGTTGAACAGGAAGTGCGGGTCGACCTGAGACTGCAGGGCGCGGAGCTCCATGCGCGCGCTCACGTCCTGCTGACGCTCGAGCTCGAAGCTCGCGAGCTGCGTGGAGATGAGCTCGGCAAACCCGGTGGCGAGCGCCGTCTGCCGCGCGTCGATGTCGCTGTAGCGCGGGTAATACAGCTCGATTGTGCCCATGCAGCGATCACGCACGATGAGCGGGGCGGTGATGCCCGCGTGCAGACGGGGGAAGAAGCGCGGCTCGCCCGGCTCGGGGGTCTCCCGCGCAAAGACCTCCATCTGCTTCTCCTCGAGCACACGCAACGTGCTCGGCAGCACGACGGGCGTGCCCGACGGGCACCTGTCGGAATCCTCGCCCCAACTCGCCACGACGGCGGTGCCGTCCGTCACGCAGATCGCGGAGGCGAGCGTTTCGGGCAGGATGATCTGGCACGCGCCGAGCGTGGCCTCGGGCGTAAGGCCATGACGCGTGTAGGTGAAGATCTTGCTCGCGATGCCCAGCGTGCGGTCGGTCGCCGAGAGCGAGAAGTCGTCCGGCGCCACGAACACGTAGGCGAAGAAGAAACACAGCAGCACGAGGCCGGCGATGGTGATGACCGCGGGAACCGGGTTGGGATTGCTCACGAACTCGAGACCGAGCAGGCCGAGCAGCATCGGCACGCAGAGCATGAGGCCACGCAGTGCCCAGGCCTGCGCAACGCGGAAGAACTTCGTCTGGTTCTGCCGCTCGAACGGTCTCTGCATGCGTCTCCCTCTCGCCCGCGCCATCCACAACACCTCACCATCTTACAAGAGCGGAAGTCCCGAAGCCGGGCGCGCTAACTCCCCCGCTCCACCCGACCCCGCAACGGGGTAAGCGCAGGGGCTCCCCGGTCCTTAGTCTTGCGCGATTTCTGAGCGCAGCGAAGCTGAGCGCAAGACTAAGGACCGGGGAGCCCCGATGGGAGTGACCCCCGTTACTCGGAATACTTATTGCCCTCGCCGAAGGTACCCGGATCGACAATCCAGCCGTCCTTCATGATGACGTCCATGTTGTCGACGTTGAGGGTGTGGATGTCGGCGGCGACGTCGCCGTTCACCACGAGCAGGTCGGCGCATTTGCCGGCCTCGAGGGAACCGGTCTCGTCCTCGATGTGGCACATCTTGGCGCCGTTGAGGGTGGCGCAGGTGATGGTCTCGACCGGGGTGAAGCCGATCTTGTCCACGAACTCGTACATCTCCTCGATGGAGCAGGTGCCGTAAGGAGTGACGAAGGAGAAGGAGTCGGAGCCGATGGTCATCACGACGCCGCGCTTCTTGGCCTCGCGCAGGCAGTCGTAGTTGCGCTGGAGCTCCTTCTCGACGAGGGTGCCCTCGTACTTGTCGTGCAGCTCGGGCACGTAGACCGGCGGATAGGTGGAGTACCAGGTGGGCAGGAAGGCGATCGTCGGGGTGAAGAAAGTGCCCTGCTCGGCCATGAGGTCCATGGTGCGCTCGTCGATGTCGAAGCCGTGGATCAGCTGCTCGCAGCCAAAGCGCACGGAGTCATACGCGGCGGCGTGGTTGTTGTAGCAGTGGCTCCACACCGGAATGCCGACCATCTTGGCCTCATCGATCACGGCCTTGATCTCCTCGGAGCAGTAGTGCTGGTCGCGACCGGAGTCCCAGCGCCAGATGCCGCCGCCGGTAGCCCAGATCTTGATGGCATCGGGGTTCTCGCGCAGGCGACGGCGAACGGCCTTGCGAAGGTCCCACGGACCGTCGACCTGGTCGCCCCAAGGATGGGACTCTTTGTTCTCGAGCTGGCTGCAGTGGTGGGAGTCGCCGTGGCCGGCGGTGCGGCAGAAACCGAGACCGGTGGCGAGGACGCGAGGACCCTTGAAGACGCCCTTCTCGATGCAGTCACGAACCTGGATGCCAAAGCGGCCGATCTCGCACACGGTGGTCAGGCCGTGGGTGAGACAGTCATAGGCCTGCTTGACGGCGACGGCCTGCTTCTCGAGCAGCGGCTGCATGACCCAGTCGGTGTCGTCGTCGGTGAGGTTGCCGGAGAAGTGCAGGTGGGTGTCGATGAGGCCGGGCATGACGGTCTTGCCGGCGGCGTCGATGACCTCGTAGCCCTCAGGGGTGTCCTGGTGGGCGCCAGCGTACTCGATCTTGCCGTTCTCATCGACGAGAACCAGGGAGTTCTCGACCGGCTCGGCGCCGGTACCGTCGATGAGCTTGCCTCCGACGATTGCGTACTTCTTACCCATGATGTTCCTCCTTATTGGAACGATGGATTGGCTATTGGCCCCCGGCCGCGCGGGGTACGTGCACGGCCGGGTGATGCCACAAGAGAGGAGAGGTCGGGCGAATGCCCGGAGGAAAGCGGCGGGTGCGTCGTGTGGGGTCACCCGCCGCTTGCGGGTAGTTCGCTACTTGGCGCGGGCCTTGGTGACGAACATGAGGATGAAACCGACGACCAGCCAACCGATCACGATGGACCACTCGACCATGTCGAGCGATGCCGGGCTGAAGGGCAGGACCAGCAGGCCGATGATGATAGCGCCGGCGAGGATGGCCAGGAAGATACCGAACTTGCCGCCGGGGACCTTGTAGGGACGGGGCAGGTCGGGCTCGGTGTAGCGCATCTTCAGGCACGCGAGGGCGACCATGGTGCAGGAGAGGATGAACGCGAGGGCGGACACGTTGGTCAGCGGGATGAGCATGTTCTTGCCCAGGAACGGACCGACGATGGTGATGACGGCGAGGACCACGCAGGCGAGCTTCGGGGCACCGGACTTCTCATCGACCTCGGCGAACTGCTCGGGCAGCTGGCCCTTGCGGCCCATGGCGAGCATGATGCGGCTCGTGGCGCCGTAGAAGGAGTTCATCGGTCCCATGGGCCCGAGGGTGGCGATGACGAGCATGGCCACGTACAGGATCATGTTGATGTTCTTCAGGCAAGCGAGCGCGGGCACCGGCTGGGAGACGAACTCGTCCCAGGGAAGGATGGTGCCGAAGGAGTAGATGCAGACCATGTAGAAGCCACCGGCGGCCAGGAGGGCCAGGGTGATGATCTTGCCGAACTTGTTCCAGTTCAGGCCCTCAGCGGCCTCCTCGGCCTGCTGGGGAATGGTGTCGAAGCCCGCGTAGAAGAACGGGGTCAGGACCAGGACCGAGACGATGCCCGCGAGCAGGTTCGTGGACTCGGTCGCGGCGACGCCGCCGCCGGCGCCGGACACCTGGGAGAAGACGGGCATGGCGTTGCTCGGGGAGCCGGTCACGATGGAGACGCCCATGGCGAGCAGCATGCCGCAGAGCAGGGCCTTGGTGAGGAAGGCCTGGAGCTTGGCCGCGGAGCTGGCGCCGCGGAAGTGAGGAAGACCACGTAGCCTGCGAAGGCGAGCGCGATCAGCGTCGGGAACAGGTACACGTCCGCACCGAGGATGGTGTAGAGCTTGACGGCGCGAAGCCACTCGAGGCCGGGCAGGCTGCCGAACATGTCGGACACGAGCGTGGAGATGGCGATCGCCTCCCACGGGCACAGGATGCCGTTGCCCAGGGCCAGGAACCAACCGGTGATGTAGGATGCCGTGCGACCGAAGGTGCGGTCGACGTACTCCACGATACCGCCGGAAACCGGGATGGCGGCGGTAAGCTCGCCAAACACCGCTCCAATGGGCACCAACGCGATAGCGCCCAAGAGGAATGCGATCATAGCGGGGACCGGGCCGCCGCCGACGACCATCCAGTCGCCGACCTGAAGGACCCAGCCGGTACCGATGATGGCGCCGAAGCCAATGGTGAAGAAGTTCCACAGCGACAGCGTCTTTTTCATGCCGCCCTGTTCGGCGGCAGGAGTGGTGGTGTCCGCCATAGCACGCCTCCTTTCTTTGTTATGGGCCTCTCCGTTCCGGACGGGCCCATCCCTCTGCGCGCGAGGTACACGCGCGCCTTTTCCACGCCTTGGAGGATATTGCCTGCCGTTGCGCGTTTTGCGTGCTTCTCGATTTGCGGAAGCAAGGCGCAGACGAGCGGCCGCGTTTTTGGGACGAGCGGTCGATGATGCAACGGCCAGCGACGGGAGGCGCAGCGGGTGCGCGGTGGGCGTGGCGCATCTGCGCGGGTTACAGGCACGACAGCCGACATCGGCGAGCGCGCGGGCCGCGGCAAGGCGCATCTCAGCAGCGAATCCCTCGTCCCTCCCCTACAGCCATGCGAACAACTCGCAATCCCCTTAATACGATGTGAGGAATCAACGGTTTGAAACGGTTAGTTTGTTTCAACCGTTGATAAATCACATTACCAAGGCCATTTATGTGAGAAAACCGCGGTTTGAAACTGCCGCCAGATTTCAATTCGGAAATGACTCGCCTTATTAACCCCAGACAAGCGTCGGACAGGCGCATGTGCGCGGCCGGCGCATCCTGCCTGATTATCCACCCTGGAGCTGGTACCATGTGCAGTATTGCCGTGCATGCCGTAAGGGGGTGCAGTTGTGGACCAGGGCCATCAAAATGATGCGTCTCGGCGATCCGTTCGCCTTGCCGGCCAGCGAGAAGTGCCGCTCGGCGTGAACGAGCGTCGACGTCAGGCAGACTCGAGTATCAGCGGTGCGCCCCAGCGAGAATATCTTGAGCAACCTCGCAATGGCAGAGTCCCCCATCCGCAACGCGGCGCATTTCGCGGCGCGGGCCCTGGTGCCGCCCGCAACTCCAATCTCGGCGTCCCCCGCAGCTCCAGCTTCGGCTCCACCCGCAACCCCAACTTCGGCGCCGCCCGTGGCTCTGGGCTCAGCGGGAAACGCGGCCGCTCGCATGGCTACGTTGACGGAAGCCGCAGACAGCCCGTCTTCAAATCATCACGCGGCTCGTATCCCCATCTGCGCTCGAATCGCATCTTCGCCCGCGCAACCTGGATCGATCGCCTTCTGCAGCCGCGCGTAATCGTGGCGGTTCTCGCGCTCGTGCTTGTTGGCGGCGGAGGGCTGGCCATCTACTCGTCCGCACAGCAGCGCGCAGCGGAAGAAGCCGCGCAAGCAGAGGCAGCCGCCGAGAAAAAACGGCTCGCCAACCAAGCGGTCAACCCCAACAAGTTAGGCGTCGGCGCCTATGCCGTCTCCACTCCCCGCTCGGAATGGACGCAGGGCACCATGCCGCACCTGTACCAAACTGATCCCGCTTGGGCAAACAAGTCTTACGCTGGTGGAACGGTGCGCGCCAACGCATGCGGCCCCACATCTCTGACCATGGTCTACATCTACCTAACCGGACGAACTGACCTCGATCCCGGCGCCATGGCGGCGTTTGCCGACGAGAACAATTTCGCCCCAACCGGCGCCACGGAGTGGTCCTTCATGACTGAAGGTGCCTCGATGCTCGGCATCAACTCGGCATACATCAACCCCTCGCGCCGGGACATCACCAACGCTTGGCAAACGGGCGTCCCGTCATCTGCAGCGTCAGTCCGGGCGACTTCACCACCGTGGGTCACTACATCGTGCTGCGCAGCATCGACGACCGCGGCATGGTCGAGGTCTTCGACCCCAACAGCCCCTACAACTCCGCACGACGTTGGGGCATCCAGGAGATCCTCAACCAAACCCAAGCGTGCTGGTCATTTTGGGTGTAATCCCCCCACCCTCTCGTTGCGTCATCCAGTCAGCACCCTTCCACAAACATACAAGTGCCTATGGCCGCACGAGATTGACTATGTCTCTCACGAGATTGCCTATGGCAATCTGCCGGTTCAGAGGCCCAAGCGGCTGACAACCATAGGCAATTTCAGGGTAGTCATAGGCAATTTCAAGGCGCCCACAGCCAATGTGTGGCGACACGTGCAAAGGACGCCCCGGGGCAGTTTTCCGGGACGTCCAAAGGAGAGGAAGGCTATGTAGGAGGCCGACCCGGCATCCGTCGTCGTGTTAGGCGGACGCAAGCGGTTTGACCAGCAGGGAGACAAGCCAGGGAATGCCGCGCCCGAGGCTTGGCGCTCGAGCGCGGCGAGCGAAAACGCAAAGCGATAGCTCATCGGAATTCCAGATGCCGGACATCGTCCGACACGCTGAATACCGATATCTAGCCCGTGATGCGCGTGCCGGAGAGACCGGCCATGGTCTCGGCGGCCTTGTCGAGGGCACCGATGATGCAGGTGCGGCCCTTGCGGGAGCGCGCGAACTTGATGGCGGCGCGGACCTTGGGCTCCATGGAGCCCTTGCCGAACTGACCCTCATCGGCCAGGCGCTCGGCCTCGTCGGCGGTGAGCTCCTCGAGCTCCTCCTGGTTGGGCTTGCCAAAGTTGATGGCGACGTGCTCGACGGCGGTCAGCAGGAACAGAACGTCGGCGGAGCAGTCCTCGGCGAGGAGCTCGCCGCCCATGTCCTTGTCGATGACGGCGGCAACGCCCTTGTAGCAGCCCTTGTTCTCGTAGTCGCGGACGACGGGGATGCCGCCGCCACCGCAGGCGATGACGATGAACTCGTTGTCGAGGAGGTTGAGGATGGAGTCGGCCTCGACGATCTTCTTGGGATCGGGGGAGGCGACGACGCGACGCCAGCCGCGGCCGGAATCCTCGACGAAGACCTTGGAGGGGTCCTCGGCCATGAACTCCTTGGCCTGCTCCTCGGTGTAGAAGGGGCCGATCGGCTTGGTCGGGTTCTTGAACGCGGGATCGTCCGGATCGCACTCGATCTGGGTGACGACGGTGGCGGCGTGCCAACGCTTATAGCGCTTGTGCATCTCGCGGCCGATGCCCTGCTGCAGGTGGTAGCCGATGTAGCCCTGGGACATGGCACCGCACTCGGGCAGCGGCATCTCGGGAGTGCCGATGGCGTCGTGGGCAGCGGCGAAGGCGTTCTGGATCATGCCGACCTGCGGGCCGTTGCCGTGGGTGATGATGATCTCATTGCCCTGCTCGATGAGGCCCAAAAGGGCGTGGGCGGCGTGGTTGACCTTCTCGATCTGCTCGGCGGGAGTGTCGCCAAGGGCGTTGCCACCAAGAGCCACGACAATGCGGTCGGGCTTGCCGTAAGGCTTGGACATAACTGCCTCTTTTCTAACGTAGGGCGCCGGTTCTAATATTCACCAGCAGGCTTACTTTATGCAATATACCCTCAATGTGCCACTGAAAGGACCTTTGTTTTTAGTTGTCTTGGTGAACGGACGATTATTGGCGATAAGCGTTAATAACGAGCTTATAGGCATAATCTCATCACATTGACCAAATGTCAGGCCCTTGCGCCTCTTGTATATCAATCCTGCAGATTTAGCTTGTCTATGCATTTCTATACAAGAATGAACAAGAATATGCGCACCTGTTATCACAGTGGAGCAAACGGGGCACCCGCACACGAGATTGGGCGCCCCCGCAAGAGATGTGGCCGCCCGGCTTGGAGACGGGGCCGGGCGGCTTCGGGAGATGACGAAGGGAAGCACATGGTGAACGGGGCGCTTCCGCTCCGCGGAAAAGCGTGATCAGGCGGAGCGGCCCATTACGCAGAGGGCTCCTGCTGCGTGATGCAGTGGATGTTGCCGCCACCGTAGACGACCTGCTCGGACTGGACGCCGACGCACTTATAGACGCCCTCGCCCCAAACCTCGTCGTAGATCTTCTGGAGGGTCTCGACGGCCAGGGCGTCGTTCTCATCGCCGTACTGCGGAACGATGACGCCGTGATTGGTCACGAGGTAGTTCATGTAGGAGGCGATCAGCGGCTCGTCGGCGACGCGCGGCTCGGCGTTCTCGTCGGCGTCGATGGTGTCGCAGGAGGCCTGGTCCATGAACAGCGGGTTGACGGGCATGGGGAGCTTGTAGACTTTCATCTTGCGGCCCTTGGCGTCGACCGCGTTGGAGAGGGTCTCGTAGGCGGCGTGGCACTGCTCATAGAAGGGGTACTCGGGATCGTCGGTCCAGATGCAGGCCATGACGCCCGGGGCGATGAACGTGGCGACGTCATCGATGTGGCCGTTGGTCTCCTCGGGGTCGATGCCCTCCTTGACCCAGATGACCTTCTCGACGCCGAGGTAATCCTTGAGGTGCTCGTCCATGTAGGCGCGAAGCTCCTCGCTCCAGGGCTCGAACTTCTTCTTGAACTTGGGCCAGATTGACTCGGGGTCCTCTTCCTCCTCGAGCACCGCGGAGCAGGTGCGGCCGGGGGACAGCAGACACTGGTCGGTCACGACGAGGGTGCCCTCGCCGTCGACGGTGATGGAGCCGCCCTCGAGGATCATGTCGTCGGGGCGATAGCGACGGCAGCCGGAGAGCTCGGCCATCTTGAGGGCGATCTGTTCGTCCTTGTCCCACGGGAAGTACAGGCCGTCGATGAGGCCGCCGTAGGCGTTGAAGTGCCAATGACAGGCGCGCTTCTCACCTTTGCCGTCGATGACGTAGGTGGCGGCGGTGTCGCGGAACCAGGCGTCGTCGGTGGTCATCTCGATGACGGTGACGTTCTCGTCGTCCTCGAAGACGGCCTTGCAGTTGGCGTAGTCGGCCTGGTTGGCGCACATGGTGACCGGGGTGAACTCGGCGATGGCGCGGGCGATGGCGGCGTACTGTCTCTGGGCGGGTTTGGCGCCGTGGGCCCAGGTGTCGGTGCGGTGGGGCCAGCCCATCCACACGCGGTCCTGCGGAGCGAACTCCGCCGGCATGAAGAAGCCATCGGCCGCAGGCGTGGAGTCGGATTCGTAGATCGTACGCATTGTGAACCTCCATATTCGTACAACCTTGTGCGCGAGGCGGGTCACCCCGCGCGAAACTACCTGTATAGGTGGGGTGCCCTAGTCCTCTTTTCTCCGAGGAGGCTAGAGCGCCTCATGTTGGGAGCGACAAGCTCGACGAAGCGCACTACGGTACGCGAGGAGAGTTGGAGCCCCAAGATGAGGCGCTTTAGTTCTCCTCGGCCTCCTCGGCGAGGCGCTGGGCGGCTAGCTCCGGGGTCAGGCCCCTGTACTCGACCTCACGGCCCTTGGAGGAGACGACGCGGAAGATCTCGCCGACACCCAGCAGGACGAGGAAGATGATCAGCATCGGGATCTTGCTCTCGAACTCGGCGGCGCTGAGCGGCACGATGGTCGCGACGATGGCCAGGATGAGCTCGATGCAGGGGACGGCGATGGCGATCTTCATCATGGCGCCCTTGAAGGGGAAGCTGAAGACGCGCTCGCGGTTCGGGTCGACACGGCGCAGCTTGAGGAAGGCCGGGAACATCGGGATGTAGGTGAGCAGCAGGAACACGACGGAGGTGCCGAAGAGCATCCAGAAGATTCCCTCGGAGATCGCCGGGATCGGGACGAGCTGCAGGCACAGGACGAGGGAGGCCACGATGGCATTGACGAGGTTGGCGCCATTGGGCATGTCGTCCTTGGAGATCATGGACGCAAAGATCTTGGGCATGTTGCCGTGCTCCGCGGCATAGCGGGCGACGGAGTTGACGCCGAAGGACCAGGCGGCCATGTTGGCGAACAGGGTGACGAGGAAGGCGATGCAGATGATCTTGAAGATCGGGGAGTCGCCGACCATCGTCTGCAGCGCGTAGATCATGCCGTAGTCGGGGTCGATCTGGCTGGCCGGGACCGCCGCACCGATACCGAAGCCGGCGAAGAGGTAGATGGCCGCGATGGACAGGCCGCCGACGATGATCGCCTTGGGGATGTCCTTCTTGGGATCGGCCATGTCATCGGTCATGGTGCAGATGACCTCGAAGCCCATGAAGTTGAAAATGATCACGGACAGGTAGCTGAGCGCGTTGGCGTTGGTGAGCTCGGGCAGGAAGGTATGCGGGCTCATGTCGGAGGCGAAACCGTTCTCCATGGCGTACCAGATGCCCAGGGCGCCCACGGCGACCGCGACGGCGACCTTGATGATGGCGCCGCCGTTCAAGACCCACTCGGAGTCGGCGACCTTGGAGCGGCCCATCAGATAGACCAGCCATACGAAGCCGAGGTCGATTGCGATCTTGGCGACCAGAGAGAACTCGACGTGGAACACCATGCCCAAGATGTCGGGGAACATGGTCGCCAGGGAGGCGATCCAGAAGGGATAGTTGATCCAGTAGTAGTACGAGATACGGGCGCCCCATTTGTCGCCCAGGCCCTCGCGCACCCAGTCGTAGATGCCGCCCTCACCGTCGTAGGTGGTTCCCAGCTCGGCGACGATCATGCCGTAGGGCAGCAGGAAGGTGATGACCAAAAAGATCCACCAAAAGAACTGCTGGTTGCCGATGGCGGCCGCGGGGGCGGCGGCCTCGCAGACGAAGACGACGCAGATGACGGTGGCGATAACGGTCAAAAAGGAGAGCTTCTTCTTTGATTCGCTCATTGGTATTCCTTTAGCTCAGTCAATGATAGGCAGGCGGGCGGCAGGAGACGAGCATCCGCCGCCCGCAAAGAGAGGACTTAGGCCTGCAGCTCGCAGATCTTGTCGAGGGCGGCGTGCAGCTCGGCCTTGGCGGAGTACTCGACGTCATCGTCATTGAGCGGGGTGCGGGCGCCGAGCGTGGCGAGCAGGGCGCGGATGGAGTGCTTGCGGTTCTCGGCCTCAACCCAGCACAGGGAGCGCTCGGGGTCGTCCATGACCTCGTCGGTGACCTCCTCGTTGCGGGTGGCCGGCAGGCAGTGCATGAACTTGGAGTTCGGGCCGGCGAAGTTCATCATGTCCATGGTGACCTGGTACTTGGGGTAGAAGACGTCCATGTAGTTCTCGCCCTCGACCTCCTCGTCGTACAGGCCGTACCACACGTCGGTGTAGATGAAGTCGGCGCCCTTGATGCACTCGATGTCATCGGAGATCACGATGGAGCCACCGGAGACCTTGCAGTTCTCCTCGCCGATCTCCATGAGCTTCTTGCCGAACTCGGCGCGCTCCTCCTCGGTGCCCACGTGCAGGGCGCGTCGCAGATCTGGTGACCCTTGGGCCCGAACTGCACGAACTTCATGCCGATCTTGGAGCAGATGAACATGAGGGAGAGGCAGACCTGGGGTGGCGTCGCCGATGAAGGCGAGGGTACAGTCCTCGATCTTCTTGCCCTCGGGCAGGTTCTCGAGCATGGTCATGAGGTCGCCATCTCCTGCGTGGGGTGGTTGAACTCGGACATGCCGTTGATGACGGGCACCGCGGAGCCCTCGGCGAGGCCGACGACGTCCTTGTGGCGGTCCACGCGGGCCGATCATGATGTCCG
>ENA-OQBG01000176-OQBG01000176.1-human-gut-metagenome-genome-assembly--contig:-NODE-176-length-13647-cov-4.527071_pt1 | contig 13647 bp, 12 predicted proteins | sample MGYA00242746_ERZ504551 | MGnify/ENA primary metagenome ERZ504551 (study PRJEB26092, sample SAMD00036289) | human gut metagenome | host: Homo sapiens | study: EMG produced TPA metagenomics assembly of... | reverse complement strand
GCGCCGTGCGGCGGTTGGGATGGCTGCATGGCTATTCATCAGGTTGGACTCCCTCACGATGTAGAGCGGGCGATGCTTGGTCTCAAGGTATGTTTTGCCAGGTATTGCCCCATGATTCCCAGGCATAGCAGCTGGATGCCCCCAATGAAGATGATGATGGAGGCGAGGGACGGCCACCCGTCGACGGGGTCGCCAAAGAGCAGGGCGCGGACGATGATGAAGATCAACGCGAAGAAGGCGACGATGCATAGGAGCGTGCCCACGACCGAGGCTATGGAGAGCGGTACGGTGGAGAACGCGACGATGCCGTCGATCGAATAGAGGAGCAGCGAGAAGAAGCTCCACTTGGTCTCGCCGGCGACGCGGTTGACGTTGACGTACGGCAGCCATCGGGTCTTGAAGCCGACCCATCCGTAGATGCCCTTGGAAAAGCGGTTGTATTCGCGCATGGACAGGATCGCATCCACCATCGGGCGCTTCATGAGCCTGAAGTCGCGCGCCCCATCGACGATATCCGCCTTGGATATCTTGTTGATCAGCTTGTAGAACATCCGCGCGAACAGCGAGCGGATGGGCGGTTCGCCCTCGCGCGTGGTGCGGCGGGTCGCCACGTTGTCGACGTCCTCGGTGGTGATGATCCGATACATTTCGGGGAGCAGGGATGGGGGTCCTGCATGTCGGCGTCCATGGTTGCGACCAGCTCGCCCGTGGCGTGCGAGAGCCCGCATAGAGCGCCGCCTCTTTCCAAAATTGCGGGAGAAGGATGCCCAGCGCACAGTGAAATGCGCCGGGAGACACTGCGCCTCGCGCTTCATGGTCGCCAAGGTGCCGTCGGTCGACCCGTCATCGATGAGGACGACCTCAAAGGTGAGGTCGTCGGCTTGGCGCATCTGCTCCGCAACGCGTTCAAGTTCACGCAAGAAGAGGGGGAGGCTTTCCTCCTCGTTGTAACACGGGACGACGATTGAGATGTCCGGGCGTTTGTGTTCCATGCGATGTGCTCCCAAATAGCTTGTCGGGTCCTATCGTCCGCACTGATGCGAATGGGGCGGGTCATTAGGAGACAGTTTAGTAGAGATTCGCTGGGGGTCACGGGACCATGTGCACGTTCAGGTAAAATGCGCTCAGGTGTAAGCTCTTGTCGTTGATACTCTCTGGAGGTTTGTCAGGATGGCTGACATGGGCAATGGTTCGAGTGGTCGGCACTTCAAGCCGTCGGGTAATGCGCCCGGCTCGTATGGGCGCGAAGAGGATTTTGGCGCAGCCGTGGGGCCTTCCGCTATCCTTCCTCCTCCGACGGACGTGGAGGATATGGCGCTGCGGGCTCATATGGGGCAGCGGGCTCGTATGGCGCCGCCGATTCGTATGGTGCCGCCGATTCGTATGGGACTGCCGACTCGCCTTATGGGGCTCCTTACGAGTCCGCCTATGGCGTTGCGCCCAGCTCGCGTTCGGCCGGCAAGTCCCCTCGAAAGCGCTCGAAGGCTCCGTTCGTTGTCGTGGGCGTTCTCGTCGCGCTTGTAGTCGCCATTGCCGGAGTGGGCGCCGCCGCGCTCTTTTCCGCAAAGGACCTCAAAGCCCAGGCATCTGAGGCCATGCAGGGCGTGAGCGGCATGAGCGATGCCGTCGCCGCGCAGGATTACGCTTCTGCCGCCAATGCCGCTCAGGAAGTCGCACGTATTGCGGGCGAGATGCGCGACTCACTCTCCTCGCCGCTGTGGACCGTCGCCTCGCTGGTCCCGGTTTACGGCCAGGACGTCTCCTCCGTTCGCGCAATCATCGGCTCGCTGGACGACGTCGCCTCCGATGCGCTCGTGCCGGTGACCGAGGCGCTTGCCGCCAATCCTCCCTCGGGCCTCATCTCCGCTGATAAGACCATCGATGTCTCCGCGGTCACGCAGCTGTTCGCCACGATCGGTGATGCCGCGGATGCGTCCAGACATGCACGGATACGGTGAGCTCGCTTCCCGCGTTCCACATCGCCAAGCTGGAAAGCACCGTCACGCCCGTGCGCGAGAAGCTCACCGAGATGAACGACTTGGTTCAGAACGCCGCGGATCTCGCGCCGTTGGCGGGCGCGATTTTTGGCGCCGAGGGCGATCGCACGTACCTCATCACCGCGCAGAACTCGGCCGAGATGCGTGCCTCCGGTGGTTTCCCCGGCTCCATGGGCACGCTCCGCCTGCAGGGCGGTAAGATCGAGCTCGATGAGTTCTCAAAGGTGTATGACGTGATGGCGGAGGCGACCTCGCCCGAGCTTGGGGTGAGCGAGCAGGAGATCTCCCTGTTCGGTGGCTTCATGAACGTCGCGCGAGATGCCGGCATGGATCCCGACTTCACCCGCGTGGCGGACATTTGGGCCACCGCGTACGAGGAGAAGACCGGCGTGCACGTCGACGGCGTCATCTCTGTGACCCCTGCCGTCGTGCAGGACCTGCTGGCCATCGCCGGGCCCATCACCCTCTCCGATGGCACGGTCGTCGACGGGACCAATGCTACCAAGGTGCTGCAGCACGACCTGTATTGGAACTATCTGTCCAAGGAAACCTCGATGTCGGGTAACGGCGACGTCGCCGACGCCCTGTTTGCCGAGGCAGCGGACCTCGCCTTCGAGCAGTTCTTCTCGGGTCTCAATTCCGATACGCTGCTCAAGTTTGTTGAGCTCATGCGCAAGGGCATGGAGAACCGTTCCGTCATGTTTTGGCTTTCCGATACCGATGAGCAGGAGGCGCTTTCCGCGCTGGGTTGCTCTGGCGACGTTCTCACCGACCCAAGCTCGCCTGCCGTCGGCACGTACTTCTCGCTTTGGATCGGCTCGAAGATGGGCTGGTACATCGATATCGAGAACGAGATCACGTCGACCCGCGAGAACGCCGACGGTTCGCGCACGTATGGCGTGAAGACCACGTATCGCAACACTGCGACGCCCGGGATCATCGAGTCGGCAGGTGACTACATTTCGGGGTATCTTGAGGGATTCGACCGCGACAACCTGTATCCCGAGTTGCTGATTTACGCGCCGACGGGTGGCAGGATCTCCTCGTTCGAGGCTTCAAATGGTGCCCAGTTCGTCGAGACCGAGCACAAGGGGATTCAGGTGTTCCATGCGTCGCGGCCCGATCTGCGCGCGGGGGAGTCGATCGTCTGCACGTATGAGGTGACGACTGCCGCTGGCGACCAGGAAGACCTTACGTTCATGAGCACGCCGACGCTCACGGGCTACCGGTAACCCGACTCGGCGCGACGGCGTCGCTCATCGTGTCGATCGCGCGGCGGGTCACTTTCATCTATAATCGTCCACGCACAACGCGCCATTAGCTCAGCTGGATAGAGCACCGGACTTCTAATCCGATGGTCGAGGGTTCGAATCCCCCATGGCGCACCCTTACATCCAATGCCCGGATGCCGTCACGGCATCCGGGCATTTTGCGCTCTGAGGTCAAGCCCCGACCATTCCGCCTCACGATAAATCGTTTCATTCCAAACCTACTCCCCAAACTTCCGTAAAGGGTATACAATGAGCGAGTCGTGTTTTTGTGCCGCGTGGATAGTCATGCCGCGCGAGCATCACTCAAAGGAGTCAGGTTATGGTTTCTGAGAAGGCTACCCTCGTCAACCCCCAGGGTCTCCACATGCGTCCTGCCGGCCTCTTCGCCTCCACCATGGGCAAGTTCGCCTCCGATGTCACCGTTGTCGCCCCCGACAAGGAGGTCAACGGTAAGTCCCCGATGGCCCTCATGGCTGCCGGCATCCCTTGTGGCACCGAGGTCGAGGTCAAGTGCGACGGTGCTGACGAGAAGGAGGCCCTCGCTGCCGCCATCGAGCTCATCAAGAGCGGTCTCGGCGAGTAGTTCGCGCCCGCGAGCATTGTCTTTGATGACAGACATCTAATCATATAGGTGTAATTGCAGGTGTCCGCGAACTCGTGGGCGCCTGCTTTTTGTTTCCCTCGCGCACGGGAGGGAAACGGGAGAGAGGAAACGTAATGTATCAGGGAGTTAACGCCTCGGAGGGCATCGGTATCGGCAAGGTTATGGTCGCCGTCGATCCCGACCTCACCTTCGAGCCCCACGAGGTCGCCGACACTGCCGCCGAGAAGGAGCGCTACCAGGCCGCGCTGGCCGTCTTCTGTGAGAAGACCCAGGCCCAGGCCGATCACATGAAGGTCGCGGTGGGCGAGAACGAGGCCGAGATCATGGCCGGCCACATCATCCTTGCCCAGGACCCCGGCATGACCGACGCCATCAACGGTGCCATCGACGGCGGCGCCTGCGCCGAGCAGGCCCTCGTCGACGCTAGCACCATGTTCGAGAACATGTTCCTGTCCATGGACGACGAGATGTTCCGCCTGCGCGCCGCCGACATCGCCGACATCCGCACCGGCATCCTCGCCGAGCTGCTCGCGTCGAGGTCGTCGACCTCTCCGTTCTCCCCGAGAACACCGTCGTGGTCGTGCACGACCTGACTCCGTCTATGACGGCCACCATCGACAAGGAGCACGTCGCCGGCATCGTCACCGAGACCGGTGGCCGCACCTCCCACTCCGCCATCATCGCCCGCGCCCTGGAGATCCCCGCGGTGCTCTCCGTTGCCAACAGCTGCTCCGCGTTGCGCAACGGCATGACCGCCATCGTCGACGGCTCCAAGGGCGTTGTCATCGCCGAGCCCGAAGGTGACGTCCTCGCCGACTACCAGGCCAAGGCCCAGGCGTTCGCCGAGGAGAAGGCGGCCCTCGAGGCCTTCCGCGGCCAGGAGACCGTCACCGCCGACGGCATCAAGAAGATCCTCGCCTGCAATATCGGCAGCCCCAACGACGTTCCCAACGCGCTCGAGCACGATGCCGAGGCCATCGGCCTGTTCCGCTCCGAGTTCCTGTTCATGGACGCCACCGAGCTTCCTTCCGAGGAGGAGCAGTTCCAGGCCTATCGCAAGGTCGCCTCTGCCATGAAGGGCGCCCCGGTCATCATCCGCACGCTTGACGTGGGCGGCGACAAGGCGATTCCTTACCTCGCCATGGAGCCGGAGGAGAATCCCTTCATGGGCTTCCGCGCTGTGCGTTACTGCCTTGAGTACGTCGACCAGTACAAGGTCCAGCTCCGCGCCCTGCTGCGCGCCGGTGCCTTCGGCGACGTCAAGATCATGATCCCGCTCGTCACCTGCGTTGAGGAGGTCCGTGCCGTCAAGGCGCTCGTCGAGGAGTGCAAGCACGAGCTTGAGGCCGAGGGTCTCAAGTATGACGATAACATCGAGGTCGGCGTCATGATGGAGACTCCTGCCGCCTCCCTCATCGCCGACAAGCTCGCCGAGGAGGCCGACTTCTTCTCCATCGGCACCAACGACCTCATCGGCTACACCATGTGCGCCGACCGTGGTAACGACCACATCTCCAACCTCTATCAGGTGTACTACCCGGCCGTGCTCCGTTCCATCAAGAACATCATTGAGAACGGCGTCAATGCCGGCATCATGGTGGGCATGTGCGGTGAGGCTGCGGCCGATCCGCTGCTCGAGCCGCTGTTGATCTCCTTCGGTCTGGAGGAGTTCTCCATGTCCGCGCCGTCCATCCTTCGCGCCCGCAAGACCATCTCCCAGTGGTCCAAGGCAGAGTGCGATGAGCTTGCCGAGAAGGCGCTTGCCTGCTCAACTGCTGAGGAAGTCAAGGCGCTGCTCGAGGCCGCCGCTCGCTAAACGCGAGCAAATTTGCCGGCTGCACGCTCCACCACCGCGGTACGGGCTGCAGCCGGCCATCGTATATTTGCCGATAAATCGATTTATCACCTATGTGGCCGATGTTCTGCTTTCATTTGCGCTACGCTATGCACGTCAGTGCGTCTGATTAGGAGGCTGTATGTTTTACACTCTGACTGCCAATCCCGCCGTTGACATGACGGTCGCCGGCCCCGCGCTCGTTCCCGATGAGAACGTTCGTGCGAACTCCGCCAGCTATACCGCCAACGGCAAGGGTCTCGACGTGTCGTTCGCCCTCAAGAAGTTCGGCGTCGACTCCGTCGCCCTCGGTTTCTTTGGCGGCTTCACCGGCAAGTTCATCGTCGAGGAGACCATGAACCTCGGCTGCCTGTGCCGTCCGGTCTGGATTGACGGCGTGACGCGCATCTGCGCCTATATCAACGACGGCGAGCACGAGTACGGCGTCCTCAACCCCGGTGCCCCGCTTACCCCTCAGTACGAGCAGGAGCTCTACGACATCCTCGACACCAGCACCGGCATGGACTGCCTGATCGTCTCCGGTTCCGTTCCGCCCCGCGCCTCCAAGGACTTCCTCGATCAGGTCATGGAGCATGCCCAGGAGCGCGGCGCCGACGTGGTCCTCGACCTCTCCTCCGACAAGCTCAAGACGCTTGCCTCCAAGAAGCCGTTGCTCATCAAGCCGAACCATCACGAGATGCGTGAGATCTTCGGCGTTCCGGTGAACACCGACGACGAGGTCCGCGTCGCCATGAAGCTCGCCCACGAGGCTGGCGTCCAGAACGTGCTGCTCACCCGCGGTAGCCGCGGCGACGCCTACTTCTCCAACGGCGAGGACATCTGGTACGCCAAGCGCGAGTTCAACATCAAGCTCGTGTCCTCCGTCTGCGCCGGCGACTGCACCCTCGCCGCCTTCCTGCTCAAGTGGTACAAGGATCGCGACAATGTCGAGGAGGCCATGAAGCTCGCCATGGCCACCGGCGCAACGTTGCCGAGAGCGTTGGTCTGGGTGACTTCGGCCGCGTTTGACGAGTACTCCAAGCGCGTTACCGTTCGCAAGCTCGAGCGCAAGTAATTCTCGACCTTGATCTTGCCTCTTTTGGGCGCCGTCGGCCTCTCGCCGGCGGCGCCCTTTTGGTTCACTGGTGCAATTGGGGTACGCCCCCAATTGCACCATTAGATTGAGGATAATGGGGTCTTATGCTTGGTATACTGGGGCGCAGGAGCAAGGAGGACCATGCAGCATTCCACGGACATGTCTTTTGCGGGGAGCGCCCTTAACAGCGCGGTGCCGAGCGATGCCGCGGTCATGGTCTTGCGCACGCTCGAGGCTTCCGGTCTCGAGGCGTGGATTGTTGGAGGTTGGGTTCGCGACGCGCTTATGGGCACGTCCGGTCACGATATCGACATCTGTTGCAGCGGTTCGTGGGGGGAGAGCGCGGCGGCTCTGCGAGGCGCGGGGATCTCAGTAATCGAGTCGGGCATCAAATTCGGGGGCATCACTGCCGTCGTCGGCGGAGAGCGCATTGAGGTCACGGCATACCGTTTGGACGGATTCTATACGGATGGCCGTCACCCCGAGGATGTGCAACGAGCCTCCTGCGTTGAAGACGACCTGGCGCGCAGGGACTTTACCGTCAATGCGATGGCATGGCATCCCGAGCGAGGGCTGCTCGACCGCTATGACGGTCGTGGTGATTTAGAGCGTAGGCAGATTCGCGCGGTGGGGGAGCCCCGTCGTCGTTTCGAGGAAGATGCGTTGCGTATGCTGCGTGCCGTGCGCTTTGCCTGCCGCCTTGACTTCTCCATGGATGCTGCCACGGCGATGGCACTGGCGTCTTGTGCTCCGTTGCTCGACCAGGTGGCACGTGAACGTGTGGGTATTGAGCTCGAGGGGATTCTCGTTACTCGCCGCGGGGGTGACGCCCTCGTGCGGTATCCCGAGGTCATGTGTGCGGCGATCCCTGAGCTCGCTGCCGCGCGCGGATTTGACCAGCACACCAAATATCATGCCTTCGACGTGTACGAGCACGTTGCGCGCGTTCTCACGGTTGCAGGGGAGTTGTCGAGTTTTCGCATTGACGGCGGGGACCCCAATACCCCCGTCTCAGCGTCGCTCATGTGGGCGGCTCTGCTGCACGACATCGCCAAACCCCAGACGTTTACCCTTGACGACCGGGGGCGTGGACATTTTTACGGCCACCCGGAGCGTGGCGAGGTCATGGCAAAGACGATTATGCGGCGCCTCTCATGCGGCAACGATTTGATTCGCGACGCGACCCTTCTCATCCGGTATCATGATCAGCCGCTCAGGCCGCAACGCGTTGACTTGTTGCGCATGATGCAACGCTTCTCGGCACCGGGGGTCGACACCGCTCGTCTTATGGGCGAGCTGTTCGACCTCAAGCGCGCCGACACCCTCGGCAAGGCCCCGAGTTGCTTTTACTACGTGGACGAGATTGAGCGCATGCGCGAGATGTGCCGCGAGCTCATGGCGAATCACGAGGCATTTAGCATCAAGACGCTCGCTTTGACGGGCGGGGACCTCATCGCGCGCGGCATGACGCCTGGGCCGCACGTCGGGGCGGCGCTCAAGCGCGCCTTGGAGGCAACGATCGTCGGGACCGTTGCCAACGACAAGGCCGCGCTCCTCGAATTTCTCGGTCTGTAGCGGGATTTGCTGGGCCGGGTCGTGGCGGTCGAGTCGATCGGGCGGCGGGTTGAGGTGGCACCTCGGGTCTGCGAGGCGGCGAGGCGCCTCTCCATCTTTTCTCTCGAGGACAATCCATCAGTGGTATCATGGCACTTGCCAGTATTACGAATATACATATGCGTAACACTATTGAGGAGCTATCGTGACCCACCGCGCTTTGATTACGCCCCCTGCCGTCCCGAGTTTGCTGATGGACGATGTCCGGTATGCAGCCGTAGGGGGGCTTCTCGCCGGTTCCGCCGCTGGAACGGCCTTTGCCGTGGCGTGCGTGCTCGCGGGGTGCTCATCGTCCGATGAGACTACGGGGAGCGGCCCGTCCACCGATTCCAGTGGGCACTCGCAGGTCGTCGTCGCCATGAACGCGACGAGCGAGCCTGCCGCGGGATTCGATCCGCTCGTCTCGTGGGGCTGCGGCGAGCACGTGCATGAGCCGCTTATTCAGTCGACGCTCGTGACAACCGATGAACAGCTCAACATCGTGAGCGATTTGGCTACCGAGTACCTGTGCTCGGACGATGGCCTTGTTTGGACGTTCACCATTCGCGACGATGTCTTGTTTACGGACGGCGAGCCTCTTACCGCTCGCGACGTCGCCTTTACGGTCAACGGCGTTATCCAAAGCTCGGCCTCGGAGGCAGATCTTTCCATGGTCGACACCGCCGTCGCCGTGAGCGATACGGTTGTCGAGCTTCACCTCAACAAACCGTATAATGCCCTGCTGTACACGCTTGCCGTTCTCGGTATCGTGCCGGAGCACGCATATGGCGAGGGGTACGGTGCGCAGCCCATTGGATCGGGCCGGTATGTCTTGGAGCGTTGGGACAAGGGGCAGCAGGTCGTGTTCGCCTCCAATCCCGATTACTACGGTACGACGCCGACTATGGAGCGCGTGGTCGTGGTGTTCATGGATGAGGATGCCGCGCTCGCCGCGGTGCAGAAGGGCGAGGTCGACATCGCCTATACGTACGCCACGCATGCCCATCAGTCCTTTGATGGATATGAGCTTGTGGCGTACGAGACGGTCGACTCGCGTGGTGTCTCGCTTCCGACGGTGCCTTCCGGCCAGACCAAGGTGCTCGAGGGCGACATTGCGTATGAGATGGGCAATGACGTGACCTGCGACCTTGCGATCCGTCGTGCCATCAACTGCGGTATAGACCGTGAGTCCATGATCGAGCAGGTGCTAGACGGGTACGGCAAGGTTGCGTATTCGGTCGGCGACGGCATGCCGTGGTCGAGCGACGACATGCAGGTCGATTTCGATCGCGAGCAGGCCAACCGTCTGCTCGAGGAGGCGGGTTGGCTCCGCGGCGAGGATGGTGTTCGGAGCCGTGATGGCGTGCGCGCCGCCTTCGACATATGGTATTCGTCCGACGACTCCGTGCGCCAGGCGCTGGCGAATGAATTCGCCAATCAGATGAGCGAACTCGGCCTTGAGGTGACGCCTCGAGGCGGGAGCTGGGACGAGATCTATCCTCGGCAATTTAGCCAGCCCATCCTGTGGGGCTGGGGCTCGAACTCGCCGGTTGAGGTCTATGAACTGCATTATTCCACGGGCTGGGGCAATTACAGCTGCTATGAGAACGAGACTGTCGATGCGTACCTCGACCAAGCGCTCGCGCAGACGGATGTCGAGGCGTCGTATGAGTTCTGGAAAAGGCGATGTGGGACGGAACTGAGGGCGTGGCACCCAAGGGCGCCGCGACGTGGGCATGGATCGCCAACGTCGACCACCTGTATTTCAAGCGCGAGGGGCTGGATGTCGCCCATCAAAAGCCGCACCCCCATGGGCACGGCTGGTCGCTGGTGAACAACGTGGACACGTGGAGCTGGGCATAACGTGAGGCATCTGGATGTGGGCCTTGCGGGGCGGTTCGCTTTGCGCGAGGTGCTGAGGTTCTGCGCGCTGATGATTGCCGTCAGCTTCGTCACGTTCGCGCTCGTGGCGGCTTCTCCCATCGATCCGGTTCAGGCGAACGTGGGACAGCAGGCGCTCTTGGGCATGAGCGCCGCCAAGCGGGCCCAGCTCGCCGCGCACTGGGGGTCGGGCGCGCCGTTTTGGGAGCGGTATGTCCTGTGGGCTCAAGGCGTGGTCGTGGGTGATTGGGGCACGAGTCTTCGGTATAACGCGCCGGTCATCCACGTGGTAGGGGAGCGTTTCGCAAGTTCGTTCGTGCTCATGGTGAGCGCATGGTTGCTGTCGGGTGTCCTTGGCGTGACCCTCGGCATTGCGGCGGGCGCGCATCGTGACGGCCCGGTTGATCGAGTGGTCCGCGGAGCGTGCATCGCGCTCTCGTCCACGCCCGCTTTTGGGTGGGAATCGTCGCGCTTATGGTCTTTTCCGTCGCCCTCGGATGGTTTCCCATTGGTTTCTCGGCGCCCATCGGCGCAAGCGTTTCGGACATCTCCCTGTTCGAGCGCGTGCGTCATGTGGCCCTGCCGGCGCTCACCCTCTCGGTCACCGGACTTCCCACCATCGCCCTCCATACGCGTGAAAAGGTCGTTGACGTGCTGGAGAGCGATTACGTTCGCTTTGCGCGTGCTCGCGGTGAATCGAGTCGCGATATTCTGCTACGTCATGGTTTTCGTAATTTGATCCTCCCCGCCCTCACGCTTCAGTTCGCCTCTGTTGGGGAGATTTTTGGAGGCTCTGTATTGGTCGAACAGGTGTTTTCCTATCCTGGGCTGGGCCAGGCGGCTGTGACGGCGGGTTTGGGCGGTGACGCGCCCTTGCTCGTGGGTATCGCGCTTGGTAGCGCCGCATTCGTATTCGCGGGCAATGCGATTGCGAACGTGCTGTATGCCGTTGTCGATCCGCGCATGCGAGAGGGGAAGCCCCATGCCGCCCACTGATACCTTGCGCACGGAGGGCTCGGGGAGCTCCCATCGCGACGGTCCGACCGTGTTCCATCGTCCCGCTGCGCGCGTAATGGACAATCGCGTGCGTCTTGTGGCAGCGTGCACGCTGTGTATCTCCGTACTGCTCGTCGTCGCCATTGCGGGGGGAGTGGTGGCCGCCCGAGCCTCCGTCACCGATTTCGCGTCTAAGATGCTGCCTCCGTCATGCGCACATCCCTTTGGGACGGATCAGATGGGCAGGGACATGCTGCTGCGTACCCTCGCAGGCTTGTCAACGTCCCTGTTCGTCGGGCTGCTGGCATCGGCTGTCACGACCTGCATCTCGCTTGTCCTGGCCGTACTCGCCGCCTTTGGGGGGCGAGCGTCCGATGCGGCCGTCTCATGGCTCACGGACCTCGTAATGGGCGTTCCGCATATCGTGCTGCTGTTGCTCATAAGTTATGCGCTCGGACGTGGGTTTTGGGGCGTGACGATTGGCGTCGCGCTCACGCATTGGCCGAGTTTGACCCGATTGCTGCGGGCGGAGTTGCTGCAGGCAAAGCGTGAACCGTATCTTGAGGCGAGTGCTGCCCTGGGCGTCTCTTGGCCGCGCGTGGTCGTGCGTCACCTCATTCCGGCGATTGCCCCGCAGCTCATTGTTGGGGCGGTTTTGGCGTTTCCTCATGCGATCTTGCATGAGGCATCTATCACGTTTTTGGGATTTGGCCTCTCGCCCGACCAGCCCGCCATTGGCGTGATCTTGTCCGAGTCGATGGGATATCTCACGGCTGGCGCTTGGTGGCTTGCGGTCTTGCCGGGTGCGGCGCTGGTTGCCTGCGTCGCCTTGTTCGATATGCTCGGCTCAAGCTTGAGGCGTCTCATCGACGCACGCACGTCGCAGGAGTAAGGGGGAGAGATGACCGACCAATCTGCCGCTCCGTGCTTGCGTCGCTCCGCTTGTCGGGAGGGCGGGAATTCGCCGTGTGGCACAGGAGAGCATGGGGAGCGCCATGCCGACACTGAGCGGCACCACAACCATACGCACGCACCGTCATCTCATCATCCGGGCAGCCACCATCTTCTCACGGTCGAGGGGCTAACGGTTTCATTTGACCGGTACGCCGCCGCTTGCGTTGAGACGCGCGATTCACGCGGTGAGGCTCGCGCGGGCAACTCGGGGCCCTCGTCCCGCCTGAGCCGTATCTTTTCTCAGCGTTCGAGGGGCGAAGTCCTTCATGGTCTCACGCTTTCCGTTCACGAGGGGGAGATGGTGGCGGTCGTGGGCGCAAGCGGTTCGGGAAAACCGTGCTCGCCGATGCGCTACTGGGGCTCTATGAGCCAAATTCCACGGTCTCGGGTGACATCTGGTTCGATGGCGAGCAAATGAATGCCCGCTCGCTTGCACGTTTGAGGGGCAGCGGTGTAAGCCTCGTTCCTCAGAGTGTGTCGCATCTCGACCCGCTCATGCGGGTGGGCAGGCAGGTTCAGGGCGCTCCGCGAGGCGTTACGCGTGCGGAGCGGCTGCGCGACCGTTGCCGCCGCGAGGTTCGTCAGCGGGAACTGTTCGAGCTGTATGGCCTGGCACCCGAGGTCGAGCAAATGTATCCCCATGAGCTCTCGGGCGGCATGGCGCGTCGCGTACTGCTCATGTGCGCCCTTATGGAGGAGCCGCGCCTTTTGATTGCCGATGAACCCACGCCTGGACTTGACGTCGAACTTTCCGTACGGGCTGTCGATGATCTTCGGGCATTTGCCGATACCGGTGCGGGCGTCATCCTCATCACGCACGATCTTGAGCTGGCGGTGCGTGTTGCGGACCGCATTGCGGTGTTCAAGGATGGGCGCGTGGTTGAGGAGACTGCGGCCCGCTGCTTCGCCAACCCGCATTTGCTCGAGGATCCGTTTTCGCAGGCCTTGTGTCGCGAGCTCATTGCCCTCCATGGGGTAGGTGGGGGAGTTGGTGACCCGGATGACGCCGTGGGGGCTTCGTTGCCACCTGGGAGCCCCGATGCGGCAGAGCCGGTGCTTCTGGAGGCTCACGGTCTCTCCTTCGCATACGCTGCGAAGGAGCCGCTCTTTGCCGCCGTTGAGTTTACGGTTCGCGCCAACGAGCGCGTGGCGCTTCTGGGGGCATCTGGTGCAGGGAAAACGACCCTCTGCCGCGTGCTTGCGGGGTATATGGAGCCCTCAGCTGGATCGGTGCGTGTCGAGGGGCATCTGCAGGGAGAGGGGCGTTCGCCGCGGCGCGTGCAGCTCATCTCCCAGCATCCCGAGAAGGCCTTCGATCCCCGTATGCGCATGGAGGCATCACTTGCCGAGGCGGGTGATTTCGATGCTCCGTGGTACGCAAGAGCTTCTTGAGCGCTTTGGAATTCACAGGGGCTGGCTCG
>ENA-OQBG01000175-OQBG01000175.1-human-gut-metagenome-genome-assembly--contig:-NODE-175-length-13775-cov-2.177902_pt1 | contig 13775 bp, 17 predicted proteins | sample MGYA00242746_ERZ504551 | MGnify/ENA primary metagenome ERZ504551 (study PRJEB26092, sample SAMD00036289) | human gut metagenome | host: Homo sapiens | study: EMG produced TPA metagenomics assembly of... | reverse complement strand
GGAGAATTGCAGAAGAAAGTCAAAAACAGATGGATCTTACAATTGATAAGAAGAAGTTCAGTTAAAAGAAGCGATCAGAACACTGGGAACACATACGGTTCCGGTTAAGCTGCATCCAAAGGTAACGGCTGAGCTGAAAGTTGTTGTAAAAGAAGAAGCATAGGAGGAATTCAGGCGTGGAAGAAGCACTCATCAAACGAGTCATGCCACACAGCATCGAAGCAGAACAGTCTGTTGTCGGCGCCATGCTTATGGATAAAGATGCCATCACCACTGCAGGAGAAATCATCAGTGGTGATGATTTTTATCAGGCGTCATATGGAGTGATCTTTGATTCGATGATCGAACTGTTCAATGAAGGAAAACCGGTCGATCTGATTACTTTGCAGGAACGACTGAAGGAAAAAGATGTACCGGCAGAGATTGCCAGTCTGGAATTTGTCAGAGACCTGGTGACAGCAGTGCCGACTCTGCGAATGTGAAATATTATGCACAGATCGTGGCAGACAAATCTGTGATGCGTAAGATGATCAAATTGAATGAAGAGATTGAAAATATGTGCTATGCCGGAAAAGAACCTCTGGAGTCTATCATGGAGCAGACCGAGAAATCCATGTTCCAGTTATTACAGAGACGAACGACCGGCGAATATGTTCCGATCAAGCAGGTGGTCCTGAATGCGCTGGATAGGATTGAAAAGGCATCTAAGAGTAAGGGAACCGTTACAGGAATCCCGACCGGATTCATCGATCTGGATTATAAACTGTCCGGCTTCCAGCCGTCGGATTTCATCCTGATCGCGGCGCGTCCGTCCATGGGTAAGACGGCATTTGTCCTGAACATCGCACAGTATATGGCGTTCAAGAAGAATAAAGCGGTTGCCATCTTCAGTCTTGAGATGTCAAAGGAACAACTGGTAAACCGACTGTTCTCACTGGAATCACAGGTAGATGCACAGTCACTCAGAACCGGTAATATGAAAGATTCCGACTGGGAGAAACTGATTGAAGGAGCAGGTGTGATCGGTCAGTCGAAACTGATCATTGATGATACACCGGGTATCTCCATTTCGGAATTAAGATCAAAGTGCAGGAAATACAAGCTGGAGCACGGACTGGATATCATCATCATCGATTACTTACAGTTAATGACCGGAAGTGTAGGAAAGAGTTCCGAATCCAGACAGCAGGAAGTCTCAGACATTTCCCGTCAGTTAAAGGGACTTGCCAGAGAGCTGAATGTGCCGGTTGTATCGCTGTCACAGTTAAGCCGTGCGGTAGAAAGCCGGCCGGACAAGCGGCCGATGCTTTCTGATCTCCGTGAATCCGGAGCCATTGAGCAGGATGCGGATGTGGTAATGTTTATCTACAGGGATGAATACTATAACAAAGATTCAGAGTTCAAAAAACAGGCAGAAATCATTATCGCAAAACAAAGAAACGGTCCGGTAGGGACCGTTAATCTGGCCTGGTTAGGTGAGTACACAAAGTTTGCGAACCTAAGCAGACAGGAAGATTCGTTTTAGTTTTTTACTGGACCGGCATCGGCCGAAGCTTTCCGGAAGGATTGCTGCTGGCGGATCAGCTGGTCCAGTTTTTTGAATTCCAGCTCTTCCTGGCGTTCTTTTGCATCCAGAAGAAATGTCATCTCCTGGCTGAACATGTTGAGAAGCACTTCGTTGTTATTCTGCAGCATGCGTTTTAACTGAAGCTGTTCCCTGGTCCGTCTGATATCCGGGATCAGGGCTTTGAGATCGGAAAGGGAGACACCCTGTTCGTAGAGATCCCTGATACATGCATATAGTCTGGCATCATCTTTGGTCTCGCGTTTGATTTGTTCTAAAGTATTCAAAGCATTGGTATGATTTCCCACATTAGATACCCCCTTATATTATAATACTTGTCCCCTTATGGGTAAATGTATCATAGCACAGGGGAAAGCACCGATTTCGTCAGAATCCGTCGAGGGAAACAAAAATGTTTGAAAAATGCGCAGTACATAAATACTGCGCATGAGTTTGCCTGAATATGCAAAAGAACCTGCTGTTGGCAGGTTCTTTGTATATGCTTCTTATTTCGAATGATTAGCCTTCAGAAATAGCTCCTACTGGACACTGAGCTGCACATGCTCCACAATCTACACAAGCGTCAGCATCAATTTCATAATGCTCTGCTCCCTGAGAAATAGCTCCTACTGGACATTCAGCTTCGCAAGATCCACAGCTTACACATTCATCACCAATTACGTGTGCCATAGTATTATACCCTCCTTTGAGTTTAAATTCTAGACATAAACCAATTCGTTGTCTCTGTCCATATCATAATACAAAAGCTGAAAATAAAACAAGTAAATTACATGTTTTTTGGAAATACATAAAAGTTTAGTCATAACTAACTTGCGTTAGCAGATACTGTTGTGAAAAAGCATATTCGATGGTGAAAAGAGACGTTCTTTTGAATTTTGGGTAAATCCCGGTTAAAATTAAGAAAAATTTCAATAAAAAATTCAACAAATTTTCACCGTTTGGTGTATAGTATAGAATGCTGATGAAGTATAAGAAAATAGAAGTGAAAATAGGAGTAGAATATAATACAGGTAGAAATGATACCGGATATAGGAGAGAGGAAAATGAAAAGAAATCGAATCATTGCTATGCTGCTTGGTACGGCACTGCTTGTATGCGGATGTCAGCAGACACCGAAAGCAACGGATGAAGAGAAGAAGATTGAAGCAGAGAAGAATACAACCAAGACAGAAGAGAAGGAATATCAGGGCAAATTAGACCTGATCAGTCCGGCGGCTTATAATAATACAAACGGACTGAAGCTGAAAAAGGGAGACTACATTTCTATTATAGGAAAGGCGAATGGTACGCAGTATTGGGACGAAGTAAAGAAAGGCGTGACACAGGCTGCAGAGGATCTGAATGCAAGTCTTGGATATGCAGGAAAAGACAAGATAAAAGTAACGTATAATGCACCGGATAAAGCAGATAATGTGGATGATCAGGTGAACCTTCTGGATGAAGAATTGGACAGATATCCGGTTGCGGTCGGAATCTCAATTGTAGATCTGCAGGCTTGCCAGGTACAGTTTGATCTCGCAACAGACAGCGAGATCCCGGTTGTCACTTTTGATTCCGGGTCTGATTATCAGGGGGTGGCTGCGGATGTATCGACGGACAATGTAGCTGCAGGAACAGAAGCAGCACAGAGACTGGCAGAAGAGATGGGAGACAGCGGGGAAGCAGTTCTGTTCATTCAGGATTCGAAATCACAGGCTGCTCTTCAGAGAGAAAAAGCGGTGACGGATGAACTGACAGCAAACCATCCGAATATTTCTGTGGTAAATGTATATCATATGGATGAATTGAGCAATATGCAGAAGACAGTATCTGACGAGATCAATGCCGGAACTTATCGTCCAAAAGACAGTGAACTTCCGGATGGACAGCTTACCGGAGAAGATATAGTGGCTGCAGACAGTATTACAGAAGACCAGGTAGTCGATTACATCCTTGCCAAACATCCGAATATCACCGGCTGCTTTGCGGCAAACGGTGATTCTGTGAAACAGGCAGTTGATGGACTGAAAAGAAATAAAATGGAGAAAAAAGTAAAAGTGATCGGTTTTGATGCCAATGATGATGAGATCCAGGATCTGAAAGACGGTACGGTTGATGGATTGATCGTGCAGAATCCATTCGGCATGGGATACGCAACCGTGGTGGCTGCGGCAAGAGCTTCTCTTGATATGGGAAATGAAGCTGTAGTGAATACCGGATATACCTGGGTGACAAAAGAGAATCTGAAGACGGATGAAGTGCAGAAGATACTCTATACAAAATAAAAAAGAAAGTCATTTCTGTGAATATGAGCAGAAGTGACTTTCTTTTTGGAAGATAAGGGATAATTTCCTGTTACATTAGCCTGCAGCTTTCGGAAGTGAAAATGAAAACTCTGTTCCTACTCCTTCCGTACTCACTACAGTGATGTTCTCACCATGTGCCTGCACCGCTTCTTTCACGATCGCAAGTCCAAGACCGGTGCCTTTCTTATCCTTCCCGCGGGAGAGATCACTTTTGTAAAAACGTTCCCAGATTTTTCCGAGTGCCGCTCTTGGAATTCCGATCCCATTATCTTTGACTGCTGTATATACTTTTTCACCGCGGTCTGTTGTTTCGATGGTAATAATAGAATCCGGATCGCTGAATTTAATGGCATTGTCCAGCAGGTTGTATAAGACTTGCTGGATTTTACGTTTGTCGGCATTTACATTCAGATGCTTTGTTGCGAAGATCAGTTCAATAGAGATCTTTTTCTGGGTGCAGACTCCCTCGAAGGATGCTGCCACGTGTTTGATCATCTCGTGGATATCGAATACTTCCCGGTTGAGAAGCAGGTGATTGGTGTCGAATTCATTTAATGTCAGCAGATCATGTGTCAGGTCTGTCAGACGTCCGTTTCAAATAAGATAATCTTCAGGTACTTCTCATGTAGTTCAGGCGGGATAGTTCCGTCTGTCATAGCTTCTATATACCCTTTGATAGAAGTAAGTGGAGAACGAAAATCGTGGGATACATTTGCCACAAATTTCTTCTGGTAATCTTCCATATCACGAAGCTGTGAAGACATATAGTTCAGTGATGCAGACAGATAACCCATCTCGTCTTCGGTCGTGACCGGAATCTCATACTCCAGATTGCCGGAAGCATACTGTGTTGCAGCTTCGGTGATCTTGTGAAGCGGGCGGTAGACAAGGAAATGGAATGCCAGCAGGATAATGAACGAGAGCAGGAAGATCACGATGAATGTGATATATACACCACGCATCAATATATCCGTCATAGTATCAACGACGGTAGTGTACTGATGGATCATCAGATAACCTTTTGGAAAATACCCGTAAGTCACCGGAACAGTCACAGTGATGACATCATTGTCGAAATATCCGTGATAATCACCGGTCTGTGAACGGTCAATTCCGGATTCGGCAGGATCAAAATCCTTGATCGTATCCGGAGCGGATGGGTACTCACTGGAATGAGCGGAGGCGATCATGTTACCGTCTCTGGAAACAAACCAGACTGCGGCATCCAGCTGGGTCTCAATCCCGGATAAGATCATCTGTGTATCGGATTCCTGCAATTCACCGGAAAAATAACCGGGAAGATAGCTGGTGGCAACCATCGTAGCTTCCCGGTACATGCTGTTACTTACACGGTTAAAGATCGGTGTACGGACCAGATTTTCTGTCAGCGTTGCGGCTGTAAAAAGGCTTAAGAATCCGAATATGATATAGATAAATATGAATTTTAAATATAATGTACTTTTCATGATATCTACCCGCTGTTATTTTACTTCAAATTTATAACCGATTCCCCATACGGTGCTGAGACTCCAGCCGTTATGATCTTTGATCTTCTCGCGAAGACGCTTGATATGCACATCTACGGTACGGGTATCGCCGATGTATTCGTAACCCCAGATCTGATCCAGCAGCTGTTCTCTGGTGAAGACCTGATTTGGAGAAGACGCAAGGAAATAAAGAAGTTCCAGTTCCTTCGGCGGCATCTCAACGGTATGTCCGTCAACAATGACAGAATAATTAGTCAGATTGATCTCAATTCCAGGATATTCGACACATTTTCCCTTATCTGCCTGATGGGTCTCAGGTTTTGAACCAACCTGATAGCGGCGTAAAACAGCTTTACGCGGGCAACAAGCTCTTTGGCATCGAACGGTTCATAATATAATCATCTGCGCCGAGTTCAAGACCAAGTACCTTGTCGAATACTTCGCCTTTAGCTGAGAGCATGATGATTGGGGTGTTGGATCTGGTGCGGATCTCACGACAGACCTGATATCCATCGATACCAGGCAGCATAAGATCTAAAAGGACCAGATTCGGTTTGTAAGTATCAAAGGCAATCAGTGCCCGTTCGCCGTCGTGGACCATCATGGTATCAAAGCATTCTTTGGCCAGATATAAAGAGACCAGTTCGGCAATATTTTCATCGTCATCGACGATCAGGATTTTCTGTTTATTCATAGATGTATACGCCTCCCATATGCAGATGTATTTTTGTTTTATTTCAGTTCGGCAATGGTTACGCCTGCGTCACCCTCGCCGAAAGCCCCAAGACGGAATGATTTGACATGTTTTTGCCGCTTCAGATATTTGTGGATGCCGGCTCTTAAGGCCCCGGTACCTTTTCCGTGAACGATTCTTACGGAACTGAGATGTGCAAGCGATGCATCATCCAGATACTTATCCAGTTCGGCCACCGCCTCATCGACCGTTTTTCCAAGAAGATTGATCTCCGGACTGATCGCAAGGGATTTGCCCATTTTAACTTTACCTTTGCCGGTCTGACGAGTTCTTCCGGCAAATGAATATGCCGGCGCTTCGTCGATGATCTCCAGATCAGAAATGTTGACTGTGGAGCGCAAGATTCCCATCTGCACGGTGACATTCCCTTTGGCATCCGGAAGTGAAGTGACAGATCCGGTCAGGTTCATGCTGAGTACTTTGACAGATTCACCCAACTTGAAATCACTGGCTTTGTAAGTCTTTTTCGGTTTTTTCGCATCCGTCTTCATGGAATTCTGTGTGGCATTCATTTTCTTACGGAGACGTTCACGTTCTTTTTCCATCTCGCAACGGAAATATTTGCCTTGCCGAACTTGTGGAAGTTACGCATCGTCTCATCGGCGGTTTCCTTGGCATCGGCCAGAATCTCATGCGCTTTTTCATTGGCTTCACGGATGATGCGGTCGCGCTGTTCTTCTAATTTGTCACGTTTCTGCCGGGTCTCTTCTTCGAGACGTTCCAGCTCACGTTTGTAGTGCTCGATTTCTTCCTGTTCTTTCCGGATAGTACGCTTACTTGTCTCGAGATCGGTTAACAAGTCTTCGAAGATTCATCCTGTTCGGTCAGGTGTGTTCTGGCATCATCGATGATGTAATCAGGAAGGCCAAGCTTTCCTGCGATGGCAAACGCATTACTCTTTCCCGGGATACCGATCAGAAGACGGTAAGTCGGACTGAGCGTCTCGACATCAAATTCACAACAGGCATTCTCAACACCTGGTGTGGAAAGGGCGAAGACTTTCAGCTCACTGTAGTGAGTGGTTGCCATGGTGCGGATACCTCGCTGATGGAGATAGCTTAAGATGGCGATCGCGAGAGCGGCACCTTCAGTAGGGTCGGTTCCTGCGTTCAGCTCATCGAACAGCACCAGAGAATGTTCATCTACATGTTTTAAGAATGAGACAATGTTCGTCATGTGAGAGGAGAAGGTACTGAGGCTCTGCTCAATACTTTGTTCATCCCCGATATCGGCATATACATTTTCAAAAAGAGCAAGCTCCGAACGGTCCAGTGCAGGAATATGAAGTCCCGCCTGTCCCATCAGGGTAAATAATCCGACCGTTTTTAAGGAAACAGTCTTACCGCCGGTGTTTGGTCCGGTTACGATCAGAAGGTCGAAAGTGTCACCGAGAGTGACGGTGATCGGAACGACTTTCTTCTTATCTAACAGAGGATGACGTCCTTCGCGGATATGGATTTTCCCTTTGTATTGAAGACAGGCTTACTTGCGTTCATAAGAATTGCAAGGTTCCCTCTTGCGAAAATGAAGTCCAGTTCCGTCATGATTTTATAGTCGGTGCGGATGGACTCTGTATATTCTGCGACATCGGCACTTAAGCGTGCAAGGATTATCTGTATCTCTTCCTGCTCTTTGCCGTAAAGTTCTTTCAGGTCATTGTTCAGTTTTACAACAGACATTGGTTCGATGAACAGGGTAGAGCCCGTGGCAGACTGATCGTGGATCAGACCGGATACCTGGCTTCGGTATTCGGCTTTGACCGGGATACAGTAGCGGTCCCCGCGCATTGTGATGATCGAATCCTGCAGATAGGTGCGGAGTGAACCATTGACCAGAGAAGATAAGGTAGAATGTACTTTATCGTTGATCTGGTTCATGGAGCGGCGGATCTGCTTCAGAGTGCTGCTGGCATCATCGCTGATCTCATCTTCGTCAATGATACATCTGCGTATCTCGGTGCTGATCAGTGTCAGCGGCTCAATCTGCTGGAAAAATATATCCAGACAATCTTCCGCATCGTCTACAGTCTCATGACGGCCGTAGGCTTTGATCTGCCCTGCATTTTCCAAAAGCTTGCAGATGCGCAGGAGTTCCCCGCTTCCAAGAGCTGCACCGACTTCCAGACGCTTTAAAGATTCCCCGACCGGGTTGCAGCTTCCGAAAGAAGGACGTCCCTTCCTGATGATACGGGTAAATGCGGCGGCAGTCTGTTCCTGTGCAGTATTGATATCCGGAAGAGAGGTCATGGGTTTCAATCTCTTGCAGCGTTCTTTGCCGCCGAAAGAGGTTGCCTGTTCTATTAAGATGTCAATAATTTTAAGATTATTCTAATTTCGTTAATGTTTTTTTATTCATGTTTTTCACCTGGATCTATTCTATGTTACTGTATGTACAGTAATTCTGGTCAGTAACTATTCTACCTTATTTGCGCTATAAAGAAAAGGATAATATTGAACATTCCCATTCCATACGGTATACTATAAAAAGGATTGTAAAGGAGACGGAAGAGCTGATGGATGAGCAGAAACATCTGAAAAATGAACAGGGCGAACCTGGAAATAAAACTGAAAAATCAGAGTATTTATTTATGCAGGAAACAATCAAAGATGAGAACAGCCGCGGGAAAAAGTACCGTAAAGATCTGCTTCGGATCGCAGGACTTGGAGTGGCGTTCGGTGTGTGTGCCTGCATTAGTTTTCTGCGCTCAGGCCATGGCTTGATGAAAAGTTTCCCGGAGATTCACAGGAAGTTGTAATACCGGAAGAAAAAGAGGAAGAAAAGTCGGATGAAACCGCTGCAGATACCGGCAATGACAGTACAGTACAGACGCTTGGCATTGACAGTTACAGAGAACTTCAGAAAGCAATGAACGCAGTAGCATCCGAAGCTGCAAAATCGGTAGTTGAGGTCGTTGGTATCTCGGAAGAGCAGGACTGGACGGAAGAATCTTATGATAATAAGAACAGTGTGTCCGGACTGATCATTGCGGATAATGGACAGGAACTTCTGATATACGGAAAGACTTCTATATTAAGAAATACAAAAGAGATTCATATCAGATTCGCAGATGGGACAACGAAGCAGGCTTCTGTGAAGAAGAAGGATGAAAGTCTTGGATTTGCGATCTATGCTGTGGCAAAAACAGCATCGCGCAGTCAACATGGCAGCAGATCAGTATTGCAACTCTTGGCAGTTCCGGTTCGGTACAGAAAGGAGATGCTGCGGTGGTTCTCGGAAAACCGTTCGGTTATGCGGGAGCGGTTGGATTCGGAACAATTGCGAGCAGCAGAAATGAACTGGACGGGGATGACGGAAGTTATCCGCTTCTTTGTACAGACATTGGTGCGGCAGAGGACGGGACAGGTGTGATCGTCAATTTGTCGGGCGAAGTGGTTGGAATTGTTGACCAGGGCATATCCGGGAACAGCAGCAGAGAACTGGTGACTGGTTATGGAATCTCAGGATTGAAATCAGAGATTGAACTGTTATCCAACGGTCAGGCGGTGCCATATATCGGAATCCGCGGACTGGATGTGACGGCAGAGATCGAAGCGCAGGGAATTCCCGGAGGCGTGTATGTCCGGACTGTAGAGACAGATTCACCGGCAATGGCAGCAGGATCCAGAGTGGAGACATCATACGGAGGCAGCAGGGAAGAAGATAACATCACTGTCAGTCTACCAGAGTGTGCTGCGGGACCAGAAAAGCGGCAGTAAGATCAGACTCAAAGGACAGAGACAAGGATCCGGTGGTTATGTGGACATTTCCTTTGACGTGACAGTCGGAAGTAAGGAGTAGTCTGCCGGATGGATGCTTTGGTGCCGGGGCAGTTGTAAAATAAAGATATAGAATATAGAAAGAGGAAATAAGATGAGATATATCAATACCCTTCACGAAGGGGAAACAATCAGAAATGTATATTTGTGTAAAGGAAAGCGTTCGGCGGAGACCAGAAACGGAAGACCGTATGATAATCTTATCCTTCAGGATAAGACCGGAACACTGGACGGAAAAGTATGGGATCCGAATTCCGGCGGGATCGCAGACTATGATGAGTTGGATTTCATTGAGGTATATGGTGAGATCATCAGCTATAACAATAATCTGCAGATGAATATCAAGCAGATCAGAAAGGTGCAGGAAGGCGAATACATTGCTGCCGATTATATGCCGACAACAGAGAAAAGTACAGATGGCATGTATGAGGAACTGCTTGGATACATTAAGAAAGTAGACAACCAGTATCTGAGACAAGTACTGGATTATTACTTTATAAAAGACGAGACATTTATCCGTAATTTCAAGGGACATTCGGCCGCGAAGACGGTACATCACGGGTTTGCCGGAGGACTTTTGGAACATACACTGAGTGTTGTGAAGTTCTGCGATTACATGGCAGGGGCATATCCGATCCTGAATAAGGATCTGCTTTTCACGGCGGCAATCTGTCACGATATCGGAAAGACGAAGGAATTGTCATCTTTCCCGGAAAATGATTACACAGACGAAGGACAGCTTCTGGGACATATCGTGATCGGTGTGGAGATGATCGGAGATGCAGTCCGCAATATCCCGGATTTTCCGGAGAAACTTGCGAACGAATTAAACACTGTATTGTTGCACATCATGGAGAACTGGAATACGGTTCCCCGAAGAAACCGGCACTTGCCGAGGCGATGGCTCTGAATCTTGCTGACAATGCAGATGCGAAGATGCAGACCCTGACAGAGTTATTCAAAGATAAAAAAGGTAATGACTGGCTGGGATATAACCGCCTGTTTGAATCAAATATCAGAAAGACAGTTATTTAATGATGCAGAAGAATGAATTAGTAAAGGTTAAAATTGAAGATATCGGAGTCGGAGGAGAAGGCATCGGCAAGGTGGACGGGTATACACTGTTCATCAAAGATACCATTATAGGGGATGTTGTAGAGGCAAAGGTCATGAAAGCCAAGAAGAATTACGGCTATGCCCGCCTGATGAATGTCCTGACTCCGTCGGAAGACCGCGTAGAGAAAGTGGTCTGTCCGATGGCGAGAAAATGCGGTGGATGTCAGATACAGGAGATGAAGTACCCGGCACAGCTTGCATTTAAAGAATCTAAGGTACGCGGCAATCTGGAGCGGATCGGAGAAGTTCCGGGTGAACTTCTGGATCAGATCATGCATCCGGTTGTCGGCATGGACGAGGAAGGAATGCAGCCGTTCCGCTACCGTAATAAGGCACAGTTTCCGATTGGGACAGACAAAGACGGCAGAGTGACCGCCGGATTCTATGCCGGCAGAACACACAGCATTATTGGGAATACAGACTGTGTACTTGGTGTGGAAGTGAATGAAGAGATCTTGAACTGTATCCTGGATTTTATGGAAGAATTTGAAATTCCGGCATACGATGAAGTGAAACATAAGGGACTGGTGCGCCATGTGCTGCTCCGTTACGGATTTAAAACGGATGAGATCATGGTGTGTTTGGTCATCAATGGAAAGACCATTCCGCACTGCCATGATCTGGTCGGACGTCTCCGACAGATTCCGGGCATGACAAGCATCACACTCAGCTCGAATACGGCGAAGACGAATGTGATCATGGGCGATACGATCCGCCTTCTGTGGGGGCAAGAGTTCATCACAGACTATATCGGTGAGATCAAGTATCAGATTTCCCCTCTGTCATTTTACCAGGTGAATCCGGTCCAGACAGAGAAGTTATACGGATTGGCACTGGACTATGCAGGTCTTACAGGCAATGAGACAGTGTGGGATCTGTACTGCGGAATCGGAACCATTTCCCTGTTCCTTGCGAAGAAAGCAAAGCAGGTATATGGTGTAGAGATTATACCTCAGGCCATTGACGATGCAAAGAATAATGCGAAGATTAATAACATTACGAATGCGGAATTCTATGTAGGCAAGGCAGAAGAAGTTCTGCCGGAATATTATAAAGAATATGAAAAGACACATAACGGAGAGACGGCGCACGCTGATGTGATCGTGGTCGATCCGCCGAGAAAGGGCTGTGAGGAATCCCTGCTTCAGACGATCGTGGATATGCAGCCGGAGAAAGTCGTGTATGTAAGCTGCGACAGTGCAACGCTTGCGAGGGATGTGAAGTTCTTAAGAGCAAAGGGATATGAACTTAAGGATGTGACGCCGGTGGATCAGTTTCCGCATACGGTGCATGTAGAGACGGTTGTTCTTTTGTCCCAACTGAAATAAAAGCCGGATGATAATGTTGAGGTGAAATGAAGGTGTCTAATCTTTATATCGCTCAGGTAAAGAAGAAATGTGGAATAGAACTGGGACAGAATTTAGAGAAAATAAAGAAAGGAGAGGATATCCCGGTAGAATCATACAATTTGCCGGAGAGATATCAAAATTGAGTATGGAAAATAAGAATAAATGGTGGAAAAATGCAGTTGTATATCAGATTTATCCGAAAAGCTTTCAAGATTCGGACGGAGATGGAATCGGTGATATCCCGGGAATTATCAGCAGACTGGATTATTTGAAAAACTTGGAATAGATGCAATCTGGCTCTCACCGGTGTATCGTTCGCCACAGGATGACAATGGATACGATATTTCAGATTATCAAGACATTGAGCCGATGTTCGGAACAATGGAAGATATGGAACAGTTATTTGCGGAGGCAAAGAAACGCGGAATTCGGATTATGATGGATCTTGTGTTGAATCATACTTCTGATGAACACAGATGGTTTTGGAGGCAAAGAAAAGCAAAGACAATCCGTATCATGATTATTATGTGTGGCGTGACGGAGAAGAGGGTGTTTATCCAAATGATATGAATTCTGTGTTCGGAGGACCGGCATGGGAGTGGGTTCCAGAACTGGGGCAGTATTATTTTCATCAGTTTTCAGTGAAACAGCCAGATCTGAACTGGGAGAATCCGAAAGTGAGAAGAGAACTCTATGATATGATTCTCTGGTGGATGGAAAAAGGTGCAGGTGGATTTCGTCTGGATGTGATCGATCAGATTGCAAAAGAGCCAGATCTTAAGATCACAAATAATGGACCAAAGCTGCATGAATTTCTGCGTGAATTAAGCAGGGAAACATTTCAGAAGGGCGACATGATCACTGTAGGAGAAGCCTGGGGAGCAACACCGGAAATTGCAAAGAAATATAGTAATCCAGATGGCAGTGAATTTTCTATGGTTTTTCAGTTTGAGCACATTATGCTTGATCAGGAAGAAGGAAAAGAAAAATGGGATACGATTCCATTGAATCTGGTTAAGCTGAAAAATGCCTTGCGAAGTGGCAGAATACTTTATATCAGACAGGATGGAACAGTCTGTTCATGAATAACCATGATCTTCCTAGAATCGTGTCGCGTTGGGGAAATGACGGAAAATACAGAAAAGAGTCGGCAAAAATGCTGGCGACAATGCTTCATGGAATGCAGGGAACTCCTTACATTTACCAGGGAGAAGAGCTGGGAATGACGAATGTGCAGTTTGACAGCATTGAGGAATATGAAGATATTGAGACATTGAATATGTACAAAGAGCGTCTGGAAAAAGGATATCAGCCAGAAGAAATCATGCATTCTATTTACGCAAGAAGCCGTGATAATGCCCGCACTCCAATGCAGTGGAGCGGAGAGGAGAATGGAGGCTTCACAACAGGAGAACCATGGTTT
>ENA-OQBG01000173-OQBG01000173.1-human-gut-metagenome-genome-assembly--contig:-NODE-173-length-13813-cov-3.273272_pt1 | contig 13813 bp, 13 predicted proteins | sample MGYA00242746_ERZ504551 | MGnify/ENA primary metagenome ERZ504551 (study PRJEB26092, sample SAMD00036289) | human gut metagenome | host: Homo sapiens | study: EMG produced TPA metagenomics assembly of... | reverse complement strand
GATTAAATCAAAAACTGGATTATCATTTGTTGGATAATAACAAAATGTAGCATAATATTCTCCATCTTGTAGATATAGTTCTATAATACTATTATCTATATAGATGGATAGATTTAATTCATCTTGAGTTTTTACTAGAAATTGACGAATGCCTTTTCCGCCTAATTTTAATTGACTGCGGTCTATAGTAAAAACAGAAGTATTTTTATCATAAGTTAATAAAATATATTCATCATTGAATTTTAATTTACCTTGCCAGCTAGAAATATCTTTAAGGGGGATAGATATTTCTAGTTTTTATTTGCAGATAAAGAGATTTTATCTGTATTTATTTGTTGTAGTATTTTGATTTAATTCATTTAATTCGCTTATAGGACGTTGGTATAATTTATCATTTTTTAAAATTAATTCACGTGGTAAAGTTAAAGAATGAACCCAGCCATCATTTATAGTTGGATAATCTTGTAATTTATCTGGCATACCCACCCAACCAATTAAAATATGGCGATTTTCATAAATTAAAACTTGTGGTGCGTAAAATCAAAGCCCATATCAAACTCATGAAATTCGCCATGAGTAAATTCTAGTGTATCAGGATTAAATTGACCGATTAAATAGCCTGCTTGATAAAGATTTTGATATTGATATTTTTGAGCTTTTAAACCTTGAGGGCAGAATACTAAAATATCTTTATCGTCTATAGTAAATAGATTGGGACATTCCCACATATAACCGAAATCAGTTAGTTGAGTTTTTAATTCACCCCTAAAAATCCAATTTTCATCAATTTCTTCATAGATTAAAGCGCAACCTGTTAAATTTTCACGTTGAGCGCCTAAAATAATGAAACTGCGATTATTTTTGGTAAATATATAAGGGTCGCGAAAATGTGTAGTATATCCTTTAGGTACGGTATCAATAATGATTTTTTCTTTGATGAATTTACCATCATCATCTTGTTTAACTAAAACTTGACGAGGATAGCGTATATTTTGTTCATCTTTTAAATTAGCTGTGTAAATAATTTCTAATTTATTATTTTTACTACGTGCAGAGCCAGAATAACAGCCGTCTTTATCAAATTTGTCAACAGGAGCTAAAGCTATTTGAGGTTTAGTATAATTTATAAAATCTGTAGTTTGTGTATATGTCCAATGTTTATGTTTATGTTCACAGCCAAAAGGATTCCATTGGAAAAATATTTGATATTTACCTTGATGATAACAAAGACCATTAGGGTCATTAACTAAGCCCTTAGGCATTTCCAAATGAAATTTGTTATGCCATTGCATAAATGAAAGTCCTCCTTCATTAAATATTATTTTATATTTTTGCTAAGCGTGTGCTTTCACGTATGATTAAATTCATATTGTGGTCGTATTCAGAAGTTACAGGTTGATTTTGAAGCATAGATAATAAATTTTTCTGCTGTTTTTATGCCAAGATGTTTATAATCAAAAGCTAGGCTAGTCAATGATGGATAAGATATACTGCCTACAGGATAACCACCAAAGCCAGCAAGTGAAATATCTTGGGGAACATGGATTTTCTTTTCATGAAAATAACGCAATAATCCTAAAGCGATATTATCTGTAGCACAGATGACTGCACTAGGATTAAAAGACACTACAGTATCGCCTAAATTATAGGCTTGTTCAAAACTAAAATCAGTTTGAACAAAAGATATTTTACCTTGCGGATTATTAGCGAGAAAACCTTGTCTAAATCCTTTATAGCGGTCTATGCCTACAGCTTTATCTTGAGGGGATACGCCTAAAAATACTACTTGTTGATGGTTTAAAGAGGCGATATATTCACCCATTAATTTGCCTGCATTAATATCATCTACTTTGATAAAATTTACTTTATCGTGGCTTTGCCCTGTAAAAATGATGGGGATATTGGCTTGATTGATTAATTTTAAGTGATTGTCATTGATACTGATGGAGTCGACGATAATTCCATCTACACCTTGTTGAATTAATTGAGAGATATTATCTAGTTCTTTTTGCGAATTTAATTCACTGATTAAAATCAAAGCTTGATATCCCATTTGTTGTAAAATTATATTAAAACCTGTCAATAATTTGCCCGCAGAAAAAGAGTCTAAACGAGGCATGACAATGCCGATTAATTTACTTTGTTTAGTTTTTAAACGTTTTGGCGAAAAATTGGATTTATAACCTGTTTCACGTATGACTTTATCAATTAACATAGCTTTTCCTTGCTTACGTAACCATTATTTAGATAGCGAGAAACTGTGCTTTTAGCTACTCCAGCTAGATTAGCAATATCTTGTATAGTGAGTTTTTGAGTCATGATAAAGTCATCCTTTGCAATAATTATTCTTCTGGTTTAAAGCATACCATAGTTAGAGCAAAAGCGATAGCTAAACCAATAAAATTGACGAGTAAATAAGCTGGTAATCTATCCATATATAAAAGCATACCAGGGATAACAGTAATCCCCATACCTGTTCCGGCTAATTGCATGATACTAGCTGTAGCACCGGCACAAGCACCACCGATTAATCCACAGATAAAAGGTTTAACAAAACGAAGATTGATACCGAAAATAACAGGTTCAGTAATACCTAAAAATGCAGGAATAATTGAAGAAATATACATTGCACGTTTTTTCTTATTTTGAGTGCGTAAAGCAACAGCGATAGCTGCTCCACCTTGAGCTACTATGGCACCAGTGATAATAGCATTGAACATATCTTTGCCAGTAGAGGAAAGTAGTTCAATTTCTAAAGCATTGAATACATGGTGAACACCACTTACAACAATTAATTGATGAAGACCACCAACAAAGAAACCACCAATACCATATGGCAATTCTAAAAATGTCTTAACAACATTGAAGATGAAAATTTCTAAGGCATGCATGATTGGTCCAATGACTAAAAGACCTAAGAGCATGGAAATAAATAAAGTCAAAAATGGAGTGATAATTAAATCGACAACATCAGGAATTACTTTTTTGAGGAATAATTGCAATTTGGAAGCGAAAATACCAAGTATTAATGCAGGTAAAACAGAACCTTGATAGCCAACAATAGGAATATTGATGCCGAATAAATCAAGATATAGAGGAGAGGCAGTGCCAGCAGCAATAGCATAAGCATTTGGTAATTGTGGCGCTACTAACATCAAACCTAAAACAATACCGATTACAGGAGTTCCGCCGAATTTTTTCATTGCAGACCATGTAACAAGTGCAGGTAAAAAAGCAAAAGCAGTATCAGTTAAAATTTGAGACATCAATAAGAAATTATCACTAAATTCAATGCCTAAACTTGTAGCAGAACCGCGCAGTCCCATGAATAAACCAGTGGCTACCAATACAGGTATGATAGCACGAAAATATCGCCTAAAGTACGTGAAATTTTTTGAGATAAAGACATTTGAGCATAAGCTTCAGCTTTATTATTAGAAGCTAAATGTCCTGTTTGTTTGATGATGACATCATAAACTTTATTTACAAATCCAGTTCCTAAAATTATTTGATATTGTGCAGCAGCGAAGAACTGTCCTTTTACGCCATCAATATTTTCAATAGCTTTTCATCGATTTTAGATTTATCATTTAAAATCAAACGAAGTCTAGTAGCACAATGTTCTACAGAGCGAATATTATCTAAACCGCCAATATTTTCTAAGATTTTTGCGCAACAATTTCTTCTTTAGCAAGATTAGAATTTGTATCAATGGCATTATTTTCAGAAATATTGTTATTTTTAGTATCCTCGTCATCTTTTTGAGCAGATTTTGCTAAGATAACTTGAGTATCATTTTTAATAGTTATTTCATCATAATCAAATGCATTAGTAACAAGATATGGAGTTGTTACATCATAGCCAGCTTTTTTGATTTCATCTATATCAAAGGTTAATAGCAAATCTCCTTTTTTTACAGTATCGCCTTGATTTACTAAATTATGAAAGGGTTTGCCATTTAAATTCACAGTATCAATACCAATGTGAATTAAGATGGATTCGCCATCAGTTCCAGTAAGTCCAATAGCATGTTTAGTTTCAAAGAGAACTTCTACTTTAGCATCAAATGGTGCAAAGATTTTGCCTTCAGATGGCACGATACCACAGCCAGCACCCATAGCACCAGAGGAAAACGCAGGGTCTTTTACTTTGTTCAAGGCAATTAATTTGCCAGGAATAGGACTTGTTAGAATAAGATTTTTCATTTATGTACACTCCCTTAATTATGGAATTGGTTCCACCTATATGGTATCAGTTCCATAATTTTAAGTCAAGATTTAAATTTTGTATTGTGTTTTGAAAAAGAGTATATATAATAAAAATAGAGCAAGAATGGTATAAATTTTATTTGGGTGGGATTTTTTATGGAAATAAGAAAAATTTATAGTGAATTTAATACACCTGTTTATTTAAGTAAAGCATTAAATTTATATTATGGAGGCTGGGAAATTTGTTGTCCTATGCATACATTTGGGCCAGCAATACGACAGCATTACTTAATTCATTATGTAACGAGAGGCAAAGGAAGACTTTGGATGAATGATACTTGTTATGTAATAGAAAAAGATACTATGTTTCTTATTCGTCCAGGAATAACAGCAGTTTATCAGGCAGACAAGGATAATCCATGGGAATATTGTTGGATTTGCATTGATGGTTATGATGTAGAAAATATGTTAAATAACAGCGGTTTTGACAAAGTAAATCCATTATTTTTTGATAAGAGTAATGGTGAAGTCAGAGATGCTATGTTGAATTTTATATTTTATTTTTCTAAGTATAAAAATAATGAATATATGTTGCTTAGTCGTTTATATAATATTTTTGGACATATGAAAATTCAAATGAAAAAACAGCAAGCAAAATCTATTCATGTAGAGAGAGCTATTGATTATATATATGAAAATTACAGTAAAAATATCAGTGTTACCGATATAGCAGAATATTTAGGAATAGATAGAACGTATTTATATCGTTTATTTAAAGAAGAATATGATATGTCGCCACAAAAATATCTTTTAAATTTCCGCTTGAAGACAGCTATGAATAAATTAGAAGGCGGAAATATGTCTATAGCTGATATAGCCTATAGTTGTGGGTTTAATGATGCATCAGCATTTTGTCATCAGTTAAAAAAGTATATAAAGATACGCCACTTAATTATCGAAGATATCCTCAATTAGCTATTCGCGAATGAGTAAATTTTATAAAAAAGCATAAAGAAAAACCCCCTAGTTATGCACTAGGGGGTGAGTAAAGAATGTATATAAGTCCTAACACAAGAATTATATTAAAAGATAAGTTAATTGTCAATAAAATTTTTTAATAAGTCTATAGATAAAATATATATTAAATATTGTTTAATACAGCTTCAGTCATAGTTTTTGTATCTGCTTTGATGAAGCCTTCTTTATATAAATCAGGTGTGCGATATCCTTGAGCTAAAGCTTTATCTACAGCTTGTTCAATGCAAGTAGCAGCTTCTTGTTCATCAAGAGAATAACGAAGAAGCATAGCAGCAGAAAGTATAGTAGCTAATGGATTAGCAATGCCTTTGCCTGCAATATCAGGAGCAGAGCCATGAATTGGTTCATAAAGGCTAGTGGATTCACCGATACTAGCAGATGGAAGCATACCAATAGAGCCACTTAAAACTGCAGCTTCATCACTTAAAATATCGCCAAAAAGATTGCCTGTTACAATGACATCAAATTGGCTTGGGTTGATGGCAAGTTGCATAGCACAGTTATCTACATAGAGATTTTCCAAAGTGATTTCAGGATATTTTTCTGCTACTTTAGCAGTTGTTCTACGCCATAATCTAGAAGTTGCTAAAACGTTGGATTTATCTACGGAAGTCACTTTATTTTTACGTTTTTTAGCAGCTTGCATAGCGAATTCTACGATGCGATTAACTTCAGGAACGGAATAATTTTCTAAATCCCAAGCACGTTCATTGCCTTCATAGATTTCACTTTCACATTTATCGCCGAAATAGATACCGCCGATTAATTCACGTACGATTAATACATCAGTACCTTTTACGATTTCTTCTTTGAGTGGAGAATATTCAACAAGAGCATCTGCTACTTTGATAGGACGAAGATTAGCATATAATCCGAGTCCTTTTCTAAGCCCTAAAACAGCTTTTTCAGGGCGAAGTGTAGGTTCTACATTATCCCATTTTGGACCACCAACAGCACCGAAAAGTACAGCATCAGCATTTTGTGCAGCTTCAAGTGTTGTCTGTGGAAGTGGGGTGCCACATAAATCATAAGCAGTACCACCAGCAGGATGACTTTCAAATTCAAGATTTAAATTATATTTATCAGAAACTTTCTTTAAAACGGCAACGGCACTATCAGTTATTTCTTGACCGATACCATCACCAGGAATGACTACAATTTTTTACTCATAGATAATCTTAACCCTTCTGTTTAATGTAGTTGATGAGTCCGCCAGCTTTGGCAATATCTTGGATAAATCCAGGAAGTGGCACAGCATGGAATGTATCACCAGTTGTGAGATTTTCAATAGTACCAGTGGATAAATCAACGCGTAATTTATCATTAGCATGGATTTTTTCTACATCATCACCAATTTCAAGTAATGGTAAACCAGTATTGATGGCATTGCGATAGAAAATACGAGCAAAACTGCTAGCGATTACTACAGGAACACCAGAAGCTTTGATGGCGATTGGAGCATGTTCACGAGAAGAACCACAGCCGAAGTTTTTACCGCCGACCATGATATCGCCTTCTACTACATTTTGAGCAAAAGTTTCGTCGATATCTACCATACAATGACTAGCTAATTCTTTTGGGTCAAAAGAATTTAAATAACGAGCAGGGATAATTACATCTGTATCAATATTGTCGCCATAGCGCCAAACTTTTCCTTCTAATTTTTCAGCCATATTATTCTACCTCCTCAGGAGTTGCGATTTTTCCAAGAATTGCACTAGCTGCAGCTACATAAGGGCTAGCGAGATATACTTCACTATCTACATGTCCCATACGACCACGGAAGTTGCGATTTGTAGTAGAAACGCAACGTTCACCAGCAGTCATAATACCCATATGAGCACCAAGACAAGGTCCGCAAGTTGGTGTACTTACAGCAGCACCAGCTTCAATAAATGTATCTACATAACCATTATGGATAGCATCAAGATATACTTGTTGGCTACCAGGAATGATGATACAACGAACATTAGGATGTACTTTATGACCTTTTAAGATAGAAGCAGCGATTGATAAATCTTCTAAGCGTCCATTAGTACAAGAGCCGATAACTACCTGATCAATAGTGATAGGTTCTTTGATGGATTCAACGCTGTGAGTATTTTCAGGAAGATGAGGGAATGCTACTACAGGTTTTAATTCAGAAAGATTGATTTCTACAGTTTGACAATAAGTAGCATCACTGTCTGCTTCAACGATTTCATATGGTTTAGTTACACGGTCTTTAATATAATTGAGAGTTTCATCATCTACAGGGAAGATACCATTTTTAGCACCAGCTTCGATAGCCATATTGGCAATTGTTAAACGGTCAGTCATATTGAGTTCTTTGACACCTTCGCCAGCAAATTCTAATGCTTTATATAAAGCTCCGTCTACACCAATCATGCCGATTAAAGTGAGCATAACATCTTTACCACAGATATATTTAGGTTTTTTACCAGTGATATTGACTTTGATAGTTTCAGGAACTTTGAACCATGCTTCACCAGTAGCAAGGGCAACGCCTAAATCTGTAGAACCAACACCTGTGGAAAATCCACCTAAGGCACCATATGTACAAGTATGAGAATCTGCACCGATAGTTACCATACCAGGAGCTACAATACCTTTTCTGGTAAAATTACATGTTCAATACCTACACGACCAATTTCAAAGTAGTTTACAATATTATGTTTATGTGCAAAATCACGAACAATTTTAGCAAGTCCAGCGGATTTAATATCTTTATTTGGTGTAAAATGGTCAGGCACAAGAGCTATTTTTGTATTATCAAAACAGGTTTGCCAATTTTTTCAAATTCTTTAATTGCAGGTGGAGCAGTTACATCATTTGCAAGTACCATATCAAGTTTGCAATTGATGAGCTGTCCAGGTTTTACCACATCAATTCCAGCATGTTTAGCCAAAATTTTTTCGGTCATAGTCATACCCATGAAAATCACTCCAATATCGTTTATTTTAAGTTAACAAATTAACAATGTCATTAAAAGATATGATATTACAAGTGGAAAAATTTTGTCAAGAGTAATATTTTAGCGAGAAAAACGGTAAAACTTTGGGTAAAAAGTATATTGCTAGGGAGATTTTTTCTTTTTCTAGGAAAATAAAAACGGACTTTTGATTTTAGTATAGGAAATTTGTTTTTGCTAAAAGTATAAAAAGGCTTTATTTTCATTGATATTAATATTTGATTTTAATAATAATTATGATAAAATTTACCTATCAATAAAATAATTTCTATAAAGGAGATGGAATAATGAAAAAGTATTTGAGTTCAGTTTTGATTATGTTATGTATTTTATTATCAGCAGTAGTGGCAAGTGCTGAAAAGCTGAATGGAAAGCAGACAATTATGATTTAAGTAAGGTACAAAAAATTTACGTTGAAGATGATGTAGAAAAAGACGAAAGTGTCTCTTTTTCTGATTTAGAAGCTTTGAAAGTACGTCAATCTTTGGACGAAAATGAAAAATATATAAAAAAATATAGAATTGTAAATAATAAAGATATAGCAGATGCTGTCTTATCTGTGAAAATGTTGTCATGGGGAACTAATAAACATTGGGTAGATGAACAAACTGTTACAGAATACCAAACTATTACACATAAAGGCAAAGATGGAAAAACTTCTTCAGTGACAATTCCTGTAACAGTGACAAAACCAGGATATTATTATTATACGCAATATTTTTCTGCTAAATTTGTCTTAACTGATAAAGATGGCAAGGTAATATTTGAAAAAATTGACAAAAGAGAAGATGAGAAAAAAGCCTATGATATGTTTAATAGAGCAGTAAAAGATTTCTATAAAGACGTCAATTCTTTAAAATAAAATGTAAATTTGTATACAAAACACTTGCAAAAAATTATGCTATATGATAAGGTATTAAACAGCAATATTAAACAATTATAAATATAAAAATATGAAGAAAAGGAATAGTAAAATTATTTTCTTTTACAGAGAGCTGTTGATTGGTGCAAAACAGTAAGGAAGATTTTTTGAACTCGCCTTGGAATAGCTGGCTGAACATCTTAGATTATAGATAATTAGGTTAAGTCGGTACTCGACCGTTATATTGAGTTTAAAAATGAGTGCATGTAGATATTTTTACATGAATAAGAGTGGTACGCGTAAGTACAGCTTTCGTCTCTAGTTTTAGAGATGAAGCTTTTATAAATTGTTATTGGAGGAATACATAATGATGAATGTTAATAAATATACTAAAGGTTATTTTATGCCACCAACAGTAGACATGAGTTGGACTCAAAAAGAATATGTGGACAAAGCTCCTACATGGTGTAGCGTAGACCTTCGTGATGGTAATCAATCTTTGATTATTCCTATGAGTTTAGAGGAAAAAATCGAATTTTATAAACGCCTTGTAGAAATCGGATTTAAAGAAATTGAAGTAGGTTTCCCAGCAGCTTCTGAAACAGAATTTGAATTTTTGCGTACATTGGTAGAACAAGATTTAATTCCTGATGATGTAACAGTACAGGTATTGACTCAAGCTCGTGAACATATCATCAAAAGAACTTTTGAAGCTTTAAAAGGTGTAAAAAATGCTATAGTTCATGTGTATAATTCTACTTCTGTAGCACAGCGCCAACAAGTATTTAGAAAATCTAAAGAAGAAATTAAACAAATCGCTATTGATGGTGCAAAATTACTTAAAGATTTAACTGAACAAGCAGGAGCAAATTATCGTTTTGAATATTCTCCAGAAAGTTTCACAGGAACAGAACCAGAATTTGCTTTAGAAGTATGTAATGCTGTTTTAGATGTATGGCAACCAACAAGCGATCGAAAAGCTATCATTAATTTACCTGCAACAGTGCAGATGTCCATGCCTCATGTATATGCAAGTCAGATAGCATATATTTCTCAAAATCTCAAATATCGTGAAAATGTAGTATTATCACTTCACCCACATAATGACCGTGGCACAGGCGTTGCAGATTCTGAAATGGGCTTACTCGCTGGTGCTGACCGTATTGAAGGTACTCTCTTTGGTAATGGTGAACGTACAGGTAATGCCGATATTATCACTATCGCTATGAATATGTTTGCCTTAGGCGTTGACCCTAAACTTGATTTTTCCAATATGCCAGAAATCATTGAAATGTACGAACGCGTAACTCGTATGCATGTATATGAACGTCAACCATATGCTGGTAAACTCGTATTTGCAGCATTCTCCGGTTCTCACCAAGATGCTATCGCTAAAGGTATGAAATGGCGTGAAGAAAATGATGAACCACATTGGACTGTTCCATATCTTTTAATTGACCCACAAGATGTTGGTCGTCAATATGATGCAGATGTTATTCGCATCAATAGCCAATCTGGTAAAGGTGGCGTAGCTTATGTTATGGAACAAAAATATGGTCTTAACATGCCTAAGAAAATGCGTGAAGACTTCGGTTATTGCGTAAAAGGTGTATCTGACCATAAACATAAAGAACTTATGCCAGAAGAAATTTATCAAATTTTCCAAGACAATTATGTAAATGTTGAAGAACCATATAAATTGATTGATTTTGTCTTGAATAAACAAGCAGATGGCACATTTAAAGGTAATGTACATTTGATGGAACATGGTCATGAAGTTGTAGTAGAAACACAAGGTAATGGTCGCTTTGATGCTGCAAGTAATGCTATACAAAAAGAATTTGGTATCAAATATGATAATTTGATTTATAGTGAACATGCTATGGAAATCGGTGCTACTTCAAGAGCTATGGCATATGTAGGTATTACAGCAGAAAATGGTAAAACATACTGGGGTGCTGGTATGGATACAGATATTATCACTGCTTCCATAAAAGCTTTAATCAGTGCAGTTAATCGCATGGATTAAGAGAATTTTATTTGTATATATGATTAATCTGTTAGTATAATAAATTTATTGTTTATATATTATATGTAGATAGAAAAGGTGGTTTGTTCATGAGAAGTGATTTAGTAAAAAAAGGTGCAACTCGTTCAGCACATCGTGCTTTATTTAATGCTATGGGATATGGCCCAGAAGATTTGAAAAAACCATTAGTTGGTATTGTAAATGCATTTAATGAAATAATTCCAGGTCATATTCATTTACGTACAATCGCTGATGCAGCAAAACTCGGTGTAGCTGCTGCTGGCGGTACACCTATTGAATTCCCAGCTATTGGTGTTTGCGATGGTATTGCTATGGGACACCCTGGTATGAAATTCTCCTTGGCTAGCCGTGAATTAATTGCTGATTCTATCGAAGCTGTAGCAACAGCTCATGCTTTTGATGGTTTGGTACTTATTCCAAACTGCGATAAAATCGTTCCTGGTATGCTCATGGCTGCTGCTCGTTTGAATATCCCTTGCGTAGTAGTAAGTGGTGGTCCTATGCTGGCTGGTCGCTATCAAGGTAAAGATGTCAGCGTAAGTACAACTTTTGAAGCTGCTGGTAAATTCACAGCTGGCAAAATCACAGAAGATGAAATGTATGATTTAGAAGCAAAAGCTTGCCCAGGTTGTGGTTCTTGCTCAGGATTATTTACAGCTAATACAATGAATACTTTAACAGAAGTATTAGGTATGGGACTTCCTGGCAATGGTACAATTCCAGCTGCTTATACTGGTGCTAGAATTTCACTTGCAAAACAAGCTGGTCATGTAATCATGGATTTAATTGCAAAAGATATTAAACCTCGTGATATTTTAACTCAAAAAGCATTTGAAAATGCAATTACTGTAGATATGGGTATTGGTGGTTCTTCTAATACTGTACTTCATCTTACAGCAATTGCACATGAAGCAGGTATTAAACTTCCAGCTCCATTATTTGATGAAATCAGTGCTAAAACACCTTATATCACAAAATTAAGTCCAGCTGGTACTCATCATATGCAAGATTTAAATGAGGCTGGCGGTGTTTGTGCAGTAATGCATGAACTAAGCAAAAAAGGTCTTATTCATTTAGATGCACTCACAGTAACAGGAACTGTTGAAGATAGAATAAAAAATAGTGAAATTCAGCGTGCTGATGTAATCAAAACAGTAGAAGCACCATATCGTCCAACAGGTGGTATCGCTATATTACAAGGTAATTTAGCTCCAGATTATGCAGTAGTAAAAGCTAGTGCAGTAACAGAAGATATGCTTTGCTATAAAGGTACAGCAAAATGCTTTAATTCTGAAGAAGAAGCTATCGAAGCTATTACTGGTGGCAAAATCAAAGATGGCGATGTAGTAGTAATCCGCTATGAAGGTCCAAAAGGTGGCCCTGGTATGCGTGAAATGCTCAATCCAACTGCAGTTATCGCAGGTATGGGCTTAAAAGTAGCTCTTATCACAGATGGTCGTTTCTCTGGTGCTACTCGTGGTGCTTGTATCGGTCACGTATCTCCAGAAGCTATGGCTGGCGGTCCAATCGCATATCTTGAAGATGGTGATATCATTGATATCGATATTCCAAATCGTAAATTAAATGTATTAATCAGCGATGAAGAAATGGCTAAACGTAAAGCTAATTGGGTAAAACCTGAACCAAAAGTAAAAACAGGATATCTTTCCCGTTATGCAAAACTTACAACATCTGCTAGCACAGGAGCTGTTTTAGAGTAAGTGAAAAGACAAAAAGAATTGCTTTAATAAATGATATAACAGGTTTTGGTCGCTGTTCTGTAACAGTACAATTGCCATTGATTTCAGCTTTAAAGATACAAGCTTGTCCACTTCCTACTGCAATTTTAGCAGCGCATACAGGTTTTCCTGTACATTATATGGACGATTATACTCGTCATATGAAAGCTCATATGGATAATTGGCAAGCTTTGAATTTAGAATTTGATGGCATTTTAACAGGTTTTTAGGTTCTAAAGACCAGATTGAACTTGTATTAGAATTTGCAAGACGCTTTAAAAAAGAAAATACCTTGTTTGTCGTTGACCCAGTGATGGGCGATGGCGGAAAATTGTATTCTTCTTATAATGAAGAACTTTGTTTAAAAATGCGACAATTATTGAATGTGGCTGATGTTTTAACGCCGAATTTAACGGAGGTTTGTCAATTATTGGATATAGAATATCCAAATAAAATGCCAACTGAAGCTGAGTTATTAAAAATGGCACAAGCTATAGCTACTAAAGGCGTAAAGCAAATTGTAATCACAGGTCTTGTCAATGAAACAGCTGACAAAGTTTATAATTATATTTATGAGCAAGGTAAAAATCCATGTATGCAAGAGAATAATCGCATACCAGAAGAACATTCAGGTACAGGAGATGCTTTTGTGGCTATCTTGACAGCTTGTTTAGTTCGTGGAGAAGCTTTACCAAATGCTGTGCAAAAAGCAGCTGATTTTGTAGGAAAAGCAATGGCATATACTAATTCTTTAAATGTGCCATGGAATTATGGTTTATGTTTTGAAGAATATTTAACTGATTTAAAATAATAGCGTACAAAAATAGCTTTAATTTTTACTAAACATTGTAGTTAGTAGAATTAAAGCTTATTTATTACCAAATGCGAGCGTAAAGCCCCTAAATTTATTTATGGGGATATAAGCTCGTAATAAAACAATGATTC
>ENA-OQBG01000172-OQBG01000172.1-human-gut-metagenome-genome-assembly--contig:-NODE-172-length-13910-cov-2.362548_pt1 | contig 13910 bp, 10 predicted proteins | sample MGYA00242746_ERZ504551 | MGnify/ENA primary metagenome ERZ504551 (study PRJEB26092, sample SAMD00036289) | human gut metagenome | host: Homo sapiens | study: EMG produced TPA metagenomics assembly of... | reverse complement strand
GGGAGACTGAGAAGTATTACGCCAGTAGAGTACAGAGTCGCTGTTGGGATACCACCCTTGCAGTACTGGGTTTCTAACCAGCAGCCGTGACCCGGCTGGGGGACAATGTCAGGTGGGGAGTTGACTGGGCGGTCGCCTCCGAAAGGGTATCGGAGGCGCTCAAAGGTTCCCTCAGAATGGACGGAAACCATTCGAAGAGTGCAAAGGCAGAAGGGAGCTTGACTGCGACACCGACGGGTGGAGCAGGTACGAAAGTAGGACTTAGTGATCCGGTGGTATAAAGTGGGATTGCCATCGCTCAACGGATAAAAGCTACCCTGGGGATAACAGGCTTATCACTCCCAAGAGTTCACATCGACGGAGTGGTTTGGCACCTCGATGTCGGCTCATCGCATCCTGGGGCTGAAGTAGGTCCCAAGGGTTGGGCTGTTCGCCCATTAAAGCGGTACGCGAGCTGGGTTCAGAACGTCGTGAGACAGTTCGGTCCCTATCCGGCGTGGGCGTAGGATATTTGAGAGGAGCTGTCCTTAGTACGAGAGGACCGGGATGGACTGGCCGCTGGTGTATCTGTTGCATACCAAGTGCATGGCAGAGTAGCCAAGCCGGGACGGGATAAACGCTGAAGGCATCTAAGCGTGAAGCCCCCCTCAAGATGAGATATCCCTACGTAAGTAGTAAGACCCCTTGAAGACGACGAGGTAGATAGGTCAGAGGTGGAAGTACAGTAATGTATGGAGCTGACTGATACTAATCGGTCGAGGGCATGACCAAGCAAGGTGATAGGTAGGATGAAAGAAATATTTCTTGTATGCAGTTTTGAAGGTATATATAAAGGTAAAAGCAATCAACATATGTTGGTTGCTTTTTAATTGTTATTATACTGAAAATGTGCTAAAATTAACGAGAAATGCGGCCGGACTCATGACCGTAAAGATCATATTTATTTTTTGAAGGAGGAATCTAATATTATGATTACCTGGAACAACTTAGATACCCTTGCATCATTCAAAGAACTTGAAAAAGTTGAGCGAGTAAATCTTGTAGAAGCAATGACAGGAGAAAGCGGAGCAGAACGAGTAAAGAATTACAGTGTTCCGATGGCAGAAGGACTTACTTATAACTATGCTGCAAAGCAGGTTGACGATAAAGTACTGGCAGCACTTGCAAAATTAGCAGATGAAGCACAGCTGGCAGAGAAATTTGAAGCACTTTACAACGGAGAAGTGATCAACACAGGTGAGAAACGTCTGGTACTTCATCACATGACACGTGGACAGCTTGGAGAAGCTGTAGAGGCTGACGGAGTGGACAAGCGTACATTCTATACAGAACAGCAGGCGAAGATCGCAGATTTTGCAAATAAAGTACATGCAGGAGAGATCACAAACGGAGCCGGTGAGAAGTTTACAACTGTTGTACAGATTGGTATCGGTGGAAGTGATCTCGGACCTCGTGCAATGTATCTTGCACTTGAGAACTGGGCTAAGAAGAATGACACATTCAAGATGGAAGCCAAATTCATCAGTAACGTAGACCCTGATGATGCGGCAGCTGTACTTAATTCTATCGATGTTGCACATTCTATCTTCGTACTGGTATCAAAATCAGGAACAACACTTGAGACATTAACCAATGAATCATTTGTAAAAGATGCACTGAAGAATGCGGGACTGGATGCTTCTAAGCACATGATTGCTGTTACAAGTGAGACATCTCCGCTGGCTAAGAGTGACGATTATCTTGCAGCATTCTTCATGGATGACTATATCGGAGGACGTTATTCTTCTACATCTGCAGTTGGAGGCGCTGTATTATCTCTGGCATTCGGACCGGAAGTATTTGCACAGTTCCTTGATGGTGCTGCAGCAGAAGATGCACTTTCTAAGAACAAAGATGTATTCAAGAATCCTGCAATGCTGGATGCACTGATTGGTGTATATGAGAGAAATGTATTAGGATATCCAAGTACGGCCGTACTTCCATATTCCCAGGCACTGAGCCGTTTCCCTGCACATTTACAGCAGTTGGATATGGAATCTAACGGTAAATCTGTCAACCGTTTCGGTGAGCCGGTTAACTATCCTACAGGACCGGTCATCTTCGGAGAACCTGGAACAAACGGACAGCACTCATTCTATCAGTTACTGCATCAGGGAACGGATATCGTGCCGTTACAGTTCGTTGGATACAAGAACAGCCAGATGGAAACAGATGTTGTGATCCAGGACAGCACAAGCCAGCAGAAACTTTGTGCAAATGTAGCTGCCCAGATCGTTGCATTTGCATGTGGTAAATCCGATGAGAACCGTAATAAGAATTTCGAAGGCGGACGCCATCAAGCATCATTATCGGAGAGCAGGTAAATCCGGGATCTCTCGGTGCACTTCTTGCACACTTTGAGAATAAAGTTATGTTCCAGGGATTTGTATGGAATGTGAACAGCTTTGACCAGGAAGGTGTACAGCTTGGTAAAGTACTTGCAAAACGTGTACTTGCACACGAGACAGATGGTGCACTGAAGGTGTTCAGTGATCTGCTGAATATCTAATAAATTAAAGAAGCAATCACTTGTTAGTGTGATTGAATAGTGGTATGATAGTGCTGTTAGGCAGAAATGTCTGTTTGACAGCACTATTTTTTTTGATGAAAGGAAAATAAAGAACGTGACCTATAAAGAAGCGAAGGGTATATTTGGACGAGATGTCGAAATACGGAAGTGTACTTGGCTTAGATACGATTCGAGGTCTGTTGCGTGAACTTGGGAACCCCCAGGATGATCTGAAGTTCATACATATTGCAGGAACGAATGGAAAAGGATCTGTGCTTGCATACACTTCAATGATATTAAGTAAGGCAGGATACAAAACCGGGCGATATGTTTCACCGACAGTCATTTCTTATCTGGAGAAGATACAGATAGATGGGAAATGGATCTCTGAATCAGAATTTGCAGAGATCATGGAAGAGATAAAAGAAGCAATTGACCGGCTTGTATGTAAAGGAGAACCTGTTCCGACAGTGTTTGAAGTAGAGACGGCGATGGCTTTTTTGTATTTTAAGAAACAAAAATGTGATCTGGTTGTATTGGAAACCGGTCTCGGCGGAGAGACAGACGCGACGAATGTAATTAAGAATACAGTTTGCGCAGTATTTGCAACGATCAGTGTTGATCATCTGGGGGTGATCGGAGATACCCTGGAAGAGATCGCACAGACGAAATCCGGGATCATCAAACCGGGATGTACGGTAGTGTCAGCAAGACAGCAGGAGAATGTCAGACTGATCCTGCGAAAGAAAGCAGAGAGTCTGAACTGTATATACACAGAAGCAGAGCCGGAACAGATGAGTATCGAAAAAGAAGATTATAAAGGACTTACATTTTCATATAAAAAATATGCGCATATGCAGAACCACATTGCAGGAGAGTGCCAGAGAGAAAATCTTTCCGTGGCACTGGAAGTAATTGAAAGCCTCAGGAAGCTGGGATATCAGATTGAGGAAGGAGCAGTGAGGGATGGTCTTGATGCAACGAGATGGGAGGGACGTTTTACTTGTCTGTCTGAAGATCCGGTTGTGATCGTAGATGGTGCGCATAATGAAGATGCTGCGAAGAAGCTTAAGACATCCATTGAACGGTATTTTACGGGAGAGGAACTTATCCTGATCATGGGTGTATTTAAAGATAAAGAATATGAGAAGATCGTACAGATTCTGTGTCCGTCAGCAAAGCGGGTGTATACGGTAGATCTGCCGAATAAGGAACGTACACTGCCGGCAGAGAAGCTTGCAGAATGTGTAAGAGACTGTATGACAGAACAGATGAGCGTGTACGCAGAAAAGAGTATTGGAGATGCTGTTGCAAAAGCGTATACTTATGCAACAGAAGACAGTGGGAAACGTGCGGTGATCGCATGTGGTTCATTGTCATATCTAAATGAAGTAATCCGGTGTATGGAAGGATGCGTACAGAATCCGCAGAGAAAGGAAAGAATATGATAGATCATGAGAAGATAGAACAGGCAGTGCGGCTGCTCCTGGAAGGAATGGGAGAAGATGTGAACCGGGAAGGACTGATTGATACACCGGACCGGATCGCAAGAATGTATGAAGAGATATATGGAGGTATGGATGAGGATGCCGGAAAACATCTTTCTAAGACATTTACCGTTGACAGTCATGAGATGGTAATAGAGAAAGATATTACATTCTATTCGACATGTGAGCATCACCTCCTGCCATTTTATGGGAAAGCACATATTGCTTATATTCCGGATGGGAAAGTTGTAGGATTAAGCAAACTTGCCCGTACCGTGGAGGTATTCGCAAGAAGACTGCAGCTTCAGGAACAGCTTACCGGACAGATTGCTGATGCTTTGATGGAGTATATGCAGCCGAAAGGGGCTATCGTTATGATCGAAGCAGAGCATATGTGTATGACAATGCGTGGGATCAAGAAGCCGGGAAGCCTGACTGTGACAATTGCAAGACGCGGTGTATTTGAGACAGATCCGGTACTGGAAGAGAGATTTTTCCGGATGCTTGGACGATAAAAAGAAAGAGATACAGATGTAGATGAAAAGAGTAACAGAAAGACAAAAAGGGATGCTCCGTCTGAATGCGGTGGTGAATCATGAAGTGTATCAGACATACTATAAGCGTATCTGTGAATGTGAGACGGATAGGGTATTCTGTTGTCATCAGATGAACCATCTTCTGGATGTGGCAAGAATTGCTTACATTAAGAATCTGGAAGAAGGACTTGGATTCGATAAGGAATTGATCTACGTAGCGGCGGTGCTGCATGATATTGGCAAATCTTTTCAGTACAGACAGCAGATTCCGCATGAGATCGCAGGAGAGAGAATAGCAAGGCGGATATTGGATTCTCTTCCGACTGGTTTTACATTTACGGATGAAGAAAAAGCACTGATCTGTCTGGCAGTCAGGGGACACCGCAGACGGCATGAGCATATGAAGCCGATAGAGGAACTGTTCTATGAAAGTGATAAACGTTCCAGAATGTGTCTTTCCTGCATGGCAGAGAAGAAGTGTAACTGGAATGAAGAAGAGAAAAATATGGAGATAATAATATGATCATAGGTGGAAAGAATTTTGATACAGCAAATCATACATACATTATGGGAATCCTGAATGTGACGCCGGATTCCTTTTCCGATGGAGGAAAGTTTAACGGAATGGATGCGGCAATTGCACATGCACACCGGATGGTTGAAGAAGGTGTAGATATCATTGACGTAGGCGGGGAATCTACGCGTCCGGGACATATCCAAATCACGGATGAAGAAGAGATTGCAAGAGTGACGCCAATTATTGAAGTGCTTAAGAAAGAATTTGATGTACCGGTGTCGATCGATACCTACAAAAGCCATGTCGCAGAGGCTGCACTTCAGGCAGGTGCAGATCTTGTCAATGACATCTGGGGATTAAAATATGACAAGAAGATGGCAAGTGTGATCGCAAAGTATCAGGCTGCATGCTGTCTGATGCATAATCGGGAAAAGGCGGAATATCAGGACTTCCTGAAAGATTTCATGATGATATGAAAGAATGTGTAAGACTTGCAAAAGCAGCAGGCATTGAGGATGACAAGATCATCCTTGACCCTGGTGTCGGATTTGGAAAGACTTATGAGATGAACCTGGAGATTATCGATAAGATGGAGATATTAAATGAACTTGGATATCCGGTATTGCTCGGAACATCACGAAAATCCGTAATCGGACTGACGCTGGATCTTCCGGTGACGCAGCGGGAAGAAGGTACGATGGTTACGACCGTATATGGGGTACAGAAGGGATGTGCATTCGTACGCGTCCATGATGTAGAGAAAAATAAGAGAGCCATTCAGATGACGAAAGCAATCATGCGGGGACACGAAGTATAGAAAGAGTGAGGAATGAGATGAAACCGGACAAGATAAAGATAGAAGATCTGGAAGTATTTGCCAATCATGGTGTGTTTCCGGAGGAAAATGTACTGGGGCAGAAATTTGTGGTGTCTGCGGTTATGTATACGGATACCAGACGGGCAGGACTGACAGATGAGCTGACTGCATCTATCCATTATGGAGAAGCAAGTGCATTTATCACAGAGTATTTGAAAAGTCATACGTTTTAAGCTTCTGGAGAAGGTTGCGGAAGGACTGGCAGAGGAGATGCTGGTGCGTATAGCAGGTCTGCAGAAGGTGCAGATTGAGATCAAGAAACCGTGGGCACCGGTCGGACTGCCGCTTAAGACGGTCAGTGTAGAGATTGAGCGTGAATGGCATACGGCATATATTGCGCTCGGATCGAATATGGGGGATAGCAGAAGCATTTTGGAAGCCGCGGTACAGGCGCTGGATGAGATAAAGAATACAAAGGTGGAGAAGGTATCGACATTTATCACGACACCGTCCGTACGGAGTGACGGATCAGCCGGATTTCTTAAACGGTTGTCTGAAGCTTTCGACATTATTATATCCGGAAGAGTTATTAAAAGAGCATGAACCGAATTGAAAAGAGGCAGGAAGAGAACGAATCATACATTGGGACCGAGAACGCTGGATCTGGATATTATATTTTATGATGATCTGGTTGCAGAGACGGATACTTTATGTATTCCACATGTGGAGATGCATAAGAGAGCGTTTGTACTGGAGCCTTTGCATGAGATTGCACCTTATAAACGTCATCCGGTGTATGGGAAGACGGTCAGAGAGATGCTGGAAGACCTTCGGAAATAGAATGACAGAGCATGAACAGGACAGATTAAATTAACAAAAATAAAAGACAAGATGGGGAAAACAAGATGGATATTCAGGAGTGGATTATATTTGCAATCGAACTGATCGGAACAGTAGCGTTCTCAGCATCGGGGCAATGGTTGGAATTGAGTGCAGCATGGATATATTCGGAGTGATCGTGCTTGGTGTGTCAACGGCAGTTGGCGGAGGTATGGTTCGTGATGTTATACTTGGGAAGGTGCCATCGGCACTTCTGCATCCGGTATATGTGATATATGCCGTACTTGCTGCGGTGCTTGTGTTTTGTATTATATATTTCCGCAGGAAATATCTGCAGGATGGTTTTGGTGAGATCTATGATAAACTTATGTTGGCAATGGATTCTGTAGGACTTGGAATCTTTTCGGCGATGGGAGTGACAAAAGGTATCAGCTGCGGCTATATCGATAATACATTTCTGCTGGTCTTCCTTGGTACAATGACGGGAGTCGGAGGAGGACTCTTGCGTGATACGATGGCAGGAGTTGCGCCGTATATATTTGTGAAACATATTTATGCATGCGCATCCATTGCGGGGGCGTGGATATGTGTGATCATATACAGAAGTTACGGAGAACTTCCGGCGATGGTGGTGTCATCACTGATCGTTATGCTGATACGTTTTCTTGCGGCTCATTACAGATGGAATCTTCCAAGGATCGGAGAGTAGCATTTTGCAGAATGTGATGAAAAAATATGCAAAAGCATGAAAATTTATGCTTGACATTTGAAATGACAGGTTTATAATAAGGACTTGTAAAACATATATAGTTCACCGAAATTCGTTGATGAGAACAATGCCGAATCTATCGTTATTTCACAGAGAGCCTGCGGTTGGTGGAAGCAGGTAATAAGCAGATAAGGATATCCTCTCTAAGAAGCGGGTTGAAAGCAATATCAAAGTAAACCTCGCCGGTATCCCCCGTTACAGGGAGCATGTATGATGGTACGTGAATGAGAGCTGTAGAAAGATTCTACAGAATTAGGGTGGTAACGCGGATAGATTTCGTCCTTTTCAGAGTATATTCTGAAAGGGATTTTTTTGGTGGACAGTGATTGCTTAAAGGAGGAGAAGAGTAATGAAAGCATTACAAAAACAAGCAAATTTTTATCAGACTACACGTCAATTGTTGTAATCGCAATCGCAGTGGTTACATTTTTCCTTCCGTCTATGATGGGCTGGGTAAATCTGGCACTGTTCACAGACATGGTATCGAACAAGTTCACATGTCAGTCTATTATCATTGGTATTATCATGTTCAGTATGGGACTGACACTTACAACGGAAGACTTTAAGATTCTTGCACAGCGTCCGTTTGACATTTGTGTTGGTGCGGTTGCGCAGTATCTGATCATGCCATTCCTTGCATTTGCGCTTTCAAAGGTATTGAACCTGCCGGATGGAATCGCACTTGGGCTGATTCTTGTAGGCTGCTGTCCGGGAGGTGTATCTTCCAACATCATGTCTTATCTGTGCGGCGGGGATGTAGCCTTTTCTGTAGGAATGACAACAGTATCCACACTGGTCTCACCGGTTATGACACCACTCATGGTATCTTTACTGGCAAGCGGTACACAGATTACGATCAAGGGACTTCCGATGTTCGTATCAATCATTGAGACTGTTATCCTTCCGGTTGGTGTTGGATTCTTGTTAAATTATCTGTTGGGAAAGAATAAAACATTCCGGGAACTTCAGAAAGTTATGCCGGGAGTTGCTGTTCTCGGACTTGCATGTGTTGTCGGTGGTGTGGTATCTTCACAGGGAGCCAAGTTCTTCCAGTCAGGTGTTGTGATCTTCGTAGCAGTATTACTGCACAACGGGCTTGGATATCTGCTTGGATATGGAGCAGGAAAACTGGTTGGTATGAATACATCAAAGAAGAGAACCATTTCTATCGAAGTAGGTATGCAGAATGCCGGACTTGCAACGAATCTTGCAACTACAACTGCCCAGTTTGCATCTACACCGGAATCTGCAATTATCTGTGCGGTATCCTGTACATGGCATTCCATCTCAGGAACTCTGTTAGCCGGATTATTTGCAATGCATGACAAACGAAAAGAAAAAGTTGCCGGAAATGCAGAGGCAGCAGCACATTAAGCTTCTTTCGGAATGTGTGAAGCAATAAATTATAGAATAGAAACAAAAAAGAAACAACACGGGATGTGCTGTTTCTTTTTTAGTGTGCGCTAATATGGATAAAGATTATCAACGAAATAAAAAAATAATTTAAATAAAATATTGACTACTAGTCATTTCTGATTATAATAATAACTACATGAAGAAAATAAGAGGAGATGGAAAGAATGGTCAAAGTTGGCAAATGGATTGCCCGACACAGAATACTGGTGCTGCTTATAGGAGTCTTATTAATTGTTCCGTCAATAATCGGCATCGCAAAAACAAAAGTAAATTATGACTTGCTGAGTTACCTGCCGGATCACCTGGAGACGGTAAAAGGACAGGATATCCTGGTAGATGAATTTGGAATGGGTGCATTCTCCATGGTCGCAGTCGAGAATATGGATATGAAGGATGTACAGAAGCTGGAAAAGGAATTTGAAAAAGTGCCGCACGTCCAGGATGTACTCTGGTATGACGATGTGGCAGATATCAGTCTTCCGACAGAGATGATTCCAAAAGATATAAGAAAAGCATTTATCAATGGAGATGCAACGATGATGCTGGTATTATTTGATGATACGACATCATCTGATAATTCCATGGAGGCACTGACACAGCTTCGTAAGATCGCAAATAAGCAGTGCTTTATCAGTGGTATGACGGGTATCGTTACAGATATTAAGAATATCGCAATGAAAGAACTTCCGATCTATGTAGTGATCGCGGCACTGTTAAGCCTGGTCGTACTGGAGATTACATCGGGATCATTTGTAGTTCCGTTTTTATTCCTGCTAAGTATAGGGCTTGCGATTTTATACAACCTGGGAAGTAATATTATATTCGGTGAAACGTCTTATATTACGCAGGCACTGACAGCAGTATTACAGCTTGGCGTAACGATGGATTATTCCATCTTCCTTCTGAATAGTTATGAAGAGAATAAGAAGAGATTCCCGGGTGAGAAAGACAGAGCTATGGGGCATGCGATCGCCAATACATTTAAGTCGGTTGTCGGCAGTTCCGTAACTACTGTGGCCGGTTTCATTGCACTTTGTGTTATGACATTTGCACTCGGACGTGACCTTGGTATTGTAATGGCAAAAGGAGTTGTGATCGGCGTGATCTGTTGTGTAACGATCCTGCCGGCACTGATCCTTGTATTTGATAAACCAATCGAGAAGACAAGACACAAATTACTGTTAAGTAATATGGATCGTCCATCAGCTTTTATCACAAAACACTATAAAGTATGGATTGCGGCATTCCTTATACTTTTACTTCCGGCAATTTATGGAAATAACCATACAAAGATTTACTACAATATTGCAGATTCACTTCCGGCAACATTGAACAGTAATGTATCAATTGCAAAAGTAAAGGATGACTTTGGGGCAAGCAACATGCATATTATCATGATGGATAAGAACATGGATGCAAAGGAAAAACAGCAGATGCTGAATAAGGTCGATAAAGTAAAAGGCGTGAAATGGACCATCAGTATGAGTTCACTTATCGGGCCTAGTGTACCGGATTCCATAATTCCAAAGGATGTCCGGAAGATGCTGCAGAGTAAAGATTATGAACTGGCATTTGTAAGTACAGAATACGAATCCGCAACAGATCAGGTCAATACACAGATTAAAAAGATCGATAAGATTGTAAAATCATATGATAAGACGGGAATGGTCATCGGAGAAGCGCCTCTGATGAAAGATCTGCAGGATGTCACGGATGTCGATCTTGTTAATGTTAATATTATCTCTATCGCAGCGATATTTGTGATCATCCTGATTATTTTCAAATCGATTTCACTGCCGGTTATCCTGGTGGCAGTTATCGAATTTGCAATTATGATCAACATGGCAATTCCGTATTATCAGGGAATCAGCCTTCCGTTTGTGGCAAGTATCGTGATCGGTGCCATTCAGTTAGGTGCAACTGTTGACTATGCGATCCTGATGACAACGAGATATCAAAAAGAACGAAGCCTTGGAAAAGATAAGATGGAAGCAATCAGCATTGCGCATAAAACGAGTATGCCATCCATCATCAGCAGTGGACTTAGTTTCTTCGCTGCAACATTCGGAGTTGCCTGCTACTCACAGGTTGAGATGATCGGTTCGATCTGTACATTGCTTGCAAGAGGAGCCATTATCAGTATGGTAGTTGTGCTTCTGGTATTACCGGCAATGTTCATGATATTTGACAAATTAATCTGCAAGACATCCATCGGATTTCTTGGGAAAAAGACAAAACCACAGACAAGTGAAGCAAAGTAACCTGTTATTAACAATCCATGATAATGATAATTAAGAAAGGAAGCAGGAATTATGAATAAGAACAGAAAATGAAACGAAAAGTTGCAGCATCTGTAGCAGTCGGAATGTCAGTGATGATGGGTGTGACACCAGCTTTCGCAGCAAGTGGAACATCAGACAGTGATGTGTATAAAGAAGAAACCGTATATGTGAATGCCAAGCAAGTGGTAAGACGGATAAGGTAACCGTATCTAACTGGCTTAAGAATTCCGGAAACGTGTCCGGTAATCTGGAAGATGAAAGTACACTGAGCGATATCAAGAACGTAAAAGGTGATGAAAAATATACTGCAGACGGAGATAAGCTGACATGGACTACTGATGGCGAGGATATCTACTATCAGGGAACGACTGATAAGAAACTTCCGGTATCTGTTAAATTAAAATATTACCTGGATGGAAAAGAGATGAAACCATCTGAGTTAAAAGGAAAGAGCGGACACTTGAAGATCACGGTGGATTATAAAAATAATGAAAAGAAGAATGTATCTGTAGATGGAAAAGATACAGAAGTATATACACCATTCGTCATGATGACAGGTATGATCCTTCCGAATGAGACATTCAGTAATGTAACAATTGATAACGGCAAGATCATTTCTGATGGTAATAAGAATATCGTAGTCGGATTCGGAATGCCGGGATTAAAAGACAGCCTGAACTTAAGCAGCGAAGAGATAGACAAAGTTACAATTCCGGAAAGCTTAAGTATCGAGGCCGATGTAAAAGATTTTACAATGTCTTCTACTTATACTGTTGCATTATCTGATCTGTTAGATGATGTGGATATGGACAGTATCGTAAATGTAGATGATCTTCAGAACGCTCTGGATGATCTGGAGGATGCGGCACTTCAGTTAGTAAGTGGTTCCGATACACTTGCAGATGGAGCAGGAACACTTGCAGATGGTGTGAACAGCTATACAGAAGGCGTTGATACATTGAACGCCGGCATCCAGAAATACCTTGGTTCTAACGGAGAGCTGAATGGCAGCGTCACAGAGTATGTGAATGGTGTAAACAAAGTTGTCAAAGGTGTACAGGATTATACAAGTGGTGTGAATACACTTGCAGACGGTGTGAGCAGTTATGTAGACGGCGAGAAGCAGCTGGCAGCCGGAGCTTCACAGCTGACACAGTTAAGTACAGGACTGAAGCAGGTACAAAGCGCTATCTCACAGCTTGAAGCTGCAACAGATGGTAAGGGTGCAACGACAGAAGACCTTCAGGCAGCATCCCAGGCTCTGGCAGCAGGAACAGCACAGATGAAAGCAGCACTCGGAACGAAAGAAGTAGAGGGTCTGATGTCTCAGGTAAATGCTATGGTAACAACCGGCAATACATTGATGGCAGAGACTAAGACATTAAGCGGAACACTGGCAAATGGCATCGAGGCACCGCTTACAACAATTGCCCAGACATTAAATGGTATGCAGGAAGCTCTGGCAAATATTAATGCAGCGCAGACAGCATTAGAGAATGCATGTAAGAATATCAATGATGTAGTTGCATCTGACAATCAGACAATTGCAACAGCTAAGACAACAGCAAAGAATAGTTCTGATGCGATCGCTGCATCTATAAGTGCACTGGAAGCGAAGTATGCAGGAATCTCAGATAAGAATTCCGAGGAAGCAAAGCAATTTACAGAGTTCTATAAGTGCACTGAAGAACGCAAAGCTTCCACAGATTCCGTACAGAATCTCAAGGAGTTATCAGGCATTGATACGTCAAAGATGCCGACAATAGATGTAGATTCCTTAAAAGCAGGTGCAGCAACGATCATGACGAATGCAGATACTTTGAAGAAGTCTTCGGGAGAGCTGGCAGCAGCACTTCCGGAATTACAGAAGCAGTTGAAGAGTATCGAAGATGCGGAAGGTGTTCTTGCACAGGCAGGGCAGTTAAGTACATTAACAGGAAGTGTAGACCAGTTAAATGCAGGTATGCAGGGACTGAACAGTGCAATCGGAACACTGCACAGCAATCTGGCTGCATTGAATCATGCGACATCCGCTCAATTCCCGACAGCAATTCAGGGAATCACGGCACTGAACAAAGGATTCGCTCAGTTAAGCGGATACAATGATTCCCTGGTAAGTGGTGCAAATAAACTGAAATCCAACAGTCCGACATTAGTAGCCGGTGTCAATACACTTCAGAGTGGAACCAATCAGTTGGCAAGCGGACTGAATACACTGGGAAGCCAGATGTCTTCCGGATCTGCAACACTTGCAGCCAACAGTGGTGCACTTAGAAGCGGAGCTTCCGAACTTCAGTCAGGTGCAAAAAGAACTTGCAGAAGGCATGGCGAAAATTTGACAAAGAAGGAACAAGCAAAGTTGAAGAGCACCGTGGAAGATGAACTTGGTGATGTACTTGACAGAATCGATGTACTGACATCAGAAAATTGCAAATACAGTACATTCAGCGGTAAGGATAAAGCAATGGATGGTAATGTAAAATTTGTGATTGAGACGGATGCGATCGAGTAAATAATATGAATATGAAATAAAAAGAATCACAGGTGGAAGAGGATGAAGTAATATGTTCCCTGTTAATTAGACGAGGGGCGTATTACTTCATCCTCTTCCGTTTGTGATTCTTTTTTTTATTTTTTCAACATTCTCCAGAGAGTGCTTCTGCTTATGCCAAGACGTTTGGCAGTTTTTCTTTTATTC
>ENA-OQBG01000171-OQBG01000171.1-human-gut-metagenome-genome-assembly--contig:-NODE-171-length-13943-cov-1.866966_pt1 | contig 13943 bp, 21 predicted proteins | sample MGYA00242746_ERZ504551 | MGnify/ENA primary metagenome ERZ504551 (study PRJEB26092, sample SAMD00036289) | human gut metagenome | host: Homo sapiens | study: EMG produced TPA metagenomics assembly of... | reverse complement strand
GGATGAACCATCTCAGAATATTGGCGGTCTGACACTCTTCGGAAAAAGATTTCGGAAACTATAATCAGGATATTAATGTGAAAGTGCATTATACTCCAAAATGTATAATTTTACAGAATATCTGAAAACAGCAAAAAGCAAGGAACCGATGTGTTTTGCCACATAGTTCCTTGCTTTTGTTTTATATTTTCATCTGATTCTCCGGTTATTCTCCGCGCATCCAGACTCTCATCTGATTTTCTCCGCGGTTGCCCCATGTGTAATACGGCACTGCTGTCAGTGTTGTCAGCGTTCTCACCGGTGCAATATCACTGTACAGAGAATCCTCCCACTTGTTTCCAGCTTACGTGCTTTGATCTTAAGCAGGACGCAGCCTTCCAGCAGGCCTTCTTTGCAGACTTCCTCTTCCATCTTTGCATCTTCAAAGAGTGGTAAGACTGAAGCAGGCCCGGATTGTCCACACCCTCGAAACAATAAACGATCGGCCCGCGCATAAATGCTACACAGCCGGCATCTTCCCTTACTTTAAGGTTTGTATAAATCTTGCGGATTTTCATCGGAAAAACAAGTTCTACTTCATCATTTTCCCACACTCTCTTAAGGATCAGATATCCTTTTTCCACATCTGCAGTGATATTCTTCTCTTTTCCATTTATACGTACCTGAACAGAACCCGGACGTACCCAGGATGGGATATGGATTCCCAGGATAGTCTCTTCCTCTGTTTTTCCGGTTATATGATAGGTCACTCTGCCATCCCACGGATAGTTGCTTTCTACAGTTACATCCATCTTATCAAAGTGTGCTTCTGTGCCTGCCGGGATATGAGAATAAACTCCCTCTTCAGTCTCACTCCACAGATATTTGCCAAGAGACATCAGCAGACGCACTACATTGGGAGGACAACATGCACATGTATACCAGCCCGGACGCTCCGGCAGAACATGCTTATATCCATATAATTTTCCGCTGACTCCAGGTTCTGTTTCCAGTGGATTTACATAGAAAAATCTCTTTCCGTCAAGCTGCATTCCGCTGATGATCCCATTATAAAGTGCTCGTTCCATCACATCTGCATAGCGTCCATCTATCACATTATCAAGCATCTTTCTTGCAAAAAATACCAGCCCGATGGATGCACAGGTTTCCGCATAAACGGTGTCATTCGGCAGATCATAATCAATGGTAAATGCCTCGCCGTCTACGGTACTGCCGATTCCTCCGGTGATATACATTCTCTTCTGAGTCATGTTCTCCCAGAGATCACAGCATGCCTGATAGAGTTTTCATCTTTGTAAAGAGAAGCCAGTTCTGCCATGGCAGTATACATGTAAACTGCACGGACACTGTGTCCTACTGCTTCTTTCTGCTCATAGACAGTAGCATGTACCTGGTTATATTCTCTGTTATGCACATCCATATCAAAGTGAACCCAGCCTCTTTTTTTCCTCTCTTTGACAAAGTAATCCGGATCTTTTCCACGCTGTTCAATGAAATATCTGGCAAGGTCTTTGTAATTTTCTTTTCCGGTTACTTCATAGAGACGCAGAAGTCCCAGCTCGATTTCCTGATGTCCCGGAATGCCCGGTTCTTTACCTTCTTCTGTTCCAAAACGTTTCCCGATATGTTCTGCCATGCGCTCCATTACATGAAGCAGACGGTCTTTTCCAGTCACCTCATAGTAAGCCGCCGCTGCTTCCATCATATGTCCGGCACAATATAATTCATGGCATTCCTGTAAGTTCTGCCAACGGTGTTCCGGCTCTTTGATCGTGAAAAAGTATTCAGATAACCGTCATCCTGCTGCGCTTTTTCAATGATTTCAATAACCTTATCTGCACGTTCTTCCAGTTCAGCATCCGGGCGGACTTCCAGTGCATACGCTACACCTTCCAGCCATTTGGCAACATCACTGTCCTGGAAAACCATTCCGTAAAACTCACCCTCTTCCAGTCCCGCTGCAATACGGAAGTTTGCCAATGCATGGCTCTTTTCCACTCCCGGAATCTCATCATTTAATATTTTCTCCTGATAAGGAATTACTGTATTCATTACCAGTTCCTGATATCCTCGCCAGAATTTATCCGTTACTTTTACCTTATTCAGCAAACTGCTCTTTAAACCTTCTTTCATTTCTGCGCCTCCCATTTTGCCGGCAGATCCGGACATTTTCGCACCTTCTGTACAGCCCGCAGTTCCACAAAGCATCCGCAGAGCCTGCACATCCCACTCATTAATCGTTCACAGGAGCTGCATATGCCAAGCCTTTTCTCATAGGTCTGCTGATCTACTTTCAGCTCTTCATCCATACGCTGAATATAGCGTGACAGATCCTCATAAAAAGCTTCTTCATTCTTCTGTCCGGGCAGACATTTCCTGCACACACGCAGCTTCCCGTTCATACCTTAGTCTCCTTTTTGTTTCCATTATAAATGTTCACAGAAAATACCTGTCTGTTTTGTCAGAAGCGGCATTTTCTGTGAATTTGTAAAGTTTATTAATCTTTCATTTTATCTGTTTAAAAATACTGTAATTATCTTACTTCCAGATGGAGAACACTGCATTTAGGAATTGTAAATTTAATTCCCTCTGCTGTTTTTTCCACTTCGTTAAATTCTTTTACACGAACCTGATCCGGTGTTTCGAAGGTATTCATTTCGTGCATTTCACCGTGTACAATCTCACCTTTAACTTCATTTACCTGGTAATCTGTAAGGATAGTTCTGATTTCATAATCTTTATCCAGAGACAGGTTTGTCAGTGTGATATGTACAGCTCCGTCTTCTGCTACAGATACGGATTCTGTCAGGTTCGGTACCTGCCATTCGTCTTCCACACCAATAGTTTCTGTTTCAACAGAACTGTCTACAAGCATTGCATCCTGATGATATTTATACATATCAAATACATGATAAGTTGGTGTCAGAATCATATCAGCACCGTCAGTAAGAATCACAGACTGAAGCACATTTACGATCTGTGCAAGGTTCGCCATCTTTACTCTGTCGCTGTGTTTGTTAAAGATATTCAAAGTGATACCTGCGATCAGGGCATCTCTCATTGTGTTCTGCTGATACAGGAATCCCGGGTTTGTTCCTGGTTCTACTGTGTACCATGCGCCCCATTCATCAACGATCATGCCGATTTTTTCTCTGGATCATATTCGTCCATGATATGTCCGTGACGCTCGATCAGAGTTTCCATAAAGAGCGCTTTATTCAGACTCTTATACCATACCTTATCATCAAAATCTGTAGCACTTCCCTTGATCTCCCATCCTTCCGGATGTACATAATAATGAAGGGAAAGTCCGTCCATGTTGCCGTGAAGTTCTTTCAGGCAATGATTATGTGTAGTTTTTAATACTTCGGAAGTCCACTCATAGTCATCTACATTGGCACCGCAGCAGACTTTATGGATTGGGTGATCCGGATGATAATTGCGGACATAAGTCTGATAACGGCGGTATTCATTTGCATAGAAGTCAGGATTCATATTTCCGCCACATCCCCAGTTCTCATTTCCAACTCCAAAGAAATCCAGTTTCCATGGTTTCTCATGTCCGTTTTTCTTACGGAGGTCAGCCATCGGAGAAACACCCTCGAATGTGATATATTCTACCCATTCAGACATTTCCTGAACTGTTCCGCTTCCCAGGTTACCATTAACATAAGCTTCGCAGCCAAGCTGCTCACAGTATCAAAAAATTCATGTGTACCAAAGCTGTTATCCTCTACTACACCCGCCCAGTGTGTGTTGATCATTTTTTACGTGTTTCCTTTGGTCCGATACCGTCTTTCCAGTGGTATTCATCTGCGAAACATCCGCCCGGCCAGCGAAGTACCGGAATCCTGATATGCTTCAGTGCTTCTACTACGTCTGTACGCATTCCGTTCTTATTCGGGATCTGGGAATCCTCACCTACATAGATTCCTTCGTAGATACATCTTCCCAGATGCTCTGAGAAATGCCCATAGATTTCTTTGTTGATTTTGCTCTGTTTCTTTGATGGATTAATTACAAGCTTAGTCATTTTTACCTCCACAGTTTATGATTTCAGGTTTTTATTTTATCTTTTTCTAAAATAATATACTTTATTTTGCTTTTTCATTATACACAACTTCTGTCTGATATTCAATATATTTTCTGCAAAATTGCTATGATAATTTTGTATAAGAGTTACTGTTCACATACCACTATCCCGAGACATACAAGCCAAAATTCCATTGCCGCAGCAATCTGGAATGAATTTTGGCTAAGTTACTGTGAACGGAGTGAACAGTAACGTATAAGAAGGAGTCCTGCCCATAGAACTTTATTCTGTTACAGAAACATTACGGAGTAATTTCCTGCAACAGAAATAAAAAGAGCCACAACAGATTTCATATCCATCTGTTGCGACTCTCTCATTTACAGTCCTACATTCCCGCTGTTCATCCCTTCTTTACTGTCCTTATCAAGTGGCAGCCAGTCCAGTACTTTCTTAATATAACGGTTCCAGAAATCCCACTCATGTGCTCCCGGACCTTCCTCGTAAGTTACATCCACACCCAGTTTCTGCATGGTATCTCTGAACTTACGGTTCGGAGGAAGAAGCGGATCATCCAGTCCACAGGCAAGGTACATATGCGGAAATGGGATTCCATCTTTTTTCATATTTTCGGCAATCCATTCCGGATTGATCTCACAGTCTTTGATCCGGGACAGATCTCCAAATACACTCTCCAGAAAACTTTTTTTTTCTCAAAGAACATAGGAGAACTGTCATCTGCTATCCCCATTTTTTCAAGTATCATGGCTGAAGAAAGGCCTGCGATATATCCGAATGTATCATGGTATTTCAGACCATTTCGGATTGCACCGTATCCTCCCATAGATAACCCGGCAATAAATGTATCTTCTTTTTTGTATGATAACGGAAACATTCTTCGTGTGATCTTTACAAGTTCTTTTCCGATAAATTCACTGTAGTTTTCATTTGCATTCGGATGATCCATATAGAACATATTTGCTCCGGAAGGCATAACTACTGCCAGATTCTTTTCTTCTGCCCATCGCTTAATACATGTTCCTGTTACCCAGTCTGTGTAATTTCCCATTACTCCGTGAAGCAGATACAAAGTCTTAAACGGTTTGTTCTCTTCTTCTGTTTCTTCTCCAAAAAACACTTTATCAACCGGCAGGATTACATTCATCGTTACCGGACGCATCAGTGCTTTTGAAAAGAAGTTCACTTCCATTAATGCCATCTTCTTGTTCTCCTTATGTATATACAAAATATCCTGAAATATCTGGATTTATTATACAGAAAATGTATCAAAAAAGCTACTGTCATATCCGACAGCAGCCATTTTGTTAATGCTGATGTAAATATTTTCTTCTTGTAGCGAGCCCACCTCTGATATGCCGCTCCTGCTTGTTCACATCCAGAACCTGTCTCACTTCACATGCCAGTCCCGGATTGAGCTGACTGAGACGGTCAGTGCAGTCCTTATGTACCGTGCTCTTACTAATCCCGAATTTCTTCGCCGCCTGACGCACCGTTACCTTTGTATCAATAATATAATTTGCAATTTCCACTGCCCGCTCCTCGATATAATCTTTCACGGATAAGCCTCCGAAGACGCTGTTTTTACAGTGTATGCACAGAAATTCCCGAATATGTAGCAATCATTTTTATAGTTGTGCCTTATAAAAGAACGGCCGTCCATACCGGACGACCGTTTCGCTCATTGCAATCTTATTTAAATTTAATCTCTTTTCCTTCAAGTCTCCACTGTCTGAATTCTGCGGAAGCAGATAACAGAAGATCTGAAGAAGAGTTCAGAGCTGTTTCTACAGAATCCTGAACTACGCCAATGATAAATCCTACTGCAACAACCTGCATGGAAATGTCATCTGAAATTCCGAACAGAGAGCATGCCATCGGGATCAGAAGAAGTGATCCGCCGGCTACACCGGAAGCGCCACATGCTGACAGAGCTGCAAGAAGACTCAGGATAATTGCTGTCGGAATATCTACATGAATACCAAGAGTAAATGCAGTTGCCATTGTCATAACCGTAATAGTGATAGCCGCACCATCCATATTAATAGTTGCACCAAGCGGAATGGTTACAGAATAAGTATCTCTGTCCAGTCCCATCTCTTCACAGACTTTCATGTTTACCGGAATATTAGCTGCGGAACTTCTTGTAAAGAAAGCTGTCAGCGCACTTCTCTTCAGGCAGTGGAAAATCAGCGGATATGGATTCTGGCGGATGCACCAGTAAACCAGAAGCGGATTGGTCACAAAATAGATAAACAGCATACATCCTACAAGAAGAAGCAACAGTTTTCCATAAGTCGTAAAGATATCCAGACCGTTTGTAGATACTGTGTTAAATACCAGACCAAAAATTCCAAAAGGTGCAAGATTAATGATCCAGGTTACTACCATGGAAATACCATCTGCAACATCAGCCAGAACCTTCTTTGTCATCTTATCAGCTGCACGAAAAGCAAGCCCAAGAAGAACAGCCCACATCAGGATCCCTACATAGTTTGCATTTACCAGTGAAGATACCGGGTTGGCAACTACGTTCAGAAGCAGGTTATTTAATACCTCAACGATACCCTGTGGTGCACTTGTATCTGTTGCTGCATTTGCAAGTGTCATCTTTACAGGAAATGCCATACTCGCAAATACCGCAATCACTGCTGCCAGAACTGTACTGAACATATAGAGAATGATAACTGTCTTAATAACTCCTCCATGAGATTTTCCTGCATTACACAGGGAACTGACAACCAGGAAGAATACCAGCAAAGGTGCGATTGCCTTTAATGCACTTACAAAGACATCACCCAGAATTGCGATTCCTGTTGCCTGCGGTACAGCAATTCCCAGAACCGCACCCAGAATCAGGCCAACCAGGATTCTCTTTACAAGAGCAATTCTGGTCCATTTGTCCCAAACTTTTTCATTTCTTTAATCCTCTTTCCCTTTAGTTTGTTAAAACACTAATCCGGTACATTATAAAGGATTTTTTAAAAAAGTGCAATACTATACAACTACTGTTCTTTTCTCCTGTTGATGATCCGTCTCATTATATTGCTCAAAACGGCTCTCAATCTCTACCAGCATATTTGCATATTCTCGTAATTCATCTCTGAGCTGTTCTTTATCTGTTCGTTCTTTTTTATAAGAGATCCTGTGTTCCATGCTTGCCCAGAAATCCATGGACATTGTTCTAAACTGTATCTCCACCGGGAAGTATTCCATTCCATCCAGACAATATACCGGCACTCCTACGATCACATGATAGCTCCGATATCCATTTGGCTTCGGATTTCCAATGTAGTCCCGTTCTTTGATCACTATCAGATCACTCTGACTCTTCAGAATTTCTGTCAGATTATAGATATCATCTACAAAATAGCAAATTACCCTGACACCTGCAATATCCTGAAGATAATCCTTCGCATTCATCACAGTAGGTTCTTTTCCCTTTCGCTGCAGTTTCTCTTCAATGCTCTGTTTCTTCTTGATCCTACATTGGATATTATGGATCGGTCTTGCAGATGCTTCACCGTACAGGTTGTGATTCAACACATCAAGACGTGTGAGAAGCATCTGTTTAGCATCTTCATATGGTTGTATAAATTCATAATATTCTTCATCTGTCATAACTTATTTCTCCTGTAAAAACCTCTGCAGTTATTCTTCTGCCTTTCATATTTCTTATTCTGTACTTCTTTGCAGAACTTATCTTTTTTTCCACATTTGTACTGCAAAATAACCATTTTTTCCCCATTACGTCTCCATCATACAAAAGAAATGTGTTTAATCAGTGTTCCAATTCTAATCATTTTATAAATAAAATCCTCTATCAGTTACATGCTCTCCAATAAACTGATTTCATTTTACCTATTGCCATTTACTCTATGTGCGAATATATATTTTCATTTTGAATATATTTTATACTATATGATTGCAAATATATTCTATTTGCAGTAAAATATATTAAAAAACAAAAAGGAGTGATATCATGACAACCATTAGTTTACGTATGGATGATCAAATGAAAAAAGAGCTTGATGAAATGTGCGAAGCAATGGGAATGAATATTTCTACTTTCTACATGATCTATACAAAAAAGGCACTAAGAGATCGTAGAATACCATTTGACATTGAAGCTCCGGCAGATCCATTTTATTCTGAACAGAATATGGCACAGCTTCGCAAATCTGCTCAACAAGTAAAGGAAGGTAAAATAATAACAAAAACAATGGAAGATCTGGAGGCAATAGCGTGTGAGTAATATTTCATTTTCAGAAGATGCCTGGGAAGATTATCTTTACTGGCAACTTCAAGACAAGAAAACACTAAAGAAGATTAATGAATTATTGAAAGAAAATACAACGGACACCTTTCTCAGGAAAAGGTGAACCAGAAAAACTTCGTGGTGATTTAAATGGAAAATGGAGTAGGCGAATCAACCTCAAAGACCGTTTGGTTTACGAAATATCAGATGAAACAATTATTGTAATCCAATGCAAAGGCCATTACAGCGATAAATAAAAAAGTCCCCCCGCAGGGGGCTTTTTTATTTACATAATCTTACGGAACAGGTCTTTCAGATCTTCTACGCTTGCATCTTTCGGGTTTCCCGGTGCGCATGCGTCTGCATGTGCGGATTCTGCCAGGAACTGGAGATCTTCTTCTTTGATTGCTTCCAGTTTAGTCGGGATTCCTACATCAACAGAGAGTTTCTTAACAGCTTCGATTGCTGCTTTTCTGTATTCATCCTGAGACATTTCATCTACGCCTTTGACACCCATTGCTCTGGCAATCTCACGATATTTCTCACCTGTGCATTCCTGATTGTATTCCATAACAATCGGAAGCATCATTGCGCAGGCAACACCGTGTGGTGTGTCATAAACAGCACCAAGTGTATGAGCCATGGAATGAGCGATTCCAAGACCTACGTTAGAGAATCCCATACCAGCGATATACTGTCCAAGAGCCATTCCTTCACGACCTTCTTTTGTGTTTTCAACAGCACCGCGGAGAGATTTGGAGATCAGCTCGATTGCTTTTAAATGGAACATATCTGTCATTTCCCATGCAGCTTTTGTTGTATATCCTTCGATTGCATGAGTGAGGGCATCCATACCTGTGGAAGCTGTCAGTCCCTTTGGCATGGAGGACATCATTTCAGGATCAATAACTGCGATGATCGGCATGTCATGTGGGTCAACGCATACAAATTTACGTTTTCTTTCTACATCTGTGATAACATAATTAATAGTTACCTCTGCTGCTGTACCTGCTGTTGTCGGAACTGCAATGATTGGTACACAAGGTTTCCTGGTCGGAGCTGTACCTTCCAGACTTCTTACGTCTTCAAATTCAGGGTTTGCAATAATAATACCGATTGCTTTGGAAGTATCCATGGAAGAACCACCGCCGATTGCAATCAGATAATCTGCTTCAGAATCTTTAAATGCCTGAACACCATGCTGTACGTTCTCGATTGTCGGGTTCGGTTTGATGTCTGAATACAGTTCATATGCAAGTCCGTTTTTCTCAAGAATGTCTGTAACTTTGCTTGTTACATGGAATTTTACAAGATCAGGGTCAGAGCATACGAAAGCTTTTTTAAAACCATGTGCTTTTGCTTCGTTTGCGATTTCCTCGATTGCTCCTGCTCCGTGATAAGAGGTCTGATTTAAGTTAATTCTGTTTGCCATAATGATTTCCATTCCTTTCGGTATTCTTCAGTATTATAGCAATCCTCTTAAATGCATTATTACGAGATTGCTATAGGTAAGCTTCCGTATCGCTTATCTTTGTTAATTAACTTAACAACATGAAGTAAAAAAGAAAGTTACACTTTGGCTCAAATGTAACTTTCTCACAATATTTGTGCAATAATGCCGAAAAACCAGGTGCAAAATTATGCACTAATATTGTTATATTATGACAATATTTCCAGCTTTTCAAACAATTCCGAGAGTTTCCCGGCATCCCGTCAACTAAAATTTTCGCCAGTCCCTCCGGTGCACATTCCAACTCTCCCAGTACCCATTTTACAGTCATATAAATAGAACTCTGGCAGTACATTTCCAGAATACAATGTATAGTCTCATCCGGGATTCTTCCTGTTTTCTCACGGATCAAATTTTCATAGAAGTCCAGGATCAGTTCAAAATCATGCTGACGCAGACTATTCTGTCTGTCGTATTTAAATGCTGCTGCAAAGAAAACATGCTCTTCCTGAATATAGGTAAACTTCTTTACCAGAGCATCATAAACAGTTTTCCCCATTCCCATATGCTCAAAGGATTTCGCCAGAAGCTTATCAAAATACCAGTTGATCAGGTCAAATTTGTCCATAAAATTCCGATAGAAAGTCTGCCTCGTAACACCACAATTCTCTGTAATCTGTTTTACTGTGATGTTATCTACAGACATCGTTTTCATACATTCCTTCATTGACCGCGCAAGGCGGTATTTCGTTTTTCCCCTTACCCTGCTTCATTTATCATATCCATACAAATTCCTCTCACAGATAAAACTTCGTGTATTCATTATATCAATTTCTTCCCTGTATTTCCAGATAGTTTCTTCCTGAAATTCGTATTTTGAAGCATATTATATTTTGTTTTTTCTGTTTTTATTTACTTCAAAATGTTATAATCATAAAAGATAAAAATAAATACTCCGCTTTAAGAAAGGAGACTTTTTTATGGATTTAATAAAAGAAGCACTTTCCATGGGTTTCGCAGATGCAGCGATCATGGATACAAAAGACCTGGTATTTGTGCCGGAATACAGGCAGTTCTGCGAGGACAATCTCTGTGGAAATTATAACCTGGTTCCTGCATGTCCGCCTACCTGCGGTACTGTAGAAGAAATGCAGGCAAAGGCATTGAAATATGAAAAGGCACTGGTTCTCCAGACTGTTCTGAAAGATCCGATCATGGATCCGGTTCTTTTTTCAAGCAGGCGAAACATGCACAGAATATTCTTACCGAACAGCTTGCCAGACAGATGCAGGAAACAGGAAAAGAAGATGTCCTGATCATGAGCGCAGGACCGTATAAAACTGTTCCTGTATGTCCGCCTACAGTGTAGATGCACAGAAAATGGCTGATGCTGTTGGTATGGTCTGCTGGGCAGATGATTCAGATGTGAGATTCTTTACACAAATCCTGTTTCATGAAGACTGAGCATTACGCAAAGAGACTGTCGCACCGGAAAATCCCTGATGTGACAGCCTCTTTTTCATTTTTATATCTTTTGTTCTTCCACATAAAAGCATGCCACTGCATGTCCGGGAGCAATCTCTTTCAGCTTCGGCATCTCTGCCTTACATCTGTCTGTGCAATTCTCGCAGCAGTTCTGGAGAGGGCAGCCCTTTGGGTACATCCAGAGGACTTGGTGCCTTCACTCTCGACTACTTTGGATCTTCTGGCTGGGATCCATATGAATGGAGAACTGTGCACCCAGAAGTGCCTGTGTATATGGATGCACTGCATACTCTGTAACATCTTCACCTGGAATAACCTCTACGATATTTCCCAGATACATAACAGCAATCTGATGGGCAAAAGAACGGATCAGCGCCAGGTCATGGCAGATGAAAGCATGCTGATATTTTTTCTTTCTGAAGGCGTACCAGAAGCTCGATCACAGACTCCTACACAGAAACATCCAGCGCAGAAGTCGCCTCATCGCAAACCAGGATCTCCGGTTCCAGTGAAAGCGCTCTTGCAATACTGATTCTCTGTCTCTGTCCGCCACTCATGTTATGAGGATAACGATCTACGAAATCTCCCGGCAGCTCTACCATTTCCAGCAGTTCTCTTGCTTTGTTTTCTTTCTCGCTTTTCTTTAATTTTCCAAAGTTGATCAGCGGCTCTGTAAGGATATCCACAATCTTCATCTTCGGATCAAAGGATGCCAGCGGATCCTGGAAAACCATCTGCATGTTCTGGCGATTTAACCATGTTTCCTTTTTGGAAAGGTCAGCAAGGTTTTTGCCATGATACAAAATCTCACCGCTGGTAGGCTTGTCAAGGGAGATAACCATTCTTACGAATGTGGATTTACCGCATCCGCTCTCTCCTACGATTCCTAATGTCTTGCCTTTATAGACATTCAGATTAATGTCATTGCAGGCTGTCAGAGTCCGTCCATGGGAGGCCGGAAACTGTTTTACAATGTGCTTTGCACTGAGCACGATATCTGATTCCTTAAACAAAACGGCGTCCCTCCATTTCCGGTACTGCTGCCAGAAGCTTAATCCTTGCGGAACTTACAACGACTGGTTCAAAACCAATAAATGTTATTTAATTTTTACTATAATACTATAGAATAGTTTTTTTTACTTTGTCCAGTAATTAGAAAAAAAATCAGATTGTATTCAAAAACATACAATCCGATTTTTTTATTCCTTTTACTGTAACAGATAAACGAATCATTTTTATTCTTCAATATTATTTGCTAAAAAGATAATTTTTCCCTTCGTTATAAGTTCCCTTCATTGAAAGTCGAACAGCTAATTTTCCAGTCATCGGATCTTCAATACCTATACTGATCTTATATTTCTTTCCGGCCAGTGAGATCATCTTTTTATCTGCATTCTTGTTTTGTCTGTAAAGTTTCTTCCGGCAGAAGTGATTTTAACGAAATGTCAACCGCTTCTTTTCAAGACTATTTCCATCCTCATCTTCTACCAGAACCCATACAGGCCAGTCTTCATAAAATGGTGCAACTCCATCATTCTTCCATTTAAGATTCAGGCTGACATACCCCGGCATCTGAATAAGGCTTGCTTGCGAAATCCACAAACGATATCCCATGCTTCCTAAAACTTTCCTATAACCGTTTTCATAAGTTTTATCCGCTACTTTCGGTCCAAGAAAAGTAGTATGTGCTTTCTTTATCAGATTTATTGTCTGATCCAGATTTGTGTCAAGCAACTCTTTCATTGTAATTGAACTTGTAAACTCACCTCCGGAAGGAAACTTTTTCCAGAAATCTTTCATTGCGGATAACCCTTTTTTCTCATGAGTCTGGTCAAACTCACCGCCTTCATTGATCCAGCGAAACCATTCCTCTGTGCTCTCTGGCTGTCCGGTCATATCGTTGTAGAGACCTGTTCCATAATGTTCTCCCTCACTAAAGGTCTTCTCATCAGTATCATGGAATCAGGGAAGGCCTCTGTCCATGGAATCATATAACGTTCTCTTACAGATTCTTCTGGCAGACTCTGTATTCCTGCAGAAATATTTACATGCCATTCTCCCCAGTGCCCCAGACTTCCAAGTTCGATATAACTGACCAGTCCATCTCTGCCAAAATGCTCTCCAAGTGCATTAACTGCCCTTTTGTGATATTGTATCATCTGTTCATTATTATAATCAGGAGCATATCCCTTTCCATACTCCATATCATACCAGGTTCCCGCATGATCAGTTTTGTCATATAGCCATTGTGGAATGTCCATATGCTTTTCCTCCCCGGGAATATCACACACAAACCTCAGTACCAGGTGTTTCCCTTCTTCTCTCCATCTGTCAGTCTGATTTTCTCTTTCGATTTTCTCCCAGTCATATTTTCCTTCCTCCGGTTCCAGTTCAGCCCAGGTAATATCCATATACAGTAAAGATATATCCTCTCCTATTGTTTCTTCCCAGGCACAAGGTGCATATCCCATTAATGGATTTCCAAAAATTTCTTCTGTTTTTCATATATCTGAGTTTTTCTTCCAAATACCATCCATACTCCTGCTGCTATAATAACTAAAAGTCCAAACCCAACAGAACCAGAGATTGTTTCTGACTTTTAGCCATGATATTCTCCATTATACTGAATCAAAGTTACATCATTTACAGCCTCTACTGCACGGATCTTTTCCATAAAACTCGTGTCCTCTTTCTTGCAGAAT
>ENA-OQBG01000170-OQBG01000170.1-human-gut-metagenome-genome-assembly--contig:-NODE-170-length-14001-cov-1.733170_pt1 | contig 14001 bp, 18 predicted proteins | sample MGYA00242746_ERZ504551 | MGnify/ENA primary metagenome ERZ504551 (study PRJEB26092, sample SAMD00036289) | human gut metagenome | host: Homo sapiens | study: EMG produced TPA metagenomics assembly of... | reverse complement strand
AAACAGACAAATCACTGTGTCTTTACTTTTCTTTTTATCATTTTGCACAAAAAATATTTCATGTACACTTGTGTCATCATTCAGCTCTGGATGAAAATGCTGTCGCAAGCTGATTTTTCCTGTCTGGCCGCTACCACTTTTCCATCTACTACAGCCAGTGTCTCTGCATTTCCATAGACATCAGCAATATATGGCGCACGGATGAATGTCATTGGAATCTTTCCAAGTCCTTTCATCTCATCTTCTGTGTAAAAACTTCCAAGCTGCCTTCCATAAGCATTTCGCTTTGCCAGAATATTCATCGTACTAAAGCATTGGACTCCATCTTCCACCTGATCTGCCAGCAGGATCAGACCGGCACAAGTTCCAAATACCGGAAGTCCGTCTTCAATCTTCTCTTTTAATATATCGTAAATATCCAGCTCGATCAGAAGCTTTCTCATAACGGTGCTTTCCCCGCCCGGAAGGATCAGTCCGTCAAAAGAACGATCCAGATCTTCTTTTTACGGATTTCGAAATGTTCCACGCCCAGGCGATCCAGCATCTGTCCATGTTCTAGGAATGCTCCCTGCATTGCCAAGATTGCAATTGTCATTTTACTTTCCTCTTTCTGCCATTAATAATTCAATTTCCTGTTCATTGATTCCTACCATTGCTTCGCCAAGATCTGTTGAAAGTTCAGCAATCAGTTTGGCATCTGTGTAGTTCGTAACTGCTTTCACAATAGAAGCCGCACGTTTTGCTGGATTACCAGATTTGAAGATTCCGGACCCTACGAATACACCTTCTGCTCCAAGCTGCATCATCAGTGCCGCATCTGCCGGTGTCGCAACTCCGCCTGCTGCAAAGTTTACGACCGGAAGCTTTCCATTTTCATGAACATATTCCACAAGATCAACCGGAACCTGTAACTGTTTTGCTGCTTCGAATAATTCGTCTGCTCTTAAGTTCTGGATGCGGCGGATCTCCGCATTCATGGCTCTCATATGACGTACTGCCTGTACAACATCTCCGGTTCCCGGCTCGCCTTTTGTACGGATCATGGATGCACCCTCTGCGATACGGCGGAGTGCCTCGCCGAGATCTCTTGCACCACATACAATGGTACTTTGAACTCTTTTTTATTAATGTGGTAAATGTCATCGGCCGGTGAAAGTACTTCGCTTTCATCAATATAATCAATCTCAATTGCTTCCAAGATCTGCGCTTCTACAAAATGTCCGATTCTGCACTTTGCCATAACCGGAATGGATACCGCTTCCTGAATGCCGCGGATCATCTTCGGATCGCTCATACGGGATACACCGCCTGCTGCGCGGATATCTGCCGGGATTCTTTCCAGTGCCATGACTGCACATGCACCTGCTTCTTCTGCGATCTTTGCCTGCTCCGGAGTTGTTACATCCATGATAACTCCACCTTTTAACATCTGTGCCAGCTGCTTATTTAATTCATATCTGTTCTCTTTCATAATTCCTGTACCTTTCCTATCTGTTTTCTGTGAATTTTCTTTGAGTCCTATCATACGCTCATCTGGTATTTTTTAAACAGCCAGTTTTCATGTTTTTATGCATACCAGTTTTGCATAAAAAAGACCTTTTGAAACCCAACGTTTTCAAAAGATCCTTTTTAGCCTTCTCTTTAATTAAAATCATTCTATTTCAAATGTCTTATTTTTCAAGCCCGAACGTTTTCCACAACCACAATCCAGACACGATAACTAATAAACCTCCGCCTATCATTCAACTTCATAGACTACATTTTCTTTAAAAGTTGTCATAACCGGAAGTAGCCGAGCACACAATCGCAATCACGCAGATTACCAATTCCATATACCCAAGAAAGCATCCCCACTTTTTATTTTTGTCATCTGATACAACCCAGGTTTATCAACCTTTTTCCGTTTAATTTTAATATATGCCGCAAATAAAAGAACATATGGAAACAACGATGTCAACGCGGTCATAGTAATTAATACATTGTAAATCGTTTCAAACTGCCGGGAAAACTGCAACGCCTGCAAGTAGCAGAGAAACAAGTATCGCCTGAAATAAAATCGCCTTCTCCGGAATGTCATGCTCATTTTTCTTCGTAATCTTCTCCGGAAAGATTCCCGGTTCAGAATATCCAAACAACATCTTTGTCGGTTGTGCAATATACAGCACTACCGCTCCAAATATCGACAAAGTAATTCCAAATGCTACGATCTGAACAAAAAATTGAGGAACTTCCAGGAGATTGCAGGCAATTACTAATGCATCCAAAGTCCCTGTATACGCAAAGATTTCTGACGTCGGCATCAGCATTGTCATACATACCGAACCAATCACATATAATACGCAGATTGTTCCGGCAGAATCATGATTGCTCTTGGATAATCTTTCTGAGGATTTTTCATTTCAGAAGCGAAGTTTGCTGTAAATTCAGCTCCTGTATACGCAAATGTAATTCCCGAAATTGCAACCAGCGAATTCATATTTAGCTTAGGGGTCAATGTTGCTATCGTATACTCAGATGCACTTGGTGCCTTTTTGAACACTACCACTGCCAGAATTGCCATACCAATCAGACACACCGTCGGTACCACCGAACCCAGCGCACCTACACTGGTAAAGTATTTTCCAAATTTCATACCACGCATACTCGCAAACGACAACGCCCAGAAAACAACCAACGACATAATCAATACTAATATTTTGTTATCTGCAAGTCTGGTTTCCCAATCATGTAAGTAAAATTGATTGAGAAAAATGTCAGAAAAGATGCATACCAGAAAATAAGTGCCGTCCAATGCATCCAGGATACTAAAAATCCATATTTTGTTCCGAATGCAATTTTAACCCAGTCATTCAGACCTCCATCTGTAGGATATGCTGTTGCCAGTTCCGCACACATCAGCGCCTGCGGCACAAAGAATATCAGCATAAATATGATCCACATCGGGATTGCTCCCAACCCCAGGCCAAAACTGTCTGAGGTTGATTTTGCAATCCAGCGGATTCCATAAAGGGCAGATACATTCATAAGCACAAGTTCCCAGAATGTAATACTTTTTTCTTTCAATCGCCTCGCCCCTTTTTAAATTCCATTTCTCTTTACTTTGTAGTCATAATCTCTGTGGAATACATGTTCATCATTAATTGATGCATCCATGTGTCCGGTAATATAGAAGTTATCTTTATCAGCAGTCTGAGTAACAACGATATCACAATCTGTCAGCCATCCATCACGGCCGTTCTTCATCTTCTGCGTAATAGTATATTTGGCTGACAACGGATCTTTGTTGCTCATCGTCAGTTCTCTCTTGAGGTTATGTTCTACTACCGTTCCAATATCATCAAAGCGATAGATACCCTCTCCAAACACTCCACCAACACCGTTTGTAATAGATGTCCATGAATCCGTGAGCAGATCATACTCAATTGTACGGTCTACACGACCAGGTGATAATGTTGTCATCGGAGTAAGCGGCGCACATCTGGCTTCCATATTCGGACCTTCCGCATCTTTTCCTGAGAACATCGGTAATGCAAATTTAGCAGTAGACAGATCCAGTTTTAATGTTGCAAGCTCCGGTGATGGCCAGATCATTGGCCAGAATGAGTTTGCAATAGAAAAGTCTGATTCTGTGTCCTTTCGGGAAGTTATGTCCACACACATCCAACTGTACTTTTGCTTTATATGTCTTACCTTCTTCAAGATATACCACCTTATCATGCCCCTCTAAATGCGTCAGATTCATAAGTCCATAAGAAACTCTTGTTGCAGCTCCATCCGGATGGATATCACTCAGCTGAGCATACATAAATGCATTTGGCTTATCGCAGGTAAACTCTACCTCAAATTCCGGATATCCAAGAATCTCTACTTCTTCCTCTAATATATCCGAATCAAATACCATTGCCATTCCATCATCTACTCTCATGTCTGCCGGAGACTCCCCGAGAACACCTGCTCCCATCCACTCATTTGCCAGGAGTCCGTGATTTGGAAGTGTGCAAAGATCTACGATTTCTTTCTTTGTATTTGCTTCATCCTGAAGATGTCCGTATGTCATAGAAAGTGTTTTCATAGCAACATCTTTTGACGGCCATCCGTCCAATGCAACCCAGCGTCCATCACTAAGCGGATGTACAGTTTCTGGTTCCATGCTGTCTTCCAACCACACCTGTACCATCGGGCAGTCTAATGTGTCGTTATCAACACCTTTCAGCCATTTATCCCACCATTTTGTAGCTTCACCAAGGAAATCAATTGCCGGCTGAGGCATTCCGTCATGAGCAAATACATGTGCCCAAGGTCCGATCAGTGCTTTTCTCGGAACACTTAATCCTTCCATCAAAGTTAATACACTGTTTGTATAAGAATCAGCCCATCCATCCAGTGCAAATACAGGAACTTTAATATCGTCATAATTCACACTTACAGAGCCGTGTTTCCAGTAATCATCTCTTGTCTGATGTTCCATCCAGTTAGCCGGCCAAAGTGGCATTTCCTCCAAACGTTTAACAGACTCTTCTTTCCATGTATCCGGTTTGATCTCCGAATCAATCGCGCGGCACATGTATGCCAGCATAATATTGCCCACCAGAAGTTATCATTCAACAGGCATCCACCTTTATAATGAATATCCTGTGTATATCTGTCATCAACAAATCCTACACAGATGATCGCTCTTAATCCTTTTGGCTGTCTTGCCGCAACCTGCAATGAGTTAAACCCACTCCATGATTTTCCCATCATTCCGACATTTCCGTCACACCATGGCTGCTCGGCAATCCATTCGATGCATTCTACCGCATCATCCTGTTCCTGTTTCAGGTATTCATCATAGAAACACTGGTCAGACTCTCCTGCTCCACGCATATCTACGCGCTACGTTATATCCCATACCTGCAAAGAAACCATACATCGGTTCATCTCTTCCACGCATTCCATCTCTCTTACGATACGGCTGTGTCTCAAATATTGTAGGAACCGGTTTATCTGTCTTAGGATGCCAGACACGCGCCGAAAGGCGGCAGCCATCAGACATTGTAATCCATTCGTTCTCGATCACATCCCACTCGTAAGGAAATTCATCTCGCGCCATTACTCTTTTTACTGTTGATTCTACTTTAGCCATAATTTAACCCTCCTTCTTTTTTATTATGCTTCTGTAGCATCTGCTTTTTTCTTTCCATACTTTTTTGTCCAGATAATCGCAACGATTAATCCAATCACGCCCATCGCGATCATATACAGGAAATTCAGGTGATATCCCTGATATCCCGGATAAGTATCTAACAATTTACCTGCGATTGTATAACTCAAAACTTCCGGCAAATATCCAAATGTGGACGCCATACCAATTGCAACTCCTCCTAATTCCACCGGAATACCACCTTCTGAAATAAACGAGAAGTACAGACCAAAGTTTATAAACATACCTGCATATACCAGCACACAAGCCGCCACAACCAATATCATTCTGCTATCCGAAGCCATTTTGCCTGTAACGTCCATGATAACCACACCGGCGATCATCAAAATATAACCAACAATCATTGTATGGCTTCTTCCGAATTTATCTCCGGAAAATCCACCAAGTGTTGCCGCAAACGGACGGATGTACTGAGACATAACCGTTAAGATTGCTGCGATCACAGCTGTAACTCCGATGATATTACTTGCATAAGGAGTAAAATAATATGATGACATATTAAAAGTATAACTTGTGTACATCATGATAATAATCAACCACATAACCGGCATCTTTAACACTCTGATAATATCTTTAAATGAAACAGTGCTTGAAGTTCCGTCTTCTTTAACGGTCTCAGGCTCCTTCAACAGGAAAATAAAGATAATACCTACAATCAACGGTGCCAACGAATAGAACCAGATAATTCCTTTAATTCCGAGAGTCGGCATTGCCTTTCTCTGAAAAATTCCAAAAATCGCTGTTGCCACTGCAAGATGTGCCGCATTGAATACACCTCGCCCACCTTCAAAGGTTCCATAAGCACGGCTTTGTTCCTCCTCAGTTGCCTGGATTCTGACAATCTTCATAAGCGCAGGCCAGAAAGTCAAAAGAGATGTAACACCCCATAATCCATAGATCACTACCAATGCATAGAAATTATTAACAAACAAATGAAGCAATCCACCCAAACCAGTTGCAATCATCGAAAAAATAAGCAGTTTTTTCGCTTTGATTTTATCGGCCAATACTCCACCAATAATATAAGAAAATACACCCAACACGCCGTAAGCACTTCCTAAAAGTCCCATCTGCGTATTAGTCAAGTGATACATTGCCTGATACGTATCATAGTAATATGATCGAAAATATGGCAATCCATAAATAATTGAGCCGGCAAAAGATAACAAAAGAATGGTTCCTATATTCTTCTTGTATCCTACTTTTGCTTCCTTAGACATAATCTCCTCGCCTCCATTCAGCTTTATAACGTTTTATGAGTACTCTTTTCATTAATAATTATTGCACATTGATAATCTATTCACAAATTTATCTAGTTTCTTCATTCGACAATAATTTTTACTATATTTTCATTATACGAAAATTCTATTTAGAAACCGCAGCATCTGTCTCTACTTATTTCCTATTTTTCATCTATTTTCATACATTTTTTTCATATTACAAAAATTGTATGAAAATAGATAAAATAATTCGCATTAAATTTATTGAATTTAAAGCATCTTCCTTTACGATGGAGTAAAATAAAAGAAAAAACTTTGTCGCAAAGGAAGAAAAATGAACAGAGAACAGGAAAGAGCCAAAAGAAGACCGGAAAAGAATCCAGTTGTTGAATACAATAAGATTCAAAATAAATATTACCCAGAGTTATTTGCCAAATTTGCTGAGGTGAATGATCCGCGAAATCAAAGTTATATTGAATATCCAGTGATGGTTATGCTTGGAACCATGTACTACAAATGCATAAGCGGAATTTCAAGTATGCAGGAAATGACACTGAAATTTAATGATGATGCAGTTGTAGAAAATCTCTACTCATTCATGAGTGAAGAAAAGAAGGAGTATCTTCCTCATGGTGTTATAGAGAATGAATTTTTGGCAAGACTGAACCCAGAGGAACTGGAAAAAATACAGAAAGATATTGCTTATTCTATGATCCGTAGAAAAACATTTGATGATGCCAGGGTGTTGAAAAGGTGGCAGATCATTATTGACGCCACAGAACTGGATGAGGGATATCAGAAAAAGAATGAATATTACCTGAGCCGCTGCTATAACCGTGGAGAAGCAGATGAATTTACGAAGTATCACAGAAGCGTGCTCGAAGCAAAACTTTATCTGGGGAATAACCTTGTATGCAGTATAGCATCTGAAGCGATCCAGAATTCTGAGGAATATATCAATCAGAGTGAAAAAAATAAAACAAGGACTGTGAAAGTAAAAGCATTTATCAGAGTTGCAGAAAAGATTAAGAAACAGTTTCCGAGACTTCCGATCATTATAACGGCAGATGGGTTGTATGTCAGTCAGAAAGTTATACAGACCTGCACAGATAACGGCTGGAATTATATCATCCGTTATAAAGAAGGAAGTGCATCATCCATAGCCAAAGAATATCAGTCATTGCCGGAAAAAGAAAAGATAGGTTCAGAAATAGAATATCAGAATCAGATTATGTTTCAGAATACAGATGTAAATCTGACATATTATACAGGAAAGAAGATTAAACCAGATGAAAAAAAAGAAACAACAGAGTTGCATGGATTGCAGACATTACAATCACAAAAAACAATGCCAGAAAAATAGTAAATGCGGGAAGAAACAGATGGAAGATAGAAAATCAGGGATTCAACCGGCAGAAGCATTGGCGGAGGAATATAGAGCATGCATGCAGCTGGAATGAACAGGCACAAAAGAACCATTATCTGATGGAGCAGATAGCATGATTTACATAAAGTCAGAATTTCATAAAGTTAGCATTTATTGAATACTTATTAACCTGAAAAGAAAAAATGAAAATTAAATTTTACCTTTACAAAACTAACAAAAAATTTTTGCCTAGTAGCATTTTTTTATCAGAATATGTTAGAATTCTTTTTATTACTTTTTAGTTTTTATCAACTAACATTATCAAAAAAACATCAAGGAGGGATAATATGGATTCTTGCATTTTTACACAACACTTGGCAAAAAGCTTCGGGCAAGACGCCGGACCAAACACATGACCTTAAGTGATCTCTCCAAAAATTGAACAAAAGCGTTGCCACGATTTCCAAATACGAAAAGGAGAGGTTCTCATAAGTATTGATACTCTGGTAGACATTTGTCAGATTCTGAATATCGACATAGCCTCTCTGCTCCCCATAACTTCAACCGATAAAAGCGCAGCCGAAATTGCAAGGTACCAGAATTATTTTTCTGACAAACTTTATCTTTATTGGTTTAACGGAGAAAAGAACTGCTTGCAGAAGGCAGTTCTGGAAAATAAGAATTTGTCATTAACTGCTACGATGTATTACGATGTCGATGACATATCCAACTTCTACGAAGCGAATTATATTTACGAAGGCGATATTACCTACAGCGATACATGTACGGTTTTATCCTTGTAAATACAAAGCCGCCTTTTGACATTCTGACGTTGCGTCTTCCGTCAATCGGCATTAATTCCATGCACGTTGTCGGTCTGATTTCCACGATTACGTACTTTTATCAGAGTATCGCCATGAAAGTGATTGCCAGCGAAAATCCGCTACCGCTTAATGATGAATTGAAAAATGCTCTTCACATTTCTTCAGATGAATTAAAGAATATCAAACGTACAAACTTTTTTCTTTGCACAATAGTCAACAAAAATAGTCTACGCCTATTCAACTCCCCTGCCCCTCGTTCGAGGGCACTGAAAAAGTAGATTATACCGTTCTATATTTGGTACAATGTATCTATCAAATATAGGCGGTGTTTTTATAATCGAACAACAGCAGAAATTGGTGCTAAATCTCTACATGGAAATATATGAATTAATAATCCCAAAAGATAATCTTCTCCGGCAGATAAAAGAATTGGTTGATTTTAGCTTTATTTATGATGCATTGCTTGCTAATTATTGTCTGGATAACGGAGGAAATGCAGTTCCACCTATCCGAATATTTAAATATCTTCTTTTGAAATCAATTTACGATTTATCAGATATTTGATCTGGTTGAACGTTTCTAAATACGATATGTCTTTTAAATATTTTTTGGACATGGCTCCAGAAGATGAAGTTATAAATCCAAGTTCATTGACAAAATTTCGGAAGTTACGTTTAAAGGATATGAATCTTTTGGATATGCTGATTGCCAAAACAGTTCAGTTAACATTAGAAAAAGAAATTATTAAGTCAAATACATTATTATGGATGCAACGCATACAAAATCAAAATACAATCAAAAGACTCCCCCGTCAAGTACTCCAGGAACAATCAAAAAAACTGCGCCGTAGCATCTATGAAATTGATGAAACAATGAAAGAAAAATTTCCTGATAAAAACACAGATGATTCTTTAGAAAAAGAACTAAAAATACTGTAAACAGCTTATTGATGTTATAAAAAAGAAATGAGAAATTTGCAGTTATCCAAAAGTGCAGGAAAAATTAAAAATCTACTAGAAGAATCTGTCACTGATGACATGGAACATTTTAGAAACTTCAAAGGATGAAGATGCAAAAACTGGTCATAAGACAGCCGATACTTCATTTTGGGGATATAAAACACACATAGCAATGACAGAAGAACGGATCATCACAGTTGCCACAATCACCAGCGGCGAAAAAACAGATGGCAAAGAACTGCCAAAACTTGTACAAAAAAGTAAAGCTGCTGGGATACAGATTGAATCAGTCATTGGAGATATGGCTTATTCTGAAAAGACAAATATCGGCAGGCGGACAAAAAAAGGTGGTTATGAACTGATAGCAAAATTAAATCCGGTTATTACACAAGGTAACCGAAGAAAGGAAGATGTGTTTGAATTTAATAAAGATGCCGTCGCATCTATCGAAGTTTCAACCAATGGCGAACTGCTATCCTTTCTTCCTTTGGTTACGACCCTTTGAAATACCCTGAATGCAACCATCAAATGGAATTTTTAGAACTCTATTACAACCACCAACGCGTATCCCTCCAAGAACTTTACGAGAAATCCATGTCCAAATCTCCTGGAAAGCGTTCTTCTGCATAATTCTTTTTCGATTATCTGTGTTATAATCCTCTAAAGGAGGAACATTACCATGAAATCTAACATTGAGGAATTACGCAAAAATATAAATAATCACCTGAAGGAATGACATCTATGGACATTCGCAACATGAGCGAAGATGATCTTCTGGATATGGATTATTTCTTAAATGAAGATAATCTGTTTGATGACGAGGCTGGTGTAGAAGGTTTTTACATCTTCTAAATCGGTGTCGTTCTATCTGTGTGCCCGCCTCTGTGCGGGCTATTTTCGTTCAATGGTTCGCCCAAAATCGAACTTTCCTATAAAATAAAAAATACAGCAGACTTTTGCCTGCTGTACATTTTCTTGTTTTTTATTCATTTTACATTTACAGATTCAGCTTGCCGCACTTCTCTTCATGATTATTTACCAAATCCGCAAGTGTCACACTATCCACATACTGGTCGATTACTTTCTTAAGTCCTTCCCAGAACTCAAGTGTGGAACACTGATCCTGTCTCTCGCAGCGATTCGGCACGTCATCCAGACACGCAATCGGCGCAAGGCTTCCTTCCGTTGTACGGATAATATCTCCGGCTGTATATTCTTCCGGCTCTTTCGCCAGCATATACCCACCGTTATTGCCACGATAACTTCTTACATATCCGCCTTTGTCAGCATCGGCATAATCTGTTCCATATATTTTAATGTAATTCCCTGTCTTGCCGATATGTCTTTCAGACGAATATATTCCCCATTTGCATTTTCCGCCAGATCGATCATAATTCTCAGTGCATATCTGCCCTTTGTTGATATCTTCATAGTACTTCACCTTTCATCCGGGTCTCTTCTCCCGGTTCATCTCCTACTTAATTACTATGATATCACATTTTTTGACAAATGCCAATCCTCCGAACCATTCGTCCGTTATCCTTTTTCGCCTTTTTTAATCCTAGAATGTCTTCAAAGCATCAATTGTTCTCTGAATCAGATCTTCCAGTGTCCATCCAAGCATAGCCGTGACTCGCCGTTGCATGGATGATCTTCTCATCGATTCCCTGTTCTTTCATGATCTCCTGCGATTTGATACAGTGTTCTTCCGGATATTTTTCAAAATCCAGATCGTGTAATCTACTTTATTTTATGCAGAGAAGACATTGCAATGGAATCACTTAGTTTTTGCCAGAAATTTTTTGTAACTGCTATCAATTGCAAATGCTCCAAGCGGTGCAGTCAGTACAATTGCAAGCACCGCTACCGTCAGAACCACATCGCCACAGGCAAATCCAAGCGCCAGCGGGATTCCTCCGATTGCAGCCTGTACGGTTGCTTTCGGTGTGTATGCCATCATCGTAAATAACTTTTCTTTTCCATTCATATCCGTTCCAAGCAGACATACAAAGACCCCTGCCATTCGGAAGATCAGTGCGCCACAGATTAAAACGACTGCCTTGAGTCCTACATGAGACAGATATCCGATATTTACAGTCGCACCAACCAGTACGAATAAGAATACCTCTGCTGCCACCCATAATTTCCCGCATTTCACAGATATCCTTTTTGCCACCGGTTCCCTGTATTTCTGCAGACTGACACCCAGAAACATCACCGCGATCAATGCAGAAAATGTAATTGCCGTTGTCATATGATCTTCCGCTGCTACCAATAGGAAGGAAATACTAAGCATGATCAATACCTTTACCGTATCACGGATATGTACTTTTTCATAATATTTTGCAAGAAGCCAGCCGGTTAATAATCCTATGACAATTCCCAAAATGATCGATACCGGAACATTCAGGAACTTACCACAGATACGCCTTTTCCCTGCATAATTCCCGTAAATGTCGTAAACAGCACAATCACATATACATCATCCACGGATGCTCCGGCCAGGATCAACTGTGGGATTCCTTCCTCAGTCCCATATCCTTCTTCCATTAATTTCACCATACGGGGCACAACAACAGCCGGTGAAACTGCGGCAAGAACAGAACCTAAGATCGCCGCTTCCAATAACGAAAGTCCAAGTAATCGCGGTGCCAGAACCAGCATACCTAAAAGTTCAAAACTTGCCGGCACAAAACACATCATTACCGCAGGACGTCCGATTTTCTTTAAGTCCCGAAATATCAAGTCCCAATCCGGCCCGCATCAGAATGATGATCAGTGCCATTTTGCGAAGTTCCGACGAAATATTCAGGATATTTTCATCCAACAAGTTCAACACATATGGCCCAAGAACAATACCGGTGAGCAACATTCCCAAAAGTCCCGGCAGTTTTAATTTTTACAGATCCAGCTCATACTCATACCACAGAGCAGGATCAGTGCAATACTTAATAACATAAAAATTCCTTCTTATTCATCTTTTTAAACCAGAACAATAAATCCCTCCGCATTAATTTTCCATTAAATTCAGATTCGGGTCCGAATGCTCCAACTCTCTGGAATAGCGGTATACCGTATCTACCACATCTTCCATCTCCAGCATCTTCTCATTCTTCAGCCACTGTGCCATCAGAAGTTCATGGATCAAAAGCACACTGACTACTGCCATCTGTACCTTCACATATGCCTCTCCGTCATAGACTGCACCGCAGAAATAGGTACTGATGAAATATACCAGGAGCTGCTCATACCAGATTTCATAGTCCGGCATGTGTGTATTCAGCCATGTGTGGAATTCCTGCTTATTCTTTGTATACTGTTCTTTGTACTTTGTACATTGTTCTTCACTATCGCTACAACCAATATCTCCGTAGAGTAAACTTTCTGCCTCAAGAAGATGTGGTTCCCAGTCATCCCTTAAGCGTTCCATCAGATACTGATTCTGGAACATTTTCTTAGTAAATGCATAGTCCTCATCTTCTGATAATTTTGCTTCCACAAACCGAATCGCCTTCTCTGTCTGATATTTTTCAAATACATCATCTATGGAAAATATATCTTCTCTTTTGATCCGCACCTGCAGATCATGGGCGATTGAAAGCACCAATCCTACACGCAGATTCAGCTTCTTGCTTCTGTCCTGAAGGATATCGATCATCACTTTTCTTGCATCTACCAGTTTCGAATACAGAAACGGATCAAAATCATCATATTCTTCTTCCTTGTTACTTTCATAAGTCAGAAAACGCACCGGTTCCTTTTTACCAAGCAGAATCCTTGCCACCTCCGGACAGGATACAGACAGTGTCATCTCCCTGACATCTTCAAATTCTTCCACATGCCTCGGATACAGCCTGCAGGTCTTGCAGAACATCCCGGATCCGTTGCCTTCTATGTACAGATCACACAGATTTTCTTCATTGAGAAAGGCACAGCGCTTCTCATATTGGCGAAATGCGCCTTCCTCCCCAGTCAATTTCATTGTGCAGGCGGCTGCCAAGCCGCCCTTTTGTCTGTCTGTATTTTTTCAGCGAAGCGGGATCGATCATAATCTGCCACCCTGCGCAGCAAGTATCCGGACAGTCCCCGCCGATACATGCAAAACTTTCTTATAGTAGTGCGGAATGATATACTGCATGTTGACTCCTTTTTTTATGTCACTATTTTTCAGTCGAGAAACACATACTGTTTCAATCGTTCAAAAACGCTTCTTTCACACGACTGTGCGGCAGCGCCAGATTCATCCGGATATGGCACGCTCCGTGGAACGGACGACCATCCTGCCAGATCACGCCCACTTCCATGCCTGCCCTCTGCAGCTCCTCAATGGTCTGGTGATGCGCCTCGCACCAGTCTGTGCAGTCTAAAAAGAGCATGTACGTCCCCTGCGGTCTGGACACGGAAACACCCGGAAATTCTCGCCTGATAA
>ENA-OQBG01000169-OQBG01000169.1-human-gut-metagenome-genome-assembly--contig:-NODE-169-length-14056-cov-1.645560_pt1 | contig 14056 bp, 18 predicted proteins | sample MGYA00242746_ERZ504551 | MGnify/ENA primary metagenome ERZ504551 (study PRJEB26092, sample SAMD00036289) | human gut metagenome | host: Homo sapiens | study: EMG produced TPA metagenomics assembly of... | reverse complement strand
CGATTCTTAAGACTCTGGGAATTGATTACCAGTATGAAGAAATCGGACCAACAGAAACTGGTGGAACTGACTATTCAGTCTTTGTATATGGACTTTACCTTTCTGACTACGGGTGGGTTCTATATACATACAGAGTTTCAGACTACGGATAAAAAAGAAGCGGATTTGCGAAGATTCCATGCATATGATGCAGTATATTCCAACAAGACAGGGAAGAAAGTTATTACTTACGTCATTTTATTCCGGAGGGATTACAAATGTGAAATCTGAACTGGACTGTGGGTTATATACTTACAGAGTGCAACCGATTTATCTGAAAGACAAAATGCAGATGAAGTATTCCGGAAATTAAAGCAGAAGCAGGATAACGGTGAAGCTTTTACTGAAGATGATTACGCAGCTCTTTCCCTGACACCATTGATGTCCGGAAAAATGAGCCGCAAGGATATGTTTAAAGAAGCTATTCGTCTGGCAAAACCCAATATTGAGCTGAGTGCTGAAAAGACAACTGCGATGTTGTATACATTGGCTGACAAATTCTTAGATAGGGCAGAGTTAGACGAAATTAAGGAGGTAATCAGAATGACCAGACTTGGACAGATGTTAATGGATGAGGGCATGGAAAAGGGTATCGAACTCAACCAAACCGACTCTATCAAAAAACTTATGAAAAATATGAACCTGACTATTGACCAGGCAATGAACGCTTTGGAAGTTCCAGAAGATAAACGTGAAAAATACCGCAAGACAATTACTCCTGACAATTGATTGATAAAAAATCCCGTTGCATTGTCTCATTTCAAGTCAATGCGGCGGGATTTTATCATTTTAAATATCACTGAAAGTAACGAGAACGCAATACGCAGTTATTCAGATGCCGTGGATAGATATTTTTATATCTGTATGTACTCAGTACAATCCCCATCAGTCCATAGGAAACTATAATGCAGCTTCCTCCTGCTGATAAAAAGGGAAGAAATGTTACTGATTGTGGAAATATGCCCAGATTTTCCAGGATATTTATAAAAAAGTTTATAAGGAATACAATTCCACATCCACATCCCATCATCATGCCAAGCTGATTCTTCTGTCTCATGGCAGTATTAAAAACTGCGAAAATCAAAACTGCCAGAACACAGCATAAAAGTATGGCTGCAATTGTTCCATATACAGATGACAGATAAGTCAGAATATAATCTGCATTAAAGGCCGGCAGATTTCCCATTACATCTGATCCACTTTTCCCTATCCATTTATTCTGCTGCCAGAATGAATGCAGCATTTCGGTGAAATAATCCTCTTCTCCACCACCTGAAAAAACAGCCTGTAAACGTGCAATCTGATATTCTGTCAGGCTGCTGCTCAGATACCTGATCAGAAAAGCAGCCACAGGCATAGCCAGAAAACCAGCCCAGATTCCGCACATGGCCCTCTTTTTTCTCACAGTGAACCAGTTCTTTTGAATTGCGATTGTCAGCATAACCAGCATAGATGCCAGCATCATACAAGCCGTCATAAACGCCGGCATGGCATAGACCAATATAACCGGTGCAATCATCCATATGATTGCTCTCATCAAGCCCTTATATCCCCATCCATGATATTTTATACAAAATTGCTCCATATATGGGAACATAAAACATCATCAGAGTCTGCATGGATATTCCTCTTCCTCCTGGCAGCACAATGAAGTATCTTGCTCCATTTAACTGATAGCCACCCAACAAAGTAACCAGGCAGGCAAATAGTAAAATGACGGCAATTATTTTCGAAAAATCTTGCCAGTACAGTGTAATCCAGAAGATATAAAATCATCATAACTGCAAGTCCGATCACAACATGGAACACATATCTGTCCGAACCGGCCGCAGCGTTCTCACTGATTTTTCCGGCAATCCCTGCATGTATCAAAACGCCTGCAATGCTGATAAGAACGATTATCCCCAGAAGTTTCCATGCAACCTGAGGCCTGTGGACACTGTCAAGAGAGATTCCTGTTTCCACAGGATCTCCCATATCCCGGACAGCTTCCCTCTCTGCCTGTTCACGATCCATGCCTGCCTGCATATTTGCCTCGATCTGATCTTCTATATGATCCTGAAATTCCTGTTTTACATAGGGCCGCGCTTTCTTACAGCGAATCTGTTCCAGTAATGTTTTCAGATATTCGTCCATAGATCACACCTCCATTACAAGCACATTACTCACTGCTGCAGAATACTCTTTCCATTCCTCTACTTTCTTTTCCAGAAATCCCCTTCCCTGTCTGGTCAGGCTGTAATACTTTCTGGTCTTTCCGGCTGCCTCCTGTTCGTATACTGTCAGAAATCCCTTATCCTCCAGACTGTGCAGTAACGGATACAGAGTTCCTGCTTTCAGTTCAAACACGTTCTGAGATTTCTGTCGCAGGGTATCGATCATCTCATATCCATACATATCCTTTTCTGACAGCAATTTCAGTATAAGCATTGTCATACTCCCGGAAACCAGTGATTTTTCAATAGCCATAGTATTCACCTCCTATTGTATAGGTTGTCTATATATCGGTTATCTATATAATATAGGAACCTGTATGCTATGTCAACTGTTTCCGGAATAATTTTGAAAACTTCACTGCTACGGCAACCGAGTTCTGGTATCTACATACTTTTTCGGACAGAAAAAACCACCGCATTGTCATATCGTAACACAATGCGGTGGTATAAATCTCTCAAAACAGATCCAGCATACTGTCCAGATATATTTTTTCTCTGACATGTATCTGGTATTCCGGTCTGGTCATGTAATAGAGCAGAAATTCCAGTATCAGAGCACTTCCGAGTCCTCTTCCTTCTATTTTAAAATTTGAAAATCCCATTGGAAGATAGATATCCAGGATATCATTGATTCCAATGAACCCCGGATTCTCCATAGCTTTTGAAAAAGATAGCCCCTCTCTCCTTCTGGTGCCTTGCAGTAATGCTCCGGGCAGTTTTCACCCAGATTCTTGCGGCTGACCGTTTCATAGCAGGCTTTTCTGTCTTTGCAGCCGAACCAACAGCATTCATTGCAGAGAAATTCTACTTTGTCCTTCTCAGCCTGAGACAATGTATTTAACTTATCAAAAGCCTTGTTTAGCCGGAAATCCGGCACAACATAATGGAAATCTTTTCTCCTGATTTCTTCCTCAAGCTGTGTAAAATCTGTCAGAACCTTGGTAGTGGAGGAAACAAAATAGAGTCCCGGATACTGCTCCTTAATATATTCCAAGAGCAATTCTGAATAAATGATCACACCGTTTCGCGGTTCTCTGTTTCTCTCAAACAACCGGCACAGTGCATTGCATTTTCTGTCTGAAAGGTGCTCCTGGCGAAGCAGGGAATTGCTGAAAGTCAGTCGGGCAGAAATCCCATATTCCCGCATCAGTTCAAGAACCTCCTCCGGATTATTCTCTCCGAAGCCAGCCCTGCCTCCACCCCAGATACAGTCTGCCGGAGCACCATATATGGAGCCTATTTCACACCAGTCGTAAAAATATTCCCTGTGTTCCCGGAATAAAGGCAGGAACATCCGGTACAGCTCATAAAATTCAAACAGCCCGGGCAGGTGAAAATAATGCTTTCTCCCTCATTAATCTTCCAACACATCCTCTATAGTTTCCGAAGCATCTTCAAGGGCATCCAGGGCTTCGATCAGTTCATCTGCTTTTCCTGTGTGTGTCTCCTCTTCTTCATACTCATCGATCAGTGCTGTCAACTGATCTTTTATTTCTTCCAGACCTTCATAGATTCTTCTTAATTTTTCTTCCCTTTCCATTACGGATGAAAGCTTTACAACTTTAGACATTGCGATACCTCCCATATGCATTTTCTTTAGGAAAATTATAACACTGCCCTCTTTTTTATGTCTATATAATCTGAAGGCACTTGTGATACCCTTTTCCTCTGTGGTATTCTATAGATATGATCATTGCGTTACGCAAATATAAAGTGGAGGATTTTTATGTTAGTTTGTGATTATATCGTAGAATCTATTGACGGTGACTATGCACATCTTCGCAGAACAGATCTGCCTGAAGAAGAGTTAAAACTCGTAGCACGGGCACTTCTGCCCTTTGAGATTACAGAAGGATGCAGATTACATTATGAAATGATGCAGTATAGTATCATTGACTGATTTGACAGTCTCCGCCTCACAGCCGTTACAAAAAGTTTACCAGAAAAGGCAGATAAGTGACTTTTTTATCCTTTATCTGCCTGTAACTTCATACACTCTCTGTAATATCATTTTTTCATCAGATACCCATATTTACGCATCTGCCCTCTTAACAGCTGCTCCACGCGTCTATTACTTCCCTGGGATAATTTTCCGAATTCTTCTGTAAGTATATCTGAATATCTTTAAAGGTAAATTGGAAACCAATCTGAATGCCATACAGTTCTTCTGCTGCATCCAGCTGTATATCAAAATCAGAGCTAAATGCTTCGCCTCAATTTTTTCCAGACAATATTCCAATGACTGATCAATAGGATAATCCTGATTTATGTCGGCAAACATACAAAGTCCCTGATCAAAAAAGAGCTCAGTTCATATTTCTGTGTTTTTTCATTATAAATGACCGCAATATTGTTGGTATGTCTGTCCTATTCATGAAAAAAACGCATCTATTTCCAGCATTGCAGTCAGATACGCTCCAAAAATTATCTATTTTTAGTAATTTTCTTCCACCTGAGTTACCAGGTACTGAATGCGTTCTGAAACATCCGCAAAATCTGAGAGCTTTACTGCCAGACTTTCACCTGTATATCGACGATACAATTTTTCCAGCGGAATCAGAACCTGATTTGCTTTCAGAAAATCCAAACTGGAACAGCCCTGAAATATTTTCCCATTATACTCAATTACAGCTGCTTCATACTCAACAAAAGGGAAAGGACAGGTACTCTTCTGCAAAAGGTCAGATACAAGAACTTCAGATAAACCTTCATATCCCATATAATCAGCCTTATACCACCTGTCATCAATTTTCCATTTGAGCTGATCTCCCTTGGAAGTATGACCGCTCTTATGCAAGGGAGAATATGCATCAAAATTGCGAATTTCCATTTTTGATCAGCCCTCCTTTTTTAGAATCATAATCCATTGATGATCATCTGACATGCGCCCCTGTGTTTTTTTCAATAATTAATAACGGATCATAAAATGGAAGCCCCATCTCTCTCAGAATATCTTTCCTGTGATCGCGTGTTCTGGGAAAACAGCGTTCTTCCAGAAAATATTCAAAATCAGCCCAATCCGGATCAGTTACAACTCCAAATGCCCGGAAAATAATCTGATCTGTATAGTTTTTAATCTTAATTTTTTCATGCCTGAAATCAATATCTATCGTTGTACACAGATCATCATGATTCATGAAATTCATACGCATTTTCACATCCGGATCATCAGAAAAATTATAGGCTCGCTTTATCTGACTGTAAATCGTCTGACGGGAAACGTGATACTGTCTGGCAATATCTGTAATTTTTCTCCCCGGTCCTGCAGTGCCAAAATATGTGCCAGCTGTTCTTCTGTTAAACGAATTTTTCCTTCCGGTATTTTTTTTCTTTTCAGAAATAATGCTGTTATTCATATCAGCATTCAAACCTCGGTAATTGTCGGTATCTCTGGATATCTGCTTCAGTTCATGAATATCTGTTGTTCCAAAAATCTGCTGTATCTGATCTTGAAAGTTCATATTCACATCACCACCTAAAAAGACATTATGGAAACCACTTTCACATATAACAGTTTGTGTAATTGAGTATAGCATGGAGCAAAAAAGAAGTGTCAAGAAATAGTTTCTTGACACTTCTTCACCCATATCTACTCAATATGATTATATGCTTTTTCTTATTTCCGCTCCAAAACCCCTTGGTTTTCCCCATAACATCCTGGAGAATTTTCAGGTTTTCCAGTGTATCTGTTGTTTCCAGTGAATGGTTTGCATTTTCATAAGTATACATTGGCACCTGCTGTTTTTGAGAAAAAGCCTGTACTTCAGAAACAATACTCCATGGATCTGAAGTTCCGATAAAGGCAATGGCTTCTCTATGAGCAAAATTGTAGGTGTATTTCAATGGTGTGTATAGTATCTGCCGGCATCTGATGCTGTGTTTCTCTGCATATGCGGATGCTATGATCGTGCCTACGCTTTTGCGACAAATAATATTTCATCATATTTGTCAAAGTCAACGGCAGAAAGACTTTTCTCCGCCTGTTCATAAAGGCTTTCGAATGCCTGCTGCATTTTTTCTTCATTTCCCCGGATATTTCCGCCATCATAAGTATAGCTTAATGCAATTGTTTCTTCATAGCCACATTCCTGCGCCAGCTTTCGTGAATAATATAAAAGCGGCTTGTCACAATGATACCCGATACCAGGGAAAATACTGCTGCCTTCATGTTCTGCTCTCCATTTAATAAACTGCTCTATCATTTTCATCAGATTGCCAGAAGATTCTTAATTGCTTCCATATAAACCAGAACCGCCTCTTCCATACCAGATACGAGGATAAATTCATCTGCACTGTGGATACGATAATCGATTCCTGGCTTCTCAGGTCCAAATGCAATGATATTTTTAAGAGACTTTGCATAAGTGCCGCCGCCGATTACCATTGGTTTGTTCTCTGTATCACCTGTTACATCTGTGTAAGCTTTGTATAAAGCATTTACCAGTGGAGATTCTCTTGGGAAGAATAAGGCATCACCAATTCCCAGAATCTCTATACGTCCATTCTCATCCTCAAGTCTGCTCTCACACATCCTGCGGACTTCATCTGATTTCAGTGTTACAGGTACTCTGATATCAATTGTACAGGAGATCACATCATTCTCTGTTTTGATCATACCGTTGCAAAGAGTAAGTTCGCCATACTCATCTGCAAATTTCAGTCCAATGCCTTCACCATCGCAGGATGTGCCGATATGTGTATTATAGAATTCCACAAAATCGTCCTTAAATCCTGCTTTCTCGAGACATTCAAAAGTAACACCTATTGCATTGACCCCAAGAGTCGGAGTGCTGGCATGTGCCGGAACTCCCTTTGCATAAATACTGATCTGTCCATTTTCCTCTGTTACCTTATATTCCTGAAGCTTTGTCTCTGCAAGTACAGCTTCCAGTCTCTCCTTCAGTCCTTCTTCGGCAGGAACAACTATTGTGGAGGAATCGCATACTGCGTTAAAGACAAAACCTCCATCTGCAGAGATGATTTTCGTGTTCTTGGAATAGGCCATCATCTGCAAAAGTCCCTTTTCGCCATGAATACACGGGAAGCTGGCATCCGGGGTAAAGCCGCAGGATAATTCTTCTGCCACTTCATTATAATGTTCCATACATTTGGAACCTGTTTCCTCATTACATCCCATAATGAGACGTACTCTCTTGTTCAGCTTCACACCTGAATCGCGAAGAAGCTTCATTGCATAAAGAGCTTCCAGAACAGGTCCCTTATCATCTGTTGTTCCACGACCGTAAACATAATCACCCTCACGTGTCAGTTTAAACGGATCATAGCTCCAGTCTCCGCCTACAGGTACAATATCCAGATGTCCGGCAATACCAACAATCTCATCACCCTCACCCATCTCTGCATAACCACAGTAATTGTCCAGATTGACTGTCTTAAATCCAAGCTCCTGTGCAATCTTAAGACCTTCCTCTAATGCTTTGGCAGGTCCTTCTCCAAAAGGTTTCCCCTCTGCGGGAGTGCCAAGCTGAGAATCAATGGCAACCAGCCTTCCCAGATTGGTAAGCATCTCCTCTGTTAATCCATGAATCTGTTCTTTGATATCCATATTTTTGCGCCTCCAGTTAAATATTTTCTCTATCTTTGAAATATCTTTATCACTATTTTCTCATTTTATCATATTCAGTCACAAAATAACAGCAGATTGCAGGAATGATTTTTCAAACCCACTCTATGGCCAGATAAAATTGCAGTTTCCGGCCTCCAGACCGTCAATTAGAATGTTCTGGCCTGTACAGAAACGGTTTTTTACCGCCATAAAGTAAATCCACTCTGCTGCCTCTTCCACAGACATCCATCGTTTCAGAGGTGTGAGTTCCATGATCTGATCCCAGAGCTTTTCATCCTCCATCACCGGCCGGTTCAGTTCAGTCATAACCCCACCGAAATCCAGACTGTTGCATGTAGCCTGATAAGGAGCTATCCTCATGGCCACGTTTTTCGTGTAGGCAAGGACTCCTCCTTTGCTTGCCGCATACTCCGGAAATTCAGACCCTGTATGTCCGCTTGCTGATCCAATCATAATAACAGAATAAATATTTGGATGAATGCCGTAATGTTCTGTAACAGAAATCGTCCCTTTCAGATTTACATCAATATCATCGCCATTCTGAACCCCTGCATTATTAATCAGAATATCTACCGGTCCGATTTCCGGATAAGAGCTTTTGTCTCTGATATCCAGACAGAAATGAGTATATTTCGGATGTTGGATCGAGGATATATTTTTATCAAACCCATAGACTTCATGATTTTCTTTCAGAAAAAATTCTGCACAGCCTTTCCCGATTCCGGATGCTGTACCTGTGATCAGGACTTTCATCAGGCAAAAATTCTCCTTCATACTTTTACGCAGCGCTGTAATAAGAGCTGCTGCTACTGCAATACACAGAACCCTATCAATGTATCTGTGATAAACTGAACCACAAAGCAGCTTCCTACCATTCCAAGAGGTGTTTTTGCCAGAAGCTGTACAAGAACGGTGGATCCGGAAGAAGTGATTCCTCCAAATAAAAACGCCGTAATACAGGAACTGATTATGGTAGATGGAAGTGTGATCACAAGAGCAGCCGGAAATATCTGCCACTTTTTCGGCTGGAATTTTCTGTACACGAGACCTGTCACAAAACCAAGAAGAATCCCTACCGGAGCATAATACAGGGAATAAATATCTACAGTCATTCCCATCAGCAGGCCGCTGAGCAGATTAGGAAGCATTCCATAAAAAGGTCCCAGGACAGCAGCCACAAATACAGTTCCAATACTGTCCAGATAAATAGGAAGTTTCAGAAATAAAGCAATCTGTCCTCCCACAAAATTAATGCAGATAGCAAAAGCGATCATACAGATCTTCTGTACACTTATTTTTTCAGTTTTCATTTTAAATCTCCTCGTATTAAATCTTGTAAAATATCCAGTTCTTCCGGTTCCTGATCAAGGATCCTTGAAAGAAACATCTGAAAGAATCCATACACATCTACCTCAGTCAGCACCCTCGCATTCGATGCTTTCCGATAGAAATTCATAGAGTCCACAACAGACTGCCCAAGAGAAATCCCCTCTGTTTCAATCTGTACATAGGAATCAAAGCCTTTGCAGAGTTCCGGATTGATAAAATATGCCACTGCCAGGGGATCATTGATCACACAGCCAATGATATGCTCCCATTCCCAATGAAAATCAAAATAAAATTTCGTAATCTTCTTTACAAATTCCCCTGTTTCTTTGTTCAGACGGCACATATACTCCAGCAGATCAGGCGTGAGCACAATCTTTCTCGTCACATCCAGCCCGACCATATGGATTTTCTGGCCATTCTGATGGAGTGTCTCATATACCAGTGAAGCCCCATCCGGGTCACACCAATAATTGTATTCTGCAACAGGTGAACAGTTTCCATGACTTTTAAAGCTGCCGCCCATGGAAACAATTTCCTCAATACAGGAAAATGCTTCTTTATCTTTCTGGATCAGTCTGGCAAGATTGGTCATAGGTGCCAGTTCGATTATGGATACTTTCTCTTTTTTCAGTACATCAGCCAGAAAATCCACAGCACTGATCTGCTGCTGATAACCGGTTACTTCAGGCAGAAAGCTCTCTCCAAGCCCGTCTTCTCCGTGAGTATCCAGAGCATTCACGTAATCCCGCCTTAAGGGAGTGCTTTCCCCAATGTATACGGGAACATCCAGACGATTCATCTGCTTCAGGATTTTCTTTGCATTTCCAAATCCCATCTCCACCGGTGAATTTCCACACACAATGGTGATTCCGATCACTTCGATCTCCGGTGATTTCAGTGCAAGCATAATCGCAAGACTGTCATCAATCCCCGGATCACAATCAATAATTACTTTTCTTTTTTCATTTAATTCCTTTCTGTCAAAGTAAGTTTTTTTATGTTATAGGAACATTACAGAGTAATTTCCTATAACATAAAAAAACGTCTCCCTCAGATTATCTGAGAAGACGAGTATTACCCGTGTTACCACTTCTGTTCGTTTCCGGGCTCGCGCGGGGAAACCTTGGGAGGTACGTTATGATACCTCTACGCTGTAACAGGCGTGCCTGTCGCTGCCTAAAGCTGTTGGCTCTCAGCAGTGCCTCTCGGAAGCCATCTTCAACCTGCTCCTTGCATATCCCTCTCAGCCTTTGAATCTGTGATATGTGATCCATGGGGATTTCTCTGTAATACGGTCTGCGGATCTACTCTCTTCTTCAATGAGTTTGTGTTATTTCGTGACAGCACTCCGCTCTGTGATCGTGGAACACTGTTAGCTATAGGAAATAGTTATTTCCTGTTATAGGGAAAATATAGCACATTTTGGTGGATTTGTAAACCCACATCGTTATTGTTCACTCCGTTCTCAGTAACGCAGCCAAACTATAACAATTCTATAAAATAATAATTTTATATCTTGACAATTTCAATCCAATATTGTATAGTATCAATATCAGTAATGATTATCGTTATTGAATAGATTATAACTGCAACTATCCTGAACAGTTATGATAAATCATTTGCGAGTAAACAGGGAAGGGAGGAATACCATGGCGACACTGAAATACAGCCGTCAGAGGGAATCGATTAAAGAGTTTCTAAGAACCAGAACAGATCATCCTACTGCCGATGTGGTATATGAGAATATGAAGCTCATCTATCCGAATATCAGCCTCGGTACGGTATATCGCAACTTATCTCTGCTGGCTGATCTGGGAGAGATTAAGAAGCTTTCCTCTTTCGCCGGAGCGGATCACTTTGACGGGCGGACCGAGAGGCACTGCCACTTCATGTGTATCAGATGTGAGCGGATCATCGACCTTGAGAGCGAGGGAATTCACCACATTATGGATCTTGCAGGTGAGAACTTCAAAGGAAAAATTACTGATTACAGTGCCAGATTCTTCGGCCTGTGTGAGGACTGCCTGAAAGAGACAGAAGGCAACTCTGATAGTTTCAAGTTAGTTTTGCTTACATCATTAAGTGGACCAAATTGGGAAATAACAACTAAATGATAAAAAGTTGCAAAAAAGCTAAAATTAAACTTGACTTTTTCAATCAAGTATGGTAATCTTAAATCACAGAAAACAGTAATAATTACTATTATTAAAAATTTACTTTTTCTACCGCACAGACGGAAAGCAGTAAGAACTAAACGATGCTGAGATAATCAATTTATTTTCTGGCATCCCTAATAAATTCATTAAAAAGAAAAGGAGATTTTAATTATGACAAAATGGGTATGTAGTGTATGTGGTTATGTTTATGAAGGTGAGAAAGCTCCGGAAGCCTGTCCTGTATGTAAGGCACCGGCTGATAAATTCGTAAAGCAGGATGGCGAAATGTCATGGGCTGCTGAACACGTTGTAGGTGTTGCTCAGGGATCCAGCGAAGACATCATGGCTGATTTAAGAGCAAACTTCCAGGGTGAATGCTCTGAAGTTGGTATGTATCTTGCAATGGCAAGAGTTGCTCACAGAGAAGGATATCCGGAAATCGGTTTATACTATGAAAAAGCAGCTTATGAAGAAGCAGAACATGCTGCTAAATTCGCTGAATTATTAGGTGAAGTTGTAACAGACAGCACAAAGAAAAACCTTCAGATGCGTGTAGAAGCCGAGAACGGTGCTACAGCTGGTAAAACAGACCTCGCTAAACGTGCAAAAGCTGCTAACCTTGACGCTATCCATGATACAGTTCATGAAATGGCAAGAGATGAAGCAAGACACGGAAAAGCATTCGCAGGTCTTCTTAAGAGATACTTCGGAGAATAATTCTATCGGAAAATCGCATAAAATAAACCTTTAAAGGGAGAACCTCAATGGTTCTCCCTTTTATCCGTTCGTATTTTCATCACTGGAAGCTTAACTGGATTTCGCCTGAAGTCTGGCAACCTGATCTGTCAAAGCATTCATCTTAACCTCATTAATCATAATCCTGTTCATCCAGGTAGCCGACACATCCATCTTATTGATAAGATTCAGATGATTCTCTGCAAGGATAGAAATATTCCTATCCGTTATGTTCTCCAAATGCAGTTTGATATCTGCAAAGTTATTTCTGGTCTCTTCTTCAAAACGCTTCTGACGCTCTTCCATTCGGTCCATTCGGCTTTCGAATCCATCCATTCGACTTTCAAATTTATCCATTCGCGTTCCAAATCCTCTGACCTCTGTCAAAACAGCTTCCAGTATTTGTCTGTCTGTCACCACTTTCACCTCCTCTGTAGCCCGTATCGTTCTTTTGTAGTGTTGATGTATTATCATCTACATACATAAAATATGTCTATAAAAATCTATAAACATTAGAGTGTATTTGGAAAATGCGTTACTGTTCACTCCGTTCTCAGTAACACGCTTCGCGATGCACAGAATTTATGCTAATCGCATAAAATTCGCGCGGTATGTCTCGGGTTTTCTGTGATCTTTGCTCACAAAAAACACCTCGCGGGATATTACCAGTGAACAGTAACGAAAATGCTCCCCACAAGATGTGCGTCACAATTTGTGGGAGATTTTATTTATTATTATCATTCATCTTCGCCTCAACCGCCGCACCAACCCTGTTATAAACAGTCACAGCATCCTGAATATGCGGAATCGTATTTCCATCTGCTCCTGAAGCACCTGCGGAAACAAAGATATATTCCCTGCCCTCAATCTCCGCAAACTCACCAGACAGTGCCCTGCCTCACTGGTATAGCCGGTCTTGCCACCGAGGATTTTTCCACCTGTGACTGTCGGATCAGACAGATTTTTAAACATTGTACTGTAGTAAGTAATTCCATCCGGGTGGATATTTGTAACTCCGGTAGAATCTCGGAGGTCTCCACAATCTCACGAAACGTATCATTCTTAATGCAATACTTCATCAAAACAGCAATATCCTTAACCGTACTGTAATGATCCGGGTTATGCAGTCCTGTAGAATCACAGAAATGAGTATTCTCCATTCCAAGCTTCCTTGCTTTCTTATTCATCAGCTCCGCAAAATCCGCCTCTGAACCACTGATCGTATCTGCCAGCGCAATACAGCACTCTGCCCCCGAAGGCAACATCGCACCATAGAGAAGATCAATCACCCGGACCTCTTCCCCCGGCTGAAAACCTGCCTGTGTAGCATCCTGCTCATACAATCCGGAGAACATCTCATTCGTCAGAGTAATCTTCTCATCCAGATCATCAAAATTCTCAATCCCCAGTATCACAGTCATAATCTTCGTCATAGAAGCCGGATAAATCTGAGCCTCCCCGTTAATCTCACCCAGAATCTTACCTCCCCTGGCCTGCATCAGGATTGCATTCGGACTGTTGATACCACTGATATCCACTTCCTTCAGAACCGGCTGCTCAAACTGCTCAAACCACTCCTTCACGCCCTTATTCCATCCGATCATGATAACCAGCGCACAGATAATGATCACCTCAACAAACACACAAGCCACAATCCTGCCCCGATATCTCCATGCATAACTTCTTCCACCGCTCTTTTTCCGTCTCCTGCCAGCCACAATAACGCCTCCTGTCTGCCTCTATAACATTGCTCAGAAAAAATATATCTAACAAATCTCTAATTCATCCCCCTACTATAACACACCCTTACCAAATCCTGTAATCTTCCATTCCTGCACACCCATACATTGCATCTTTCTCCCTATATCCAATTACCTTTCCGTTTTCCCCCGCCCGCGAAACCATTGTACAGCGCAGGAAAATATTTGTTTTCTGATACATCTACAGGAGGTGTAGCAATACTTAGCTTCCGGGGAATTTGCGTTATGCCGGAA
>ENA-OQBG01000164-OQBG01000164.1-human-gut-metagenome-genome-assembly--contig:-NODE-164-length-14729-cov-2.343652_pt1 | contig 14729 bp, 13 predicted proteins | sample MGYA00242746_ERZ504551 | MGnify/ENA primary metagenome ERZ504551 (study PRJEB26092, sample SAMD00036289) | human gut metagenome | host: Homo sapiens | study: EMG produced TPA metagenomics assembly of... | reverse complement strand
CAGCCATAAATCCGAATGCTTCTCCCATTGGTACTCCGAAGCCTTATTCAGTACCTGTCCTGCACTGGCTGAATAGGCAAACTCCAGATGACCGCTTTCACTGATATATACCTCTCCTGCATTTTATTGGTAAGCTCCAGTGCCATGGATATGGCATGGCGCACATCTGAGACATCAGTTCCTCCAAGAACAATATAATTACCGTGGCCACCCCAGCCCTTTGTATCCCTTGGCAGTTCTATGGAAAGAACCTCTGTGTTGGTTGCTTTTACTGCATCATCAAGAGCAGTCAGCTGCCCTGCTGCCCCTGTACGGGAACTGAATAATCCCAGACAATGATACTTCGTTCCTATGTTCATCTCCTTGAGCAAAGTATCATCAATTCCGGAAATCACAAGTCCTATCGTATCCAGCACTGCTTTACCTACAAATTCACTGCGCGTACAGTGTGTGCTGATATTTTTTTATATCTATCATTTGTTACGCCCTCCTGTATATATTACCCCATAATACCAGATTTTATATGTTTAGCTTATCATGCCCTGACAGGATAGGCAACAGAAATATACTATGGTGATCAATGTGACGAGAAACACAAAAACGACAAAAATCCCCAACTCCCGCAGACCAATTCTGCGGAGCCGGGGATTTTATGTAGGTATGAACATAATACACGAATACGCCAGTTATATAATCGACATTATACAATTAATTACTTCACGATCATACCAGTCTTCCTGTCACTGAAGATTGCTACCTCGATCAGGAAGATGATACCAAGGATCAGCTGCTGTAACTGTGTCGGCATCATCAGCATTACCAGACCACTGGAAAGTACTTTGTATGTCATAACACCAAGAATGATGTTATAGAATCTTACTTTAGCACCGCCGTTTACAGGCATTCCGCCAAGTACCAGAGCGATCATGATCTGTGTTTCCAGCTGGTTACCTGCTGTAGATGTAACGGAACCTACTTTGATAGCATTTACGAATGCTGCAAGTCCTGTGATACATCCTGCTGCCACGAATACAAGGATCTTTGTAGTCTCTACACGGATACCTGCGAATCTTGCTGCTGTTTCACCTGCACCGATTGCTTTCAGTCTGGAGCCCAGACCTGTGTAAGTAAATACAAGATATGCCACTACGAAGATGATCACTGTGAAAGTAAGCATAAATGGCAGTGTGTTGTATTTGGAAATATCACTTACTGCGTAAACAGGTGAGTTAGTTGTTGCATATGCACAAACTCCACGGAACAGATACATGGTACAGATTGTAACAATAAAACTTGTGATTTTTCTCTTAACATTGAAGTAACCATTAATCAGTCCGATAAGTCCGCCTGTTACCACACCACCAGCGCTGCCAGAACCATGTTGTAATGGGAAAGGTAGCAGACTACGATGGAAGCAACACCAAGCATGGAGCCCTGGGAGAAATCCAGACCACCCATTGTCATTACCATGAACACGCCGATGGATGAGATCAGCAGCATGTATGACTGGCTCAGAAGCAGTGATATATTTTTCGGCTGAAACAGTCTGCCGTCTGTGAGGATTGCAAATAATACACAGATGATCACGAATCCTGCGATAGGAAGAATCGTACGCACAATGGGACGTTCCAGAAATGGTACTTGCTCAGTTGATTTTTTGTTGTACTCATTTTTTACCCCCTTAAATCATATTGTCAATCAGATCTGTGTCTTTCAGATCCGGAGAGCGAAGGAATTCACCATTGATCTTACCGTCCTTCATGATCAGGATACGGTCTGCCATACCCAGAAGCTCCATGATTTCTTCAGAGATCATAATAATGGATTTTCCTCTTTTTCTCATATCGTCCATCATGGCGTAGATATCAGCTTTAACTTTGACATCAATACCACGTGTAGGGGAGTCAAGGATGATCAGGTCGGAGTCCTTACCAACAGCGTGCAAGAACGACTTCTGTTTGTTACCGCCGGAAAGAGCGGATACAAACTGGTCAACGCCTGTCATTTTTGTACTCATCTGTTTTGCAAATTTATTGGCAAATTCATTCATTGTCTTTGCACGAAGGAATCCATGAGTCTTCAGATCCTCCAGAGATGGAAGACAGATGTTATCGCCAATTGTATCATTGATGACCAGAGATTCATTGTCTCTGTCTTTGGAAGCATAGGCAATACTGTGTTTGATGGCATCCGGAATGGAATTGATCGGTGTGCCGTCTCCCAGAGTTACACTTCCCTGGCGGAAATAGGAAGCTCCGAAGAGTGCCTTTCCAACCTCATGCATACCGCATTCGGAAAGTCCTCCGATACCAAGAATCTCACCTTTGTGAAGATCAAGGTTCAGGTTCTCGATCTGTCCTTTTTACTGTCACGTTCTTAGCGGAAAGAACAACTTCGTCAGATACTTTTTCACCGTAGTCTGTACGATAGTAGCTGTCACCGATCTCACGGCCTACCATTAAGGCTTTCAGTCTGTCAGGTGTAGCTTCTTCCTTTGTGATGGAACCGATCTTCACACCATCTCGAAGTACACTGATATTATCAGACTGCTCGATAACCTCCTCAAGGTCATGGGAAATAAAGATTACGCAGTTCCTGTGTCACGAACCTTGTGCATTACCTTGAAAAGCTCTTCACGGCCTTTCTGTCCAAGTGCTGTTGTTGTCTCGTCTACAACCAGAACCTTCGGATTAAAGTAGGTAGATTTTACGATCTCTACCAGCTTACGATCCTCGAAGTTGTAATCATCGATCACCTTAGTTGCATCAATATAGTTGAATCCATAGCTGTCCAGATATTCCTGGGCTTCTTGTTCATTGCTGCGGTATTTTGATACCACATTTAGTAAACTGATCCTCGTTTCCAAGGAAAATATTCTCTGCTACAGTCAGTCCGGAAAGTGTTCCGATCTCCTGTACGATAATGGCTACACCCTGATGGTTGGCTTCAACCTGGTTGGTTGCAGTGATCTCTTTTCCTTCAAGGATAAACTTGCCGGAATCTTTCTGATAAATACCTGTCAGGCAGGATGTTAATGTAGATTTACCGGAACCGTTTTCACCGATCAGTGCGTGGATCTCACCTTTATTAAAGGTAAAGGAAACGTTGTCCAGGGCGTGTGTGATGCCAAAATGTTTATCAATATTTTCTGCTCTTAATAATATTTCACCCATAATCGTTCTCCTTATTTTACTACAAGACCTTTAACCGGTTTAGTTGTCAGTGCAACGATAACCAGCAGAGCAACACCTGTTACTACGTTCTGGATCGTAGTCGGAGCTCCCAGTGCAACGAAACCGTTGAACATAAGCTGAATGATCATTTCACCGATTACAATAGCGATAACCGGATGGCCATATTTCTTAAATGCCAGTCCAAAGAATGTTCCCATCAGAGGAGTAAAGTTACGGCTCATAGAGGAAAGGTTGGAAGCTGATGTCATGGAAGTACCAAAACTGATTGTCAGGATTGCCTGAAGTCCGAAGAAAAATCCTGCAAGAGTAAATGCTACGATCTTATATTTCGGAACATTTACACCCATGTTCTTGGCTACAACTTCGTTACTTCCGATGGCGTAAGTATAAGTACCGATTTTTGTATATTTCAAAATGAATGCGCAAAGCAGATATGCGATCAGTGCCAGGATCAGGTTGACCGGATAATCACCAAATGCTCTGTAGTCTGCTGAAAGTATTACGTTCTTTCCGTTGTGGCGTATACACTGAAGGCCTCATAGATCAGGGACAGCGCACATGTAACGATCAGGGAAGAGATATGTAATTTAATATAAAACAATACCATTGATGAGACCAATGATCGTACCACAGATCAGCGGTGCAATGATAAGACCGGCATAACCGAATTTCTCACTTGCATTGCAGGCGATAATGGATGAAAGTACGATATTGGCACCAACACTCATATCAAAAGGTCCCATTACGCAGATAAAGTAGAGGCCACATCCGCCAACTGCGTAAATTAATGCTGATTTCATGTAAGTGGCCAGTTTCTCCGGGGAACCGAAAGTAGTCGGTGCAAGTACTTTAAATACTGCCCAGAAAACTACAAGCATAAGAACCAGAAGGCCGATTCCATAATACTGGCTTTGTTTGAGTTTTTTCATAACCATTTCTCCTTATCCATTTCTCCGCCCGCCAAAAGCAGGAGGTCAGACGCTTCCTCAGGGTTTGGCCTTTTGCTTCGAGCGGGCACTGACAATTACCTCTTAAAAGTTTCTCCACTGCCCTTTGGAGAAAAGGCAGTGGAGCATAAGTTCATCATATTAGTTGCTGTGACGGGAAATAACATCCTCAATAGAAAGTGATGTAGCTGCTTTGTTCAGATCATCAAGCTGTATCCTGCTAATTCCACAAGCTCTTCATCTGTGTATGGATCGTCATCTACAAAGTATTTCTTGTAGTTTTCATAGTCTTCGGAAGAAGATACATACAGGTATGGGAACTGGATTCGTATCCGAAGGATCCTTCATCTTTTACATAGTTGCCTTTGATTGCGTTATATGTGATAAGGAATGCATATAACGGGTCGCAGAAGTGTCCGCCTGATTCAGCAAACATTCCGCCTGATTCAAGCTGCTCGCCAAGGTCATCAAGGAAGTCTGTGGAAACAACGTCGATCTTTCCTGTAAGTCCTTCGTTTGCCAGAGCACCGATGGAACCAACAAGCGGGTCACCGCCACCACCTGCAACGATCAGAGCGTCCATATCAGGGTTGGAATTGTAAAGGGAAAGAGCTGCTGCTGCACCTTCTTCAGAAGATGTGTTAGCATATACAGGCTCTGTGATTGTTGCCTGATCATCAGGATTAGCTTCGTTCCATTCGTCAACTGCCTGTTTGTAACCTGTCCATCTCTGCTGGAATGTAGCATCACCAACTGTCCATGCCTCAAGGCCGATGTTTCTGTCACCGTTCTCAAGAAGCAGGTTAACCAGTGTATATCCGTTTGTTACTTCGTCTTCATGAACTGCACCAAGATAATACTGTGAGTTGCATGCTGTCTGATATACTTCAGGGCTGTTCTCTTCGGAGATGATACGGTAGAACTGTGTAAGGTAAACCTGGTTTGCATCACATGTCTGGATGGCAGATGTCATTTCGGAGTCTGCAGAGTTACAGATTACGATACCGTTACATCCTGCTGCGCAAAGCTGTTCAACAGAAGCTGTAACCTGCTCAGATACGTGGCCCTGGTCAACATACATTACATTAACACCAAGAGCATCTGCTGCTTTGTCAATGATTTTTTTACTCTGGCTTCCAAGTACGTCTGTGGAGCTCCAGATTGATACGCCGATTGTGATGTCGTCATCGGCTGCCTGTGCTGTAACTGCACCTGCCGGTAAAGAACCAACCATTGCTGCTGTTGCTGCGATAGCGACTGCTTTTCTCATTCTTTTTTTCATGTTGTAAAACCCTCCTTGAAAAATCTTAGTTTCTTATTTTTTTGAACGGAAGTTTTTCCGGGCTTTCCGTTCCTCTGTGATTATATTAAACCATACTTTGCCTTTGGTCAGTTAGGACATATTTGGAAAATTTTGTTGCACATTTTTGACCAGTTTATATATAAAACTTGGACAAAATATGAACAAGTTGAGCAAAATGCCAGTAACTTGTATGTTTTCTCTATTGTTTATAGCAATTCCATAAAATAATGCAATCAAGACAGTTCAGCAGAGTGCGAAGGACAAGGAAGGTACCTGCAGGCGTGCTGACGCACGGCAAAGATATCTTCCCAAAAAGTCCTCTGTATCCATTCGATTCGATAAGAACCGCCATACAGAGGACTTCCGCTTCGTTACTGTCCACTCAATTCTACCTGAGTTTCTTCCATATTATAATTGTGTAAACTTATTCCGATACTCCCTCGGGCTGCATCCCACCTTCTTTCGGAACACTCTGCTGAAGTAGTTATAATCATCATATCCCACCAAAAACGAAATCGTCTCCAGCTTCTTGTCCTGATCTTTCATAAGCTCTGCCGCTTTCTCCATCCGGATTCTGGTAAGAAATGCAATGATCGTCTCACCGTATTTCTGACTGAAAGTCCTGGAGAGATAGCTTGCATCCATATGATACTGTTCTGCCAGAGCAGTGAGTGTAATATTCTCATGATAGGAACGCTCAATATATTTATGGATCTGCTCTACCTGCTGCATAATAGAACCTGCATCAGAGCTTTTATCTTCTCCGTTCTCCCATAAGCTGTCCAGCAGGATTTTCAGGGATACAAGCAGAGAGTGTGCATTGAGACATTTCATATAATAATCAATGTTATCCATGGCTTCCTCTGCCTGTGCGGTAAGCTCCGGGCATTTCTCCTGAACATAACGGTAAAGGATTCCTGTAATCCTGCCCGCATACTGTTTCACATCCAGGTAAGTCCAGTTTCCATCATCACACTGTCTGAAATTACAGGTCTTAAAGATCAGCTTCTCTGCCTCTGCCTTCTGTCCTGTTGTCAACAGATGGTACAACTCCGTCTCCATATGTGCAGGTGCTGATTTCCCAACCATCTGCGTTTCGCTGTTTCTTGGCAGCTCTCCGGTTTTCTCTTCCGGACGAGGAAGGATACTGTGTTCCCTGTTAAACGGACGGGTAATCAGTGTTGAGATCAGTTCTCTGTAAACTGTACCGATATCATCCAGTGAACTTGTCTGCTCATGGAGCACAACAGAAACAGGGCCGTATTCTTCCAGCGGAAACTCCTTCAGAATATTTTCCGCCAGTGCTCTGAATTCCTTTGCATCAGCAGTCTTTACAATAAGAAATTCACTCATCTTATTGCTGTTGTTAAAAATAATCGCATTCTCCTCCAGACCGGTCAATTCTCTCAATCTGGACTTGATATTCCAGGACATCTGCAGATTATCATGTTCAAACTGCTCCGCAATCTCTGTAATATTGTAAAATTTAACCATCAGTGTGGCTACTTCCGAAAATGTATTCGTGCTAGATACATGAGTCTGGGATGCTGACTGCCCGTACAGTTTTCCGGAAAGCAGTGCCGAGTATTCACTGTCTTCCAGAAATGATGACAGCTTATGTTTCTGAAGCTTGCTGGTCTCATCCTGCTTTTTTGTATTCTCCCGCTCTTCCAGAAGTCCCAGTGCCTTGGTAAGCACCTTTACCATCTCTTCTTTTCCCACAGGCTTCAGAAGATAATCCAGACCGCCGGAAACAAATACACCCTTTACCTTATCAAAGTCATCATAGCCACTGATGGCAATGGTAATGATTTCAGGGTATTCATTCTGCAAACGCTGCAGTAATTCCAGACCGCTCAGAAATGGCATATTAATATCTGTGAGAATAATATCCGGTTTTCTTCGGCAATCCTCTCTATAACCTCTTCCCCGTCACATGCAGGCTCCAGAAATTCCAGGGAATACTCCTCCCATGGTATCAGGTTCCGGATATTTCCCTGCTCCAGAATTCATCATCTGCAGCAAGAACCTTATATTTCATATTTTCATTGTCTCTCTCCTTGCTCATTTTTGAACATTTTCGTAACTATTCAGTAGTCTACTATCCCGCGAGGTGTTTTGGCACGTAAGTACCAAAATCCCGAGACATACAAGCAAAATGCCATCACCGCAGGTGATTTTTAATGCATTTTGGCTCGTAACTGTGAAGGTACTGAACAGTTACACATTTTCCATATCACCGGAATTCTCCGTAGAAACAGCCGGGACTGTGATCGTCACAGTTGTCCCCTCGCCCGCTGTACTTTCAATATGCAGTCCGTATTTCTCTCCGAAAAGCCTCTTCAGACGCGCATTAACATTCAGGATTCCAATGGAGATGCCGGATTCCACACGTTTCATATCATTCTGATCCAGCAGACGGTTCATAGATTCCGCATCCATTCCCGCACCATTATCCTGAACTGTGATCACCAGATTCTCATTCACATGTTCTGAACGGATCAGAAGCTTTTTGTCCTTACGGCGGACGTTTCTGAGACCATGTGTAAGTGCATTCTCCACAACCGGCTGGATGCAGATACGCGGCATCTGATCTGCCAGTGTATCGCTGTCAATCTGATAATCGTAAGCTATCGTTGAGCCATTTCTCACATCCATAACATAGAGATAATTTCTCACATGCGCCATTTCATTCTGCACAGTGAAAAGCTCATCTGTCATATTCAGACTGTAGCGGAAAATTGCAGACAGTGAATGACACATACCGCTTACCATCGGACAGTTCTGAGCATTGGCAATCCCGCTCATGGTATCCAGTGTATTATAGAGGAAATGGGGATTGATCTGCGCCTGCAGCATTTTGTATTCCGTACGCTCTACCAGCATTTTATGCTGCAGTTCTTCCTGCGCCATGACCTGCATACGGTCAAGCATTTCATTAAATACCGTACCCAGCGTAGTCAGCTCCTGGGACCATCCTACGGGCTGCACCCGAAGCTGGGTTTCTCCGTCCTTGATCCGCGTGATAGTGCTGCTCATCTCTTCTACAGGCTTTGTCATCCACTGAGACACAAACAATACGATCACCATAATTGCAAGGATCATGGCTCCCATTATAATAAGAAGTGTTCGAATCAGTGTCTTCTGCGTTGCAGTGAGAAGAGACTGTGAGACAAGCACAAATGCCTCCAGATTATAATTCTCCTGAGACACCTGGATCAGATAATTCCCATCATACTCCTGTTCCAGTTCACCGGATTTATAATGACTTTGTACAACCTTTGCAAGCTGTTTCTGGATTCTGCACTGACTCTCTGAAGCCTCCCCGGTCATTGCGATCACCCGGTCATTTAACGGCTGCAGCCACAGACATACCTGCTCTACATCTACATATTTAGCCATGATAGAAGTAAGTGCCGCACTGTTAATATCACAGACCAGATACCCCAGGGCATTCCTGTCTGCATCATAATTATGCAGTTTCAGCACAAATCGCACAATATCTTTCTTTGCGGCAGAATTGTGATATCCGGAAATCATCAGATCTGTACGTTTTCCATGCACATAATCATAAACCCGTTCTGAATTATCATCATACTCTGCCTTGTAAATATCTTTGGGATATGTAACTGAATTGTAGCGGTAGCTGCTGATCAGATGATCCTTTGTATCATAAAGATACATGGCAAGAAGCTGATCCTCCTTTGTAAAACGCTTCCTTGCAAAATACCAGCTTCTCCAGTAATAATCCTTCATGTCTGTATCTTTTTCCGCAGCTTCACGCATAGCTGCGATAAGATCCTGCTCACTGTAGATCGTAAGCATTTCCCCTCGTATTGTGTGGATAAATTAGACAGATCTGTCTGCATTTTATTCAGAGAAATCTCATGATCTGAAATGCTCTCTGCCCGAATCTGTCTGCGCAGAGACTGATGAAACAGAAATGTCTGCAGAAGAAGTGCGAACACTACACTTGCAATGCACAGAACAAGCAGTGCCCTCCGCATTGTCCACCTTTTTTTCATTCATTCCTTCCCCTCCCATGTCAAGCGGATAAAAATCATCCGCTTTGTTATGCGGCTCTACATCGAATAACTGCTCCGCAGTTTATTCGGTTAGATACCTGATAATTCTGTAGCAATTCCTGTAAATTTCACATTCTGATAAACAGATACAAAATGCATTATCTACAAAAATCACCATATATTCTTATCATAATTATACATTATCACAATTATAATACAGGAATTTTGCATTGAAAGCAAAACAGGAAACTTCCATCAAAAAACAGCAGTAAAGTGTATGTCAATCCAATCCACCTTACTGCTGCCTGTTTTCCTGATAACATCTAACTCAATATTTGTCAGACAGATATTCACAATCCGCTTCGCTGGCTGCTCATAATTTTATGTTCAGTAACACCTTTTGCGGCATATTTACTTTTCAATATGCACTGCACCTACTGCGCGGATATTCATTGGATATACGTTCTCTTTTCCGGCAAATTCAGAAATATAGGAAACATAGTTCTCTGTTTCTTCTTCCGGCACTACGCACATGATAAACACCGGCAAATCCGCCTCCATGGATACGACAGATACCTTTGCCCAGTTTCTCAAGGAAGAGATCTGTAAGAGCAAGCGCAACAGAAATCTTCTGCTCTGTATATGCTTTGATCGGATAGCAGTTCTGAAGTAAATTTCCCAGGAAGATTTTCCTGATTCACTGAGTAGCTTCAGTACAGTCTCACCATCTTTCTCTTCAACTGCTTTTGCAGCTCTCTCTACACGTTCGTTCTCTTTGAAGAAATGAATCGCTCTTAAGATTGCTCTGTCATTATCGATCTTATCCATATTTGCAAGCACTTTGTCAAGAGTTGTCTCACAGAGAAGCTCTGCTCCTGCTGCCTTGGCTGCTTCTTTCATTTCCATAGGGATCTCAGAGTATTCTTCACTTAAATCAGCATGACCTTTTCCTGTATTAACGATTACAAGATGATGATCATAATCATGGAAAGAGAAGTTACTTTCTCATATTTTGGATTCTCTCTGTCTGAGAAGTCCAGAAGGATCGGTCCGCCAACTGCACATGCAAGCTGATCCATTAATCCGGAAGCCTTCAGCCAATAAACATTCTCAGCATACTGTCCTGCTTTTGCATAGTTGATGTATGTCATTGCACCATCATTAAAGAAATAATTAATGATGGAACATACCAGCATTTCGAAAGATGCAGAAGAGCTTACACCTGCTGCGCGGATTACATTTGTAGTCACATAAGCATCAAAACCAGCTACTTTAAAACCGAATTTCTGAATAGCTTCCACCATACCTGCTACCAGAGATACGGTTCCCTGAGCCTTCGGTACGCTGGCAAGATCATTGATGTCTACGACAACTTCCTTGTCATATCCTTCACTGGTGATACGGATAACACTGCTGTTGTTCGGGTAAGCTGCACCGATGGTATCCATATCAATACTGCCTGCAATCACACGGCCGCCATTATGATCTGTATGGTTTCCGATGATCTCTGTTCTTCCCGGTGCTGTAAAAAATTCTGCTATATCATGATGGTAAATTTCTGCGAAATGATCAGCTACAGCCTGAAAACGTGCTGCTGATTTCTCTGCTTCGCCGTAAATACGTGTCAATTCATTTTTATTTGGAATATTCATTGTAAAAATCCTCCGTTCATTTTTCCGGTCTGACCGCTGATACATAGTTTTATGAGTACTATGTACTGACAATTTTCACGGTTTACAGTGGCAGTGCAGGTGTGAAAACCAGCGGCAGACGGGAATATGTGTATGAAAGTTTGGGAGCAGCCTTATCAGCTACACTCTTGAATTAAAGTATACCCTGCTGTGTCATAAAATTCCTTGATAATCTAAGGGGAAATAGTAAAATCTTGCGTTTATATCTATATAAGTGTACAATATATTATATAAGTCATCAACAGCAATTTCGCATAATGGTCTTTCTCTGATGCAGCGGGTTGTCTGCAATATTTTCCGGAATTGCTATAAGATAGGATAATTAAAAATCATCATATATTCTCAATGGAGGAAATTAACAGTTAAATATAAATTATAAAATCATATAAGTATATGTTGAGTTTTATAAGATATTAGAGTAGAATATTATTGAAAGGAGTTGATACTTTGAGTAAATATTATTCTATACATGAATTTTCAAAAATTATAGGCGTATCTGCCCAGACATTACGAAATTGGGATGCCAATGGAAAACTTCATCCGCATCATACTACAGTAAGTGGCTATAGATATTATTCTGATGAGCAACTCAACCAGGTAATAAATGTAAAGCCTAAAAAACGCATTACAATTGGATATTGTCGCGTTTCCAGCCATAAACAGAAAGATGATCTGGAACGACAGATTGATAATGTTAAGACATATCTTCTGGCAAAAGGACAGCCATTTGAGATAATAAGTGATATCGGTTCCGGGATTGATTATAAGAAAAAAGGACTTCAGGAATTGATCAGGCGAATATCTCAAAATCAGGTTGAAAAGGTTGTTGTTTTATATAAAGACCGGCTATTGCGATTTGGTTTTGAGCTGATAGAATATATCGCTTCACTTTATAATTGTGAGATTGAGATCATTGATAATACTGAAAATCCGAACAGCAGGAACTTGTTGAAGATCTGGTTCAGATAATCACAGTATTCAGTTGTAAATTACAAGGAAAACGAGCGAATAAAGCTAAGAAACTTATCCGTGAACTGATACAGGAGGAAACAGATGGTAAAAGCCATAAAAGTAATGCTGATACCAAACAATGTACAGAAAACTAAGATGTTTCAGTACGCAGGTGCTTCAAGATTTGCTTATAACTGGGCTTTGGCCAGGGAAATAGAAAACTATGAAAAAGGCGGAAAATTCCTTTCAGATGCAGAACTCAGAAAAGAATTTACAAAGCTTAGACATTCTGATGAATATACATGGTTATTGAATATTTCAAATAATGTAACCAAACAGGCGATCAAAGATGCCTGTACTGCTTATAAGAACTTTTTCAGGGGTTTGCAGAAATTCCCGAGATTCAAGTCAAAAAAGAGGTCAATGCCGAAGTTCTATCAGGACAACGTTAAGATACGATTCAGTAATACCCATGTTAAATTTGAAGGCTTTTCCTCCAGCAGGAAAGCCAACAAACAAAAAATGAATTGGGTAAGACTTGCAGAACATGGACGAATTCCGACAAATGCTAAATATATGAATCCGCGAATATCCTTTGACGGATTGAACTGGTGGATCAGTGTATGTGTAGAATTTCCTGACTGCAGGGAAACACTTAATGATGACGGAGTCGGCATAGACCTGGGAATCAAAGATCTGGCTGTCTGCTCTGATGGGACTAAGTATAAGAACATCAATAAGAGTCAGAAAGTAAAGAAATCAGAAAAACAGAAACGCAGATTACAGCGTAGTATCTCTCGTTCTTACGAGAAAAATAAGAAAGGGGAAAGTTACTGTAAAACAAATAATGTAATCAAAAAGGAAAAACTTTTATTAAAACGAAATCACAGATTAACAAACATCCGTAAAAATCATTTAAATCAGACCATATCGGAGATCGTAGATCGAAAACCAAGATTTATATGTATTGAAGATCTGAATGTCAGCGGAATGATGAAAAACAGACATTTATCCAAAGCAGTTCAGGCACAGGGATTTTTCTGGTTTAGAAAACAGCTTGAATATAGGTGCAGCGATAAAGGGATCCAGCTTATTGTGGCTGATCGGTTTTATCCATCATCAAAGCTTTGCAGCTGTTGTGGAAACATCAAAAAAGATCTGAAGTTATCTGACAGAGTTTATAGATGTGCGTGTGGGAATATGATTGACAGAGATTTCCAGGCATCTATAAATCTCAAGACTTATGGAGAAAAATTTGCAAGCTGACACTGAAACGTTAATGCAAATATGTACGGATACGTTAGTCCGGAATTTACGCCTATGGAGAGTACAAGAACTTGTGAGTAGATTGATATTTATATCATCAAAAGCATACTCGTTGAAGTAGGAATGGAACATAGAAGTTTATAACTTTTTATAAGTTTTCAGTAACGGATACTATGTTATATCAGGATATTCCAAGAATTTATACGGCAATAGCAGAGTGGGGATCATGTCTGGTTTATCTTTATATCCTAAAAAAGAAAACATGAAATCTGTACATTTTCTTACAGGCAGTCTTTTCATGTTGGCAATGCAGAGTATTTTTCTGACTTTGACAGGCAGCGTAACTGAAATTTTGTGGATTCCCTGTATGATGATCGCTGCAGGTATGATGTATGGATTTCTTATGGTCGGAGGAAATATGAAGCTTCTGGGAGCGGCTTATTGCTGTGCCCGTGCATTTGTTCTTGCTGAGTTTGCAGCTTCGCTGCAGTGGCAGATGGTATCTATTGTACAGGTATGGGGGAATCAGAGCCTCGGGGTTGAAATTCTGATCACGATGGTTGTTTTTGGAGGCTGCTTTACTATTGATATTTATTTAGAAAAAGATCTTCTGAAGCAGAATTATCTTGAACAGATGACAGTAAAGGAAGTAGTAGCGGCGGCAATCATGGCTGTTGCAATCTTTGCTTTTAGTAATCTGAGCTTTTTAAATGAAAATGCACCATTTGCGAGCAGAGAACGTGCAGATATTTTTTCTATCAGAACACTGATCGATTTTGGAGGAATTGCAATCCTGCATGCTTATCAGAGCAGGATCAGTGAGTATGTTGCCGAGAAAGAACTTTCAGTAATGAACGTGATGCTGAAAAGCCAGTATGATCAATACCGAAATTATCAGGACAGCCTGGATCTCATACAAATGAAATACCATGATCTGAAACACCAGATAACGGGACTTCGTGCGGAATCAGATGAAGAGAAACGAAAAAAATGGATTGATTCCATGGAAAAGGAAATCGCTGCTTTTGAGAATATAAGCAGAACGGGGAATCAGGTACTTGATACGATTTTGGCAGCTAAGATTTTCCATTGTCGAAAAAATCATATACAGATTACCTGTGTGGCAGATGGAAAATTATTGGATCATATGCATGTAACAGATATATGTTCTATATTTGGAAATGCTTTGGATAATGCGATTGAACATGTAATTTTGATTCCGGATCCGGAAAAAAGACTGATCCATCTGACAGTATCCGCTCAAAAAGGATTTGTGTTCATCAAGATAGAGAATTATTGTGAAGCAGAAATTTCCAAAAATGAAGAAGATCTGATTACAACAACAAAAAAGG
>ENA-OQBG01000163-OQBG01000163.1-human-gut-metagenome-genome-assembly--contig:-NODE-163-length-14736-cov-1.557054_pt1 | contig 14736 bp, 16 predicted proteins | sample MGYA00242746_ERZ504551 | MGnify/ENA primary metagenome ERZ504551 (study PRJEB26092, sample SAMD00036289) | human gut metagenome | host: Homo sapiens | study: EMG produced TPA metagenomics assembly of... | reverse complement strand
GACAGGACTTAAAATGCCAAAAAGGAAAGCTGCAATCAGGGACTTGCGCAGATTGAGCAGCAGGAGGCCGGACTTGCAGAAGGAGAGGCTCAGCTTGAGGGTGCCAGAAGTCAGCTTGCAGCATTGCAGGCACAGTATGAGCAGGCACAAGCTTCAGGCACATATTCCGAGGAAGACCTGGCGGCTCTGGCAGCACAGGTTTCCGCTTATCAGGAGCAGGTGGACAGTCAGGCAGCCCAGCTGGAAGCATCCAGAAATCAGATCGCAGCAGCAAGAAGTGAACTGGAGAGTGGTTTAAGCCAGGTGGAGAGCGGACTGGCCCAGCTTGATGCAAAGGAAGCAGAACTGAACCAGCAGGAGGCCGCATTTCCCGATGCCCAGGCAAAGATTGATGCAGGATGGAAAGAGGTGAAGGCTCAGGAGAAGAAGCTGGAACCAGCCAGAAAAGAGATTCAGGAAAAAGAAGCCCAGCTTGAGTCAGCACAGGAACAGATCGATGCTGCAAAAGCAAAACTAAATTCCAGCCAGGCGCAGTTAGAGGAGAAGGAGGCAGAACTTGCTTCGGGAGAAGCACAGATCCGGGAGAATGAAGGGAAGCTTGCTTCCGGCGAGAAAGAGATTGCCGACAATAGAACAAGAAGCGATGAGGGATGGAGAGAAGGAAATCTCAGAGAACGAGCAGAAGCTGAAGGATTCCAGAAAGGACATCAAAAAAGCTGAGAAAGATCTGGAAGAAGGTAAAAAGGAATACGAAGACGGCAAGAAGGATGCAGAGAAAGAGATCGCAGACGGTGAGAAGAAGATTCAGGATGCTCAGGATGAGATCGATGATATCAGTATGCCGGAATGGATGGTAACGGACCGCAATGATCTGCCGGAATATTCAGATTATGGGGATAATGCAGACAGAATAAGAAGTATCGGACAGGTTTTTCCCTGTTATCTTTTTCCTGGTGGCTGCACTGGTAAGTCTGACTACCATGACACGAATGGTGGAGGAACAGAGAACCCAGATCGGTACAATGAAGGCGTTGGGATATGGCAAGTATGCGATTGCATCCAAATATCTGCTGTATGCCTTTCTTGCCACAGTGGGAGGCAGTATTCTGGGAATACTGATCGGAGAGAAGATCCTGCCTTTGGTTATTATTAACGGGTATGGCATTATGTACAAGGGAATGATGAACAATATCCAGATCCGTTATGAATTTAAATTTGCAATGATAGCAGCAGGTGCGGCAACTGTGTGTACTGTCGGAGCCACCATTTTCTCCTGTTACAGGGCACTGGCGGAAACTCCGGCATCACTGATGCGTCCTCCTGCTCCCAAAGAGGGTAAGAGAATCCTGCTGGAACGGATCCCGCTTTTCTGGAAGCACTTGAATTTTACATGGAAATCTACTCTGAGAAACCTTTTCCGATATAAAAAACGTTTCTTTATGACGATTTTCGGTATTTCGGGAAGTATGGCGCTAATGCTGGTAGGTTTTGGACTCAGGGATTCCATTATGGATATTGCCAGACGGCAGTATCAGGAGCTTCAGCATTATACAGGAACGATCATTGATGATGAGGATGCAACGGATAAGGAGAGACAGGAGCTGGATGAATTTTTGAAGAATGACAGCCAGATCGAGAGATATACCCATGTGCAGTTTACCAAGATGAGTGTTCCCAGAAATAAATCCAATATCAGCGTATATGTGTATGTGCCTGAGAATCTTGAGACCTTTAATAAGGATGTAACTCTTCAGGACAGAAAGACAAAAGAGAAATATAAGCTGACGGAAGCAGGTACAGTGATCAGTGAGAAGACGGCAACTCTGACAGGACTGAAAGTCGGGGATACCATGACCATCACAAAGGATGGGAAAAATTATGAGACAAAGATCGCAGCAGTGACAGAGAATTACATGGGACATTATATTTATATGACAGGAAATGTCTATGAACAGACCTTCGGGGAGAAGCCGAACTATTCTGCAACTGTTTTCACGGTAAAAGAGGAGTACAAAGAATCAGAATCTGAGGTGGGAAATGAGATCCTGAAGCACCCGGCTGCATTAAGCATCAGCTATACCAGCAGTCTGGAGGCTCAGCTTCACAGAATGCTTGGAGCATTGGATACGGTAATCATAGTGCTGATCATTTCTGCGGGAATGCTTGCTTTCGTAGTCCTGTATAATCTGAACAATGTCAATATTACGGAACGCCAGAGAGAACTGGCAACCCTGAAGGTACTGGGATTCTATGATAATGAAGTTTCTGCCTATGTATACAGGGAGAACGTTATCCTTACCCTCATCGGCGTGCTGGCAGGGGCTGTATTCGGAATCTTTTTGCACAGATATATTATCCGTACTGTGGAAGTGGATGCGGTCATGTTCGGAAGAAATATTAATCCTGTCAGTTTCCTGTACTGCGGACTGCTGACAATTGGATTCTCCATGATTGTAAATCTGTTTATGCATCAGAAATTAAAGAAGATTGACATGGTAGAATCCCTGAAAAGTGTGGAATAAACGATTTGTCGCTTTATTGCGGAAAAGAAGAAATTGTTTTCTGTGGTTTTAAATATGTAGTCAAACGGATAGAATGGATAAGAGGAAGAAAGGGGAATATTATCATGGGAACAGCAAATCAGATAGAGCAGGAATTAATGAGCTATATATCCGATCATAAAATCAGGAACACGCATTCACATCATCTGCCGGAACAGGCGATGGTGGATTTTGATCTGGATAAGCTGATAAATAATACGTATTTACAATGGCAGCAGGTAACTCCGGGGACAACAGCAGAAAGCAGAACTGCATATCTGGAAAAAACACGATATAAATCTTATTTTGTCTGGCTTCAAAAGGCAATCGGGGAGTTGTATGGAATATCGGAGCCGATCACAGCTCAGAACTGGAATCAGATTTCAGATCAGATCAGAAAAGCGCATCAAAATCCCGACTTTTACATGGATGTGCTGAAAATAAGTGTAAGTATCAAAAAGTAATCGTAGATACCTACTGGAATCCGGCTCTGACAATGGAAGACCGGAACTGTTTACGCCTGCTTTTCGACTGGATCTGTTCTTTTTGGGCTATAAAAAAGGACTTCGCAATCATGACGGTGTATCACTGGAAGAGAACTTCGGTGAGCTGCCGGACAATTTACAGGATTATGTGGAGTGGGTCAGAAAGTGGATCATACAAAAAAGAGTGAGGGCTGTGTGGCCTTAAAAATAGCGATGGCCTATGAGCGCAGTCTTCATTTTGAAAAAGTGACGCGGGAGCAGGCTGAACGGGTATTTCGTTTAAAAGAGTCGGATATAACCCAGGAGGATATCAGATGTTTTCAGGACTATTTATTCTGGAAAATATGTGAAATTGCGGCGGAAGTGTCACTTCCATTACAATGTCATACAGGAATGGGGCAAGTCATAGATACGAATATACTGCAATTGAACAATGTGATAAAAAATAATCCGGAAACAAAGTTCGTACTGTTGCATTGCGGCTTTCCATGGGTAGATGATCTCTTTTCCATAGTAGACGGATATCCGAATCTGTATCCGGATCTGACCTGGCTTCCAATCTTATCCTACACCGCATCAAAACGTGTAATGCATCAGTTGATCGAGATGTCCCAGATTGATAAAATCTGCTGGGGATGTGATACGTGGACAGTAGAGGAAAGTTATGGCTCCCTTCTTGCATTCCGTTTTTCACTGTGTAGTGTTCTGAGAGAAAAAATAGAGGACGGATATCTTTCCGTAAATAATGCAAAGGATATTATTGATAAAATTTTGTTCGACAATGCGGGAAAAATATACGTATGACACCAGATAATTTGTGAAATTCGGAGAAACATTCTTTGACAAGAAAGCCTTTTTTCATTATAGTAGAATCCAGAAAAAGGCTGTGAAAAAGAGGAGTAGGCGGTAATGCCCCACAGAGAGGGAAGCTTATAAGCTGGAAGGTTTCCCGGGAACAGAAGTGCTGAAGGTAGCTTTGGAGCCGGGAGGCTGAAGTGAGTGTGTATGAATCATATCAGAGTTATATACGCGCATGGTAGGTTTCACGTATCCCGCGTTAAGGGAATGAGAGACAAACTAAGGTGGTACCGCGATCTATGTCGCCCTTTGCACGTATAATGCGTGTGAGGGGCGTTTTTTTATCGAATAAGTTTATGACACAGTTATCTGGCTGGATGCGGAAAGCGAAGTCAGTATGCTTATTTGTTTGGTTGTCAGGGTGACTGCTTTATAACGGAGTAATCCGTAGATACTTTAGTTTCAGATATATAATTAGGAGGACATTATGAGCAAAGAACTTGCAAAAACTTACGATCCTAAGGGAATCGAAGAGCGTCTTTACACAAAAATGGGATGGACAATGGATATTTCCATGCAAAAGTAAATCCGGACAAGAAACCGTTTACTATTGTTATGCCGCCGCCAAAACGTAACTGGCCAGCTCATATGGGACATGCGCTGGATGAAACTATGCAGGATATCCTGATCCGTTTCAAGAGAATGCAGGGCTATGAAGCATTATGGCAGCCGGGAACTGACCATGCAGCTATCGCTACAGAGGTTAAGGTTATCGACAAGCTGAAAAAAGAAGGCATCGACAAACACGATATCGGCCGTGAGGAATTCTTAAAACATGCGTGGGCATGGAAAGAGGAGTACGGCGGAAAGATCATCAATCAGTTAAAGAAACTGGGTGCTTCCGCAGACTGGGAGAGAGAACGTTTCACAATGGATGAGGGATGTTCCAAGGCAGTACAGGAAGTATTTATCAAATTATATGAAAAAGGCTATATCTACAAAGGTTCCAGAATCATCAACTGGTGTCCTGTATGCCAGACTTCCATCTCTGATGCAGAGGTTGAGCATGAGGATCAGGACGGATTTTTCTGGCACATTAATTACCCGATCGTAGGGGAAGAGGGACGTTTCGTAGAGATTGCAACTACACGTCCGGAAACCCTGCTGGGTGATACTGCTGTTGCCGTAAATCCGGAAGATGAGCGCTACAAGGATCTCATCGGCAAGATGCTGAAGCTTCCTCTCACAGACAGAGAGATTCCGGTGATCGCCGATGAATATGTAGACAAAGAATTCGGAACAGGATGTGTAAAGATCACACCTGCCCATGACCCTAACGATTTTGAGGTTGGACGCCGTCACAATCTGGAAGAAATCAACATCATGAATGATGATGCAACAATCAACGAACTTGGCGGTAAATACGCAGGTATGGATCGCTATGAAGCACGTAAGGCAATGGTTGCAGATCTGGAAGAACTTGGACTTCTGGTAAAAGTAGTTCCCCACAATCACAGTGTTGGAACACATGACCGCTGCGGTACAACCGTAGAGCCTATGATCAAACCACAGTGGTTTGTAAAGATGGACGAGATGGCAAAGGCAGCGATCAAAGCACTGGATGACGGAGATCTGAAATTTGTTCCGTCCCGTTTTGACAAGACTTACCTTCACTGGCTTGAGAATATCCGTGACTGGTGTATTTCCAGACAGTTATGGTGGGGACACAGAATCCCGGCTTATTACTGTGATGAGTGCGGTGAAGTAGTAGTTGCAAGGGAAATGCCTGAGAAATGCCCGAAATGCGGATGCACACATCTTCATCAGGATGAGGATACACTGGATACCTGGTTCAGTTCTGCATTATGGCCATTCTCCACACTTGGCTGGCCGGAGAAAACACCGGAACTGGAATATTTCTATCCGACAGATGTACTTGTTACAGGATATGACATTATCTTCTTCTGGGTTATCCGTATGGTATTCTCTGCTCTGGAGCAGACTGATCAGGTTCCGTTCCATCATGTACTGATCCATGGTCTGGTACGTGACTCCCAGGGACGTAAGATGAGTAAGTCTCTTGGAAACGGTATCGATCTCTGATATGATAATACGGCGCAGATGCTCTTCGTCTTACTCTGATGACAGGTAATGCACCTGGAAATGATATGCGTTTCTACTGGGAAAAGGTAGAAGCAAGCCGTAACTTCGCAAACAAGATCTGGAATGCTTCCCGTTTCATCATGATGAACCTGGAAGGCAAGACAGTGACAGAGCCGGAGAACTTAAATGATCTCTGTGCAGAGGATAAATGGATTCTGTCTCACTTAAATACAGTGATCCGTGAAGCTACAGAGAACATGGAAAAATATGAACTTGGTATTGCAGTACAGAAGGTTTATGACTTCCTGTGGGATGAACTCTGCGACTGGTATATTGAGATGGCTAAGGTTCGTCTGTGGAAGGCAGAGGAAGATCCGAAGGCAGCAAATGATGCACTCTGGACATTAAGAACAGCGCTGACAGAAGGCCTGAAGCTTCTTCATCCGTATATGCCGTTTATCACAGAGGAAATCTACTGCACACTTCTTCCTGAAGAAGAGTCTATTATGATCTCCGAATGGCCTGTATACAGAGAAGAGAGAAACTTCCCGGATGCTGAGAAAGCAATCGAGGGCTTCAAAGAGGTTGTAAGAGGTATCCGTAATACCAGAACAGAGATGAATGTTCCGAATAACCGCAAGACAAGCCTGCATATTGTGGCAAAGGATGCTGAAACAGCAGCAATGTATGAGAACAGCAAGAAATCCTTTGTAAATCTTGCATTTGCAAAAGAGATTCTGGTACAGACAGACAAGAACGGAATCAGTGAAGATGCAGTTTCAGTAGTTGTTTCCAATGCGGTTGTATATATGCCGTTGGAAGACCTGATTGACAAAGATAAAGAGATTGAACGTCTTACAAAAGAAACAGAACGTCTCACAAAAGAGATCGCAAGATGTGAAGGTATGCTGAATAATCCGAACTTCGTAAACAAGGCACCTGCTACCAAGGTGGATGCGGAGAAAGACAAACTTGCGAAATATAAAGAAATGATGGATAAGGTTAAAGGACAGTTAGAGCAGCTTAAGAAATAAGGGAGTGTTTAGATGAAATTGTATAAGATTTGTAACAAAATCTCCCTTTTACTCCATGTACTTGCCAGCGCAGCGGGATATTTTGTTATGGAGGCAATCTGCCGTCACTCGTTTATAGAACCTGGAATTATATGACACAGAGACCTCTGGTTTTTTGCATATAATGCGGCATTCATTTTTACCTCGTCACTAATTGTTTATCTGTTTCACAGGAGAGTGTTCTGGAGAATCCTTGTGACATTGTTTTGGCTGATACTGGCCATTATTAACGGTGTTCTCCTGCTCAACCGTGTTACACCGTTTACAGGACCGGATCTGCATCTGATCACAGATGCAATGAAGATTGCCAACAAATATCTGCCTGTTGCAGGCGTTGTGGCAGTCTGCATCCTGTTTGGGATTCTTGTTATTTTACTGCTGATGCTGCTTATTAAAGGACCGAAATATCAGAAAAAGATTAAATATCGCTACAATATTCCTCTGATCTTGCTGGCTGTTGCTCTTTTTTTGCAGGAAGTACACAACTGGCACTGGAGAAGAGGGTGCTTTCCAATTACTTTGGAAATATTGCTTTTGCATATGAGGATTATGGATATCCTTACTGTCTGGCAACTACGATTTTTAATACGGGAATCAGCTGTCCGAGAGATTATTCTGAGAAAGAAATCAAAAGAATTGAGAAGACGGAAAAGAATCTCCCGGAAACGCAGGAAGAAAAGCGTCCGAATATTCTGTTTTTGCAGTTGGAATCATTCTTTGATCCTACGCTGGTTAATTACCTGAATATTTCAGAAGATCCGATTCCGACATTCCGTAAGCTGATGAAGGAATATTCTTCAGGATATTATAAGGTTCCCTCTGTCGGTGCAGGTACTGCCAATACAGAGTTTGAATCCATTACAGGAATGAGTATGCATTATTTCGGACCTGGGGAATATCCTTATAAGAGTATTCTGAGAGAGACTACCTGTGAGAGTGCACCTTATGTACTGAAGAATCTGGGCTATACCACCCATGCAGTTCATAATAATGAGGCAAATTTCTATGGAAGAAGATCTATTTTCCCGAATCTCGGATTTGATACTTTTACTTCTGAAGAGTACATGGCAAGAGAGAACGAGAAGAATCCAAATGGCTGGGTAAAGGATGAGGTTCTGACAGATGAAATCCTGAAATGTCTGGACTCCACTGAGGGACCGGATTATGTATATACTATTTCTGTACAGGGACATGGTGCGTATCCGGATGAGCAGATTCTGGAGGATCCTGAGATCACAGTTTCCGGTGCGCCGACTGAGGAAGAGAACAATAAATGGGAATATTACGTAAATGAGATCCATGAGATGGATAATTTTGTAAAAGAGCTGACAGATAAGCTGGCAGATTATCCTGAGGATGTGGTCCTCGTTATGTACGGTGATCACCTTCCGACTATGGGACTGACTGTGGAGGACCTGAAGAACAAGTATCTGTTCCAGACAGAGTATGTGATGTGGGATAACTTCGGACTTAAGAAAAAGAATGAAAATCTTGCAGCATACCAGATGGCGGCAGAGGTTATGGATCGTGTGGGAATCCATGAGGGAACTGTTTTCCACTATCATCAGGCAAGAAGAAATACCAGAAATTATCAGGTGGATCTGGAAACCCTGCAGTATGACCTCCTTTATGGAAAGAGATATTCCTACGGGAAAGCGGCGAAAGTCCTTATCTGCGTACCAGAATGCGTATGGGAATCTATGATGTGACTCTGGATTCCATTCAATGTATCTCTGAGGCAGATCATACATATTACATTAAGGGAACGGAATTTACGCCGTCCAGTGAAATCAAGCTGAACGGAGAATGGTATGATACGGTCTATATCAATCCGACTACGTTGATGATCACAGGTACGGAGCTGAATGATTTCGACAGGCTTGCGGTGATCCAGCGAAGCAACAGTTCGACGCGAAAACCGCTGAGCAAGAGCTATGACCGGTCCTGCTATGCACTTTATTCAAATAATAAATGGAAATTAACAGAAAGTGCCGGTACGAATGAAAATTAATCCATAATTTTGTCGGATAAAATATTACGATTGGTACTGGACATCTTCCACCACTATTATATAATGTTAGAGTAACTAAATACATTATAGATAAGTGGTGGAATTTTTTTTATGAATTACGAAGAAGCAGTTGCTTATATTGATGAAACTCCGAAATTTACAAAGAAGAACAGTCTGGATCACACAAAGGAATGTCTGAGAAGACTTGGTAATCCTCAGGATAAGTTTAAGGTGATCCATGTGGCAGGAACTAATGGAAAGGGAAGTACATGTGCGTTTCTGACCTCTGTTCTGAGAGAGGCGGGATATTCCTGCGGATTATTTACTTCTCCTCATCTGGTGGAGATCAATGAACGCTTCCAGATCAATGAGGTGAATATTGATAATGATACTTTCCTGAAGGCCTTTGAGAAAGTAAAGGTACTTGCGGATGAACTGGTTGCAGAAGGAAGCTATCATCCGACTTATTTGAGATGCTTTTCTGATGGGATGGTGATCTTGCAGAGGCAGGTGTTGATTATGTGACTCTGGAAACAGGACTGGGCGGAAGAATGGATGCGACTACTGCTGTGGAGAATCCTGTTGCCTGTGTGATCACATCGATCAGTCTGGATCATATGCAGTATCTGGGAGATACAGTTGCCAAAATCGCAGGAGAAAAGGCCGGGATCATTGTGCCGGGGGTACCGGTAATCTATGACGGAAACGACCCGGATGCAGCAGAAGTGATCCGTGCCAGAGCAGAAGAACTGGGAAGCCCTGCTTATGAAGTGAAGAGATCAGATACAGAAGTGCTCAGAAATACTTCGGCGGGAATTGATTTTGCATTTCGGAATGAGTATTATAAGGATATGGTTTTCTCCATTCCGTTTATTGCAAAGTATCAGGTGATGAACAGTGCACTTGCATTAAAGACGATTGAGGTTCTGCAGAATGTGATTTCTGTATCTATGGATCAGATCCATGTGGGAATTGCCGGAACACGCTGGCAGGGAAGAATGGAAACAGTGCTTCCGGGTGTGATCGTGGACGGTGCTCACAATGAGGACGGGGTAGAGAAATTTGTAGAGACAGCAGAACATTTTCAGAAAGAATGTCCGCTGACTTTGCTTTTTTCAGCAGTAGATGACAAAGATTATACAGATATGATACATACGATCTGCAGCAGGATCACGTTCCGTCAAGTGGTAGTAACCTCTGTTGGCGGATATCGCCAGGTTCCTGCTGAGAGATTTGCAAAGCTTTTTACAGAAGCAGGTGCTTCTTCTGTGGAAGTAGTGGAGGATGTTGAGAAAGCCTTTGGTAGAGCACTGGAAGTAAAGGGGGATGACGGAATGCTCTTCTGCGTGGGTTCCCTGTATCTTGTCGGTGAGATTAAAGATGTGATCAGGAGAAATAAGAAATGATAGATTATGAAGAGGAACTGAAGAAATTTGAGCCCTGTCTGGATGTGGCAGATGCGGAGGGTGCGATTTATGAGAGAGAACTGACGGATATCCTGGATATTCTTCAGGAAGTTCTCCGCGAAGCTAAGAGTGGCAGACGGGTAAAATAAGGAGATACACATGAATTGTATGAATTGTGGCGCGTTTCTGGTGGACAAAGATCTGGATTACTGCCCGAAATGTGGATGTAATGTGCTGATCCAGAAAAAGGTAGATTACCTTTCCAGACAGTATTACAACCGGGGGCTTGAGAAAGCCAGTGTCCGCGATCTTTCAGGGGCGATTGACTGTCTGAAGCAGAGTCTTATTTATAATAAGCATAACATTCAGGCGAGAAATCTTCTTGGACTGGTATATTTTGAGACAGGGGAGGTGGTTGCCGCACTCAGTGAATGGGTGATCAGTAAGAATCTTCAGCCATCCAGAAATCTGGCATCAGAATATATTAACAAGCTGCAGGCGAACTCCAATAAGCTTGAGGCGATCAATGAAACGATCAGAAAGTATAATGATGCCTTAAACCTGTGCAGGGAAGGTCATGAGGATATGGCTGCGATCAGGCTGAAGAAGATTCTCATACAGAATCCAAAACTGATCAAAGGTTACCATCTTCTGGCACTTGTGCAGATGAAAGAGGGGGAATATAACAAGGCAAGAAAGACGTTAAGGAAAGCCGCGCGGATTGATAAAACAAATACAACAACCCTTCGTTTTTTGAGAGAGATTGACGAACAGACAGGAGTATCCACACGTCTGGAACGTCAGAATAAAAGAAACAGGAAAGCTGTGGACAGCAGTGAGAATGATATGGCAATCCAGATTCCTCAGTATAAAGAAAAGGGAAGGATTCCGCTGTTTTTACACTGGTTGCCGGATTTGTGCAGGATTGCTGGCGTTTTATCTTCTGGCTGTTCCTGCCATACGTCAGGGAATCTACAGGGAAGCGAATCAGCAGATTATGAAATACAGTGATGCAGTGTCCAGTCAGGGAGCTGAGCTGACCAAGGCACAGAGTCAGGCTCAGGAATCTGGAGACACAGTTGAGGCGGCCTCCAAACAGATAGAGGAAGAGAAGAAAAAAGCAGCAGTTATGAGGCTCTGATCGAGGCGTACTCAGCATTGCAGCAGCAGAATACAGATGAAGCGGCATTGAAGATACAGAATGTTTATGCGGATTTGCTGCCTGCGGATCTGAAAGGAATTTACAATACGATCTGTAACACTACAGGTACGACCGGGATCGAAGGAACTACAGATGCGAAAGTCACAGACGGAACCGGCAGTGCTGACAGCGCAGAGGGAGATGTTTCTTCAGATTCAGCGGAAGATGGAAGTTATGACGATGGTTCCTATGACAGTGGGGAATATGATGATGGTTCTTACGATAATTCTGATGGTGATTCGGCGGATGATGGAAGTTACGACACCGGTGATTATGACGATTCCGGATACTGATACCGGGTTTCATTTTGATGTGGCAGAAGACATGAAGTATTATAAGAAGATGTAAAGATACAAAAGAGATGCATGGAAGTCATGTGTCTCTTTTTTTACCGAATCAAGTAGGAGACTGCGAAAAGCAATAAACAGTTATTTGATGTAGAGCTACACTGCAAAGTGGATTGCGAACATTCGCCTGACAAAAAGTGAGGAGGGATATGATGGAGAACAGATTTGAAATACAGGGAAATTCCCTGATCATTCATTTACCGAAAGAGGTAGATCATATGGTGACAGACGAGATACGCAGAGATTCAGATGATATTATACGGAAAAATATATACGAACGATCACATTTGATTTTCAGGAACAGCGTTTATGGACAGTTCAGGGATAGGCTGATCATGGGGAGATACCGGATGATGGGGATGCGCGGTGACTGTATACAGGCTACAGGAGTAAATTCCTATATTGAAAAGCTGCTGCATCTGTCAGGGGTATATAAATTTGTCGAAAGTCTGTGGGGAAGTCTAAAGAGAGGGGGAAGAAAACTATTATGGAAAATACCAATGAAATGAAAATTATTTTTGACAGCAGACCTGAGAATGAGGGGCTGGCAAGAGTTGCGGCGGCAGCTTTCTGCACACAGCTGAATCCTACTCTGGAGGAAGTGGCAGATCTGAAAACTGCTGTGTCAGAGGCTGTGACAAACTGTATTATTCATGCTTATGAAGGCCAGGTGCAGAAGATAGAGATTTTCTGCAGAAGGGAAGGGCAGAAATTATGGGTTGATGTGATCGATAAGGGAGTGGGGATCAGAGACGTTGCAAAAGCTATGGAGCCTCTTTTTACAACAAAGCCGGAGAAGGATCGTTCCGGGATGGGATTTACATTTATGGAAGCGTTTATGGATGAGGTAACAGTAGAATCACAGGTGGGATATGGAACAGTTGTCCATATGAAAAAGACGATCGGGAGGTAGGAATGGACCATACTCTTGCTCTGATCATGAAGTCACAACAGGGAGATAAAGAAGCAAGAGATACTGTATTTAAAGAAAACGCAGGACTTGTGTACAGCATGGCGAAAAGATTTGCCGGGCGCAGTGTGGAAATGGAAGATATCGTGCAGATAGGAAGCATTGGGCTACTGAAAGCCATAGATCGTTTTGATATTTCGTACGATGTGAAGTTTTCAACTTATGCTGTTCCCATGATTATAGGTGAAATCAGACGCTATCTGAGGGATGACGGGATGCTTAAGGTGAGCAGAAACCTGAAAGAGAACTGTGCCAGAATTTATTCTGCGAGAGAAGCACTGGAAAAAGAACTGGGACGTGAACCGATACTGGAGGAAGTTGCGAAAGCGACAGAACTTTCAGTAGATGAAGTGGTGATGTCGATGGAATCAGGAGCTGAAGTGGAATCTTTGCACAAAATTATCTATCAGGGAGATGGAAATGATATTTCGCTTATGGACAGGCTCCAGGAAAAAGAAAATGGACAGGATGCAGCACTGAACAGGATTTTTCTGGATGAAATCCTGAAAAAATTGGATGCAAGAGAACGTCAGCTGATCGGTATGAGATTATTTTAAGGATATGACGCAGACGGAGATTGCGGCAGAGATGGGAATTTCCCAGGTCCAAGTGTCCAGGATGGAAAGCGGATTCTGAAGGAACTTAAAAGCAGGTATAAGCAGATGGGAGTAATTAACTCACCGCTTGTAGAAGGTGGAGTATTCTCTGAAGAGGTAAATAAAAAGAGGTTACTGTGAACGGAGTGAACAGTAACAAAAGAGTGTGCGGATTACTATAATATTGCACACTCTTTTGCTATAATATCTTTATTGTTATATATCGTAAGTTATACAGTTCTCTGTGATCTGAAGATCACATTTTTGTATTTCAGAAGGGCTGTCTGAAGAATCAGTCCTACTACACCACAGGAAACTACTTCTCCGATACCTACGGTAAGCATCATAAGCGGAATCGGAAGATTTACTCCGTATCCGAAGTGAAGTACGAATGGCACGATGACTGCATTGGAAACAATCGGCGGGATTGGCGCAAGAAAACGGTTGCAGCTGCGGAGTCTGTAAGTAAATACTGCTCCGATCAGTGTTGCGATGCTTCCGAAAATAATGTCTACAGGAATGGCACCGCCAAAGAGATTGGCAATGATACATCCCACAAATAACCCCGGAATCGCAGCCGGTGTAAAGAATGGCAGGATGGTCAGTGCTTCCGAAAAGCGAATCTGAATTTCGCCATAGCTGAGTGGTGCGAATAAAAGAGTCAGAACCACATAAATGGCTCCGATCACTGCTGCTTCTGCCAGAAACTGAGTACCTTTGTTTTTCATATTTGATTATCTCCTTTAGTATTTGTTTTACGAGTGGAAGGTTTCGAACACTCGGCTATCGAAGTATATCACTTTTCGGAAGTACGGTCAATGTCTTTGATAAGAGTTTTATTAACATTTTCCTCGTACAGACGCATCTGTATCTGCATAGGTGTTGGATCATCTGTTATTTTCATATGACCGAAATGATTGAAGAAGAAAAGTACCCCAAGTCCGATTCCTATGGAATAAGTGATTTCAAGAACAGTAAAATGACCGGAAGTCTGTCCTGTGACCTGGGTATAGATCTGCGAGAAGAGACCACCGACATCTACATCGTTATTAAATGTCATGATAGAGAAACCTGCACCGAAAAAGGCGGCAAGGCCGACGAAAATAATCTTGCACCACTGCCAGACAAGCCCGGAACCGGGTTTGTTTTAAAAGTGATGATAAAGTCGGCTTCTCCAATATTATTGATTTCAAGGTCCGGTTCTTT
>ENA-OQBG01000161-OQBG01000161.1-human-gut-metagenome-genome-assembly--contig:-NODE-161-length-15100-cov-6.831497_pt1 | contig 15100 bp, 13 predicted proteins | sample MGYA00242746_ERZ504551 | MGnify/ENA primary metagenome ERZ504551 (study PRJEB26092, sample SAMD00036289) | human gut metagenome | host: Homo sapiens | study: EMG produced TPA metagenomics assembly of... | reverse complement strand
CGCATAATCTCCCACCCGTAATCTTGCATCCAAATCTGTCTACTCTTTGTTCGAGAGGTTAACTCTCGGGGATGCTTTTGTCGACTTACGCCGAAAAAGCGCCGCGAAAGTTAACTCTCGCGGCGCCATACCCAGGCGGCACGAGAGCCACCCCTCCCCAAGGGTCTCCAGTAATCCGTGAGCGGTACGCCCGAATCGGCTAGCGGCAAATTCCCCCATCTCCAGCCATTCGCTTGACGCCCTACAATCTCGGCAAGTATTATGCAATGCATACACAGGGTGTTACCCACGCTTTTGCGACGGGGCAGACTGGGCGCATCAGGGCGCATTATGTCTGTTCCGTTTTTTCATGCCGAGGGAGGGCCCGTGATCGTACTCAAGCGCATTAACAACAACGCCGTGCTGTGCATCGACCCCGCTGGCCACCAGGTCGTCGCCCTCGGTAAAGGCCTGGCGCAATGCACCGTGGGCAAAGACGTTGACCTCAACCTTGTTGACCACACCTTTTACGACGTCGAGCCACGCTATGTTGAGCTCATGCGCGACCTTTCTCTCGACTACCTTGAGGTAAGCGCCCAGATTGTCAACGTAGCAAGAGGCATGCTGGGCTACGACCTGAGCCCGAACATCGAGGTCGCCCTGGCCGACCACATTCAGTTTGCCATCCAACGTATGCGCGAGCATATCTATCTTTCGGCTCCGCTTTCGTACGATCTCCAACAAAACTATCCGCTGGAATATAAGATCGCGCAATGGTCACTCGGCCTGATTCGGCAGCACTTCGGCGTCGCGCTACCCAGCAACGAGATATCCGGCATTGCCATGTGCCTGATAAACGGTGCTTACAGTTCAGCAGGAGCCTCTTCAAGCGATGAGGCAGAAAAGCAGGACAACCTGCTTGAACAGACAATCTCGCTCATTGAATCCAACATGGGGGCCTCCGTCAACCGAGAGGGATTTGGCTTTGCTCGGTTCGCGACCCACCTGCAATACCTTATCCGCCGCGTGCCTCCGGCGACTCCATATCCTCTGACAACTCCGAGATGTACCAAATGGCTGCAGCGGACAACCGGGCTGTCTCCTCGTGCGTCGACGCCATTGCGGCTCTCATCTCAAGCGCATATCGCCAATCACTCACCGATGAAGAAAAACTCTACCTCATTCTTCACGTCAACCGTATCTGCTCGCGCTCCGATGTAGCCCGCCCAGGCGATAATCCCAGCGCGTAAAGATAGCTATCCGGGATCGGCACGGCGCGCACGCCGATCAGGGCATAGAGACTGTTTCGTAAGGCATCCGCATACGCTCGCGCGATGCCCGCGATGGTAAACGCATGCTCGCCTGCCATCGCAATACGTGAAAGGATTCCACTGTGGCCAACAACAAACAGATCGCAGCCGACGTCCTCGAGGCAGTCGGCGGCAAGAGCAACGTCAGTTTTGTGACACACTGCATGACCCGTCTGCGCTTCACCCTCAAAGATCGCACCGTGCCGGACATCGCAGCCGTTAAAAAGCTCAACGGCGTCCTCGGCGCGCAGGAATCCGGCGGGCAGTTCCAAGTCATCATCGGCCAGAATGTTCCCAAGGTTTACGACGAACTCTGTATCCTTGGAGGTTTTTCCAAGCAGGCGGCGATTGACGAGAATCTGGATGGCCCAAAGGAAAAGCTCACCATGGCAAGCGTCGGCAAAAACATCATGAACTATCTTGCCGGCTCCATGACGCCGATGATCCCCGTCCTTCTTGCCGCTGGCCTGTTCAAAACCATTGGCGTTGTGTTTGGGCCCACTATGCTTGGCGTCATGGCCGCGGACAGCGACCTCGTTCGCTTTATGGACATGATCTACAGTGCTGCATTTTACTTTATGCCCATCTACCTTGGATTTAATGCTGCCAAGCAAATCGGACTCACGCCGATTCTCGGTGCGTTTTAGGAGGCATGCTCATCGAGCCAACTTTCTCCTCACTCGCTGCCGAAGGGGCAGACTTTAGCATCTACGGTGTCTTCCCATGCGCTCCTGGTGCCTATGCGCAGACCGTTCTGCCCATTCTCTTGACCATCCCTGTTGCCTATGCCATTGAGCGCATTATGCGTAAACACATGCCTGATGCACTGCAAACCGTGTTCGTTCCTTTCCTCACTCTCGGAATCACGCTCCCCATATCCTTCTGCCTACTCGCCCCTGCTGGCTCTTGGCTCGGGAACGGACTCGCCGGCGCGTTCGAGTTCCTAGGGACCTCCGGCGGCGTCATCTCCATCCTTGGCGGCGGCATCCTTGCAGCGGCATGGCTCCCCATGGTCATCACCGGCATGCATGTTGCGCTCATCGGAATCGCTCAGGTCACCTTCCTCCAAGCTGGTTTTGACCCATTTATCTTCGTTGCCATCACCATTAGCCTCTGGTCTGCGTTTGGTGCGGAGATCGCCGCGTTCCTCCGTCTTAAGCTTCGCGACGAGAAGAGCGCTTGCGCCGGTTATCTTGTGGCACAGCTGATTGGAGGCGTCGGCGAGCCCTTCATCTACGGAATGACCTTCCGCTACCCCAAGCTCTTCGCCTGCTGTATGGCGGGGAGCTTCGTTTCCGGCGCGCTCGCACTCGCACTCGGCGTCACTGCATACGTAGCCGGGCTTCCGTCGAGCGTCCTGTCTATCCTCACCTTTGTGGGCGGCGGTACGGAAAACCTCCTGTTCGCCTGCATCGCCGCGGCGGCGGGCTTTGCAGTCTCCTTCGCAGCAACGTGGTTCTTCGGCTTCAGCAAGGACGAGATCGAGAACGGGCCCATTAGCGAACGCGACTAGCGTCGCCCGTTAAACCCCACAGGGTAGCCATTACCATTTAAGAGGGCGACGGGGCATGGCGCTCCTCGCCCTCTTCACCACGTCAACTCACGAATCCGGGAGGCCATACCATGCTCATCAGCGAGGCAATCCAGAAGACCAAGAACTTTTGTTGCAGCATCGACGCTTTCACGGGCAACCCGATTGACCCCGTCACCACGCGCGACAAAGTCACCTACGGCAACACCGATCAGGAGTGCACGGGCATCATCACGTGCATTTGGCCAACCGCGCACATCATCGATGAGGCGCGAAAGAGCGGGGCAAACCTCATCATCACCCACGAGGCCCTCTTTTGGAATCACGGGGACCATCAAGATGTTGTTGCCGACAATAGCGCATTTATAGCCAAGAAAGAACTGCTCGATAACTGGGGCGGAGCCATCTGGCGCTGTCATGACTATATCCACGCTGGAGTTCCCGTCGAGGAAGACGGATCGATGGCCGATGGCATATTTTACGGCTTCGCTTGGAAACTAGGATGGCTCGGCTATCGAACGGGAAAGCTGTTCAACAGCATGGATTACGTAATCCCTCCTACGCCCGCACGGTCCCTCGCCAAGCAAATCGTAAACAAGCTCGGTTTAAACGGGGTGCGCGTCGTAGGCGACATGGACGCAAGCGTTGAGCATGTCCGTATTCCCATGCACATCATGGGAGGACCTGGCGACACCGCTACCGCCAACGCATGGATTCCGAGCGTATCGACGCCCTCCTTGGCATGGAGATGATTGACTTCACCACCTGCCAATACGTGCGCGATGCCGCTATGCTCGGCCACGGCAAATGCGCCATTCAAATCGGACATTTCAATTTGGAGGAGCCCGGCATGGAATACATGGCGACGTGGCTTCCCAAAGCGCTCGAAACAGAGGAAGTCCCTGTAACATTCGTCCCCATGGGTGACACCTACCAATACGTGTAGAGGAACGCTCCCAAATAACCGGAGCTGCTGATTGGTCGCCATGCACAACGTGCCAACCATAACCAGGCTGCACTTTGCCAGGAATTCTCGCACGGCCTCTCACCGCTGCCGAAGCTCCCCGAGAGTTAACTCTCGGGGAGCTTTTGTCGACTTACGCCCGAAATAGCGCCGCGAAAGTTAACTCTCGCGGCACCATACCCAGGCAGCACGAGAGCCAAAAGAGTACACTTGACCCATAACGACCGTCCCGTCATAACGGGGGCTGCACAGCAGCCCGAGCGTATCGAGGAGCACGACATGCACGACGTAGGCATGAATATGGGGCAGCTCGAAATGAGCATCAAACAGGTAGACGATGCCATCGCGCTTGCCCGCGAATGGAGCCACACGCTGCTGCACGCCACGGAGACCTATGACATGGAGCGCATCGGCGGCAAGCTCGAGGCTGCCATGAGTGCCCTTGATGAGGCGCGCGGCGCGCTTGAAGGCTATCAGGAGGCCATCGAAGCCGACCACAACGCCGTTGGCACCATCAAGCTGGTGTAGTCATGGCGCACGAGCACGCCCACATCGGCCACAGCCATCATGCACGCGCCGAGAGCAATGCCCGAAGCTGCACCGTGCAGCCATCGAGCGGCTCCGGGGAACTCGCCCGCTTTTCCGTCACCGTGCCCGAAGACCTTCTCGCCGCCTTTGACGAACAGATTTCCCGACGTGGCGACGTCACAAACCGTTCCGAGGCCATTCGCGACTTGATTCGCGCGTCCCTTGTCCGCGAGACTACGCGCACTCCAGAAGAGCAGGTCATTGGCTCGCTCACCATGATTTACGACCATCACACCGGAGACCTCACACGTCGTTTAGACGAGGTCCAGCATGACTACACGGATGAAATCGTCTCTACCATGCATGTACACCTCGATCACCACAACTGCCTCGAGATTCTCGCCCTCAAGGGAGTCGGCGCGCGCGTCTACGAGCTCGCCGACAGGCTCTTGGGCCTGCGCGGGGTCAGCCATGGCGAATTCACCTGCGCGGCGACCACATCCAGCCTAGAACTCTAGGCGACCCAAAACCCGTCGCCACGCAAACGAATCCGCAATGGCAAACAAACACGAAAGCACCTGGCGATGAAACACGTGCGCATACATATCACCGGCATTGTCCAGGGAGTGGGCATGCGTCCGTTCGTGTACCGCGAGGCGGTGGCGCACGGCATTTCGGGATGGGTGCTCAACGCCGGAGACGGAGTTCATATAGAGGCCTGTGCGGCAGAGGATGCACTCGAAGTGTTCGTGCGCTCGCTGCGCGATCACGCGCCGGCGGCATCCCGTATCGATCACATCGCCGTGGAGGAGCTCGACGCACACGACGACACAGTGGTGCAGGCATCGACGACATCGGGCGGGGCGAGCGCGCGCAGAAAGCACTCAGAGGCCCACGAGTCTTGCGGCATGCCCGCGTTCCGCATCATCGCCTCCCGCGATGCGACGGCCCACACGACGCTGGTATCACCCGATATCGCCACATGTGACGACTGCCTACGTGAGCTCTTCAATCCCGCAGACCGACGCTACCATTACCCCTTCATCAACTGCACCAACTGCGGACCGCGCTTTACCATCATTCGCGACCTGCCCTACGATCGCGTCAAGACCTCCATGAGCGCTTTTCCCATGTGCCCCAACTGCGCCGACGAGTACAGCAGCCCCCTTGACCGGCGCTTTCACGCGCAACCGGATGCCTGCTTTGTGTGCGGTCCCCACATCACATGGCGCGAACGCGAAGATCACGAGACCGCAATGGGCGATTCGCTCGAGGCAAGCGATGCCATCATCGCGCGTTGCGCCGAGGTCCTCGCCGCCGATGGCATTGTGGCAATCAAAGGCTTGGGCGGTTTTCACCTCGCCTGCCGCGCCGATTCCGAGCAGGCCGTGCGCGAACTGCGCCGCCGAAAACGCCGAAGCAATAAGCCGCTCGCCGTCATGGTGCGCAATGTGCAGATCGCGCAGAAGCTGTGCCGCATCAACCAGGTGGAACGCGACCTGCTTACCGGAAGCGTCCGTCCCATCGTCCTGCTCATGCGGCACGCCGAAGAAACGTGCCCCACAAAAGAAGACAAGGTGCTGCTCGCCCCCGCCGTCGCATTCGACCTTCCCGAACTCGGCGTCATGTTGCCCTACACGCCGCTCCAGCACCTACTCATGGAGGAATGCCGAACGCGCGGGGTCGATGTGCTCGTCATGACCAGCGGAAACATAAGCGAAGAGCCCATCGAGAAGGACGATGAGCACGCATGGGATCGCCTGGTCGCCAGCGAGATAGCAGACGCCCTGCTCGGTAACGATCGGGCGATTCTCTCGCGATTCGACGACTCCGTCGTGCGGGTCGTCAACGGTAAGGTCCAGCTCGTGCGGCGGGCACGAGGATTTGCCCCGCGCCCCATTGCGCTGCCCGCTCCGCCCGCTTCGTGCTCATCCTGCGTCTTGGCGTGCGGACCCGAGCAAAAGGCGACCCTTGCGCTCACCCGTCCCGGCAACCTCGACGCGGAAGAGTGCTTCGTTTCCCAACATATCGGCGACCTTGAAAACGCGGAGACGTTCGATGCGTGGAAAGCGGCGCTCGATCGCATGACGCAGCTCTTTGATGTGCGCCCCTCCGTGCTCGCCTGCGATGCCCACGCGGGATACCTCTCCAGCCAATGGGCGCAAGAGCAGGCACGGGCATGGGACCTTCCACTCGTCCGCGTGCAGCACCATCATGCGCACATCGCTTCCGTCATCGCAGAGGCAGCCGTGCACGGAGAGATCGATCCCGCTGCACGTGTTATCGGTATCGCCTTTGACGGCACGGGGGCGGGGGCGACCCCGAGCCCCGAAGCCCCCCTCCGCAAGCCCGTGCTCGATAGCACCATCTGGGGTGGAGAGATTCTCCTCGCAAGCCTCTCGTCTTATGAGCGCGTGACGCATCTCGAGCCTTGGCGCCTTCCCGGCGGGAGCACCAGCGTCCGCGACCCACGCCGCAACGCATTTTCACTGCTTGAGCAACACGGCCTTCTTGACCACCCCGGCGCCAGCACGCTCCTTGCAACACTGAGCTCCGATGAGCGCGCGCTCACTTCCCGCATGCTCGAGCGCGGCATCAATTGCCCAAGCACCAGCAGTATGGGTCGCCTGCTCGATGCCATAAGCGCCATCCTTGGCATATGCCACGTGGCGACATACGAAGGCGAGCCGGCAATCGAACTCGAGGCCGCCGCGTGGAAGCACGCTCGGAGGTGCGGTGCCGTAAGCGCGCAGCGCTTCGACGCAGGCACGCACCACGATGAGGGCGACTGCTTTACCGCTAGCCCCCAACCATCGCACGGCTACACGAACCGCCCCGGGGAGCATGTGTCCACCGAAGAGGCCACGATCGACGTCCGCCCGCTTCTCATCAAGCTCCTCGACGGGATGGCGCACAGCGCACCCGTCGAGGAGCTTGCATGGGTCACCCATCGGGAAATCATCGACATCACTGCAAAACCGTCATCGGCATTTCAGACGCCACCGGTGTGCGCGCCGTTGCGCTTTCCGGCGGCGTCTTCATGAACCGCCTGCTCCTTGACGGCGTTTCCTCCGCGCTTGAACAGGAGGGGCTCACCGTCCTCACGCCTCACAGCCTTCCGCTGAACGACGGATGCATAGCCTACGGTCAAGCGGCAGTCGCCGCGTGGGTCGTCGGAGCATAGCACCCGCGGCACGCCGGTTCGTTGCTTCGTTTTTCCCGTAGCGTTACCATCTAGACCGATGACGCGACCCTGGGAGGTTGGCATGTGTCTCGCGGTTCCCGGCAAAATACTCTCGCTACACGATGACGCGCGCGGAACGGTCGATATGCTCGGCGCGCAGCGCGAGGTCTCCATACGCCTCACACCAGACGCCGCGGTAGGCGACTATGTGCTGGTGCACGCCGGCTTTGCCATCCAAATCATCGATGCCCAAGAAGCAGCGGAAACCCTCAGCATCGTCGAAGACCTTGCCGATCTGATTGATGAGGAACTTCCGGCATGACCCAGGGCACCGCTAAAGACGTCGCGGCGAACGCAGCACCCCCACTCGACGCTTTTCGCGATCCGGCGCTTGCCCGATCGCTCATCGACACCATCCACGCACTCGCCGGCGGTCACGCCATCAACCTCATGGAGGTCTGTGGCACGCACACTGTGAGCATCGGCCGTTATGGCTTCCGCTCAGTCATGCCCGATGGACTGCGTCTGCTCTCCGGACCAGGGTGTCCCGTGTGCGTCACCGCCAATCAAGACATCGACCACGCCATCGCCCTCGCGCGCGTGCCCGGAGCCATTATTGCGACATTCGGCGACATGATGCGTGTGCCCGGGTCAACGAGTTCGCTCGCGGCGGAGAAGGCTGCGGGCCGTGACGTGCGCATGGTGTATTCGCCACTCGATGCGCTTTCGCTTGCGCATGACAATCCCGGCAGCGAGGTCATCTTCATGGGCGTGGGCTTTGAGACCACGACACCGACTATAGCCGCCGCCATCCTCGAGGCGCAGGCGCAGAGCCTCAGGAACTTCTCAGTCTTCTGCGCCCACAAAACCACGCCACCCGCACTCCGCGCGATTGCAGGAGATCCGCATACGCACATCGACGGGTTCATCCTTCCCGGACACGTCTCGACCATTACCGGCATCGAGCCGTACCGGTTCCTTGTCGATGAGTTCCGCATCCCCGGCGTTATCACGGGTTTTGAGCCCGTCGATGTCTTGGAGGGCATCGCCGTGCTCGTCAACATGGTCGAAAGGGACGAACCCGCCATCCAAAATGCATACCGTCGCGGTGTAGATACGAAGGGCAACGCAGTCGCTCGCGCACTCGTCAATCAGGTCTTTGAGCCCTGCGACGCGATCTGGCGCGGGCTGGGCCCCATCCCGCAATCGGGACTGCGCATACGGGACGACTTCGCGGCATTCGACGCCACACGCCGCTTTGAGGTGGAAGTCGAACAGACCGTTGAGCCACAGGGATGTCGCTGCGGCGATGTACTTCGCGGGCGCATCGCACCAACCCAATGCCCGCTTTTTGGCCGGAAGTGTGCGCCCGAGGACCCGTCGGCCCCTGCATGGTGAGCTCGGAGGGCAGTTGCGCCGCGTACTATCGATACCGCGCATAGCACCAAGGAGGCATCATGGGCATACAAGCAGAAACCGTGCAGCTCGGCCATGGATCGGGCGGGCAGATGATGAAGCGCATTATCGACGAGGTGTTCCTCGAGGCCTTTGGCTCGCCCGAGCTCCTCGCCGGCAACGACGCAGGCGTTGCCGAGCTGTCCCCATCAGCCACAATCGGCACTTCGCCGTCCACCCGTAAACCCGCCACCCACGACGACACGACCGCGCAGGCGCGGCTCGCCATGTCAACCGACAGCTTCGTAGTTACGCCACAGTTCTTCCCCGGCGGCGACATCGGTCGGCTGGCCATCTGCGGCACCGTCAACGATGTGGCAACTTCGGGGGCGCGACCGCTCTATCTGTCGTGCGGATTCATCCTGGAGGAGGGCTATCCGCTCGCAGACCTGCGACGCATCTGCCAATCCATGGCCGTAACCGCCCGCGAAGCGGACGTGCGCATCATCACCGGCGACACCAAGGTCGTTGAGCGCGGCAAGGCGGACGGCGTCTACATCAATACCGCCGGCGTGGGAATCGTGCCCGCGGGTGTCAACCTCTCCGGCTCGAATTGCCTGCCGGGAGACCTCGTTCTCGTCTCGGGCACCTTGGCGACCATGGCATTGCCGTCATGAGTCAACGCGAGGGCCTCACATTCTCCACGCCCATCGAGAGCGATGCCGCGCCACTCAACCACCTCATCGCAGACGTGCTTGCAGCGGCACCTCACACCCGGTGTTTCCGCGATCCCACCCGCGGAGGTCTTGCGAGCACACTCAACGAGTTCGCGCAGGCAAGTAGCGTCCTTATCGCCGTTGATGAAGAGGCCATCCCCGTCAAACCCGCCGTGCGCGGCGCGTGTGGGATGCTCGGCTACGACGTGCTCCAAGTGGCAAACGAGGGCAAGATGGTTGCCGTCGTGCCCGCAGAAGAGGCAGAAGCTGCCCTTGCCGCCATGCGCGCATCGCGCTACGGCGAAAACGCCGCCATCATCGGCGAGATCGCCGCGCTGCCCGATGGCTCCAGCCAACCCGCGAGCACAACGGGCTCCGTCCGCGTGCGCACCCCGTGGGGTTCAACGCGCATCCTCGACATGCTCGTGGGCGAGCAGCTCCCCCGCATCTGCTAAATCGACTGCAGCAAAACGACCGAAGAAAAACGGGCTTCGTCGCGCATACGACGAAGCCCGTTCACGTGGGGGCTATGCTGATGCGAGGACGGGGCAAGAACGCCCCAGACCGTGCCCTTTCGGGCAACCCGCAGGCGTCCTAAGAGGATTTATGCCTCGACGCCCATACCCTCGGGAACCTCGGCCTTACCGGAGAACTTACCGGCGCGGTAATCGCGGGCGCCCATCTCGGACCACTCGGGCTCCTCATCGGGCATGGAGCCAGAATCCTTGCCCACGAGCTCCTTGAGGCAGTTCACGGCCACGATCAGGCCCAAGGCGACCAGCAGCACGGCGAAGACGAGCTGCAAACCAGAGGTTGCCATCACGGCCATACCGCCCGCCTGGAGCGCAGTGACGCAGCCCATGATGCTCATGCCGAGCGACGTGAAAGTACACACGAGCAGGAACGCAACGGGAACGTAGAGCATCCAACCGGATCGGCCGGTGCACTTGCAGAACACGGCCAGCGTGATCATGGTCATACCGCCGAGCAGCTGGTTGGAAGCGCCAAAGAGCGGCCAGATGTTGAGGTAACCGCCAAAGGTGAGGGCGAGACCGGGCAGCAGCGTCACAACGGTGGCCACCCACGGGTTGCCGAGAACCTTCATGACGCCGGTCTTCTCGTTCTCAACGGCGAGGGCGTCATTGCTGGTGGCAAAGAACTCGGAGAAAGACGTGCGGCCAATACGGGCAACCGCGTCAAGGGAAGTCAGGGCGAGGGCGGAAACATTCATGGTCATGAACACGGTGGCCACGGTGCCGTCCACGCCAAATGCCTGCATGCCGCGGGCAATGCCGGTGGCGAAAATGGCAAACGGAGTGGAGGCGACGCCGGCGTTGAGTGCGCCGGTTCCCGCGGTGTTCATGTCGGAGAACATGATGCCGGCGACGATGATGGCAAGGACGCCCACGAAGGACTCGACTACCATGGCACCGTATCCGACCTTGACGGCGTCGGCCTCGTTCTCAACCTGCTTGGAGGAGGTTCCGGAAGACACGAGGCTGTGGAACCCGGAGAGCGCGCCGCACGCAACGGAGACGAACAGGACCGGGAACATCATGCCGGAGGCGGTGGTGAAGCCCGTGAACACCGGTGCGGTGATGGTGGCCTGACCCTTGGCCCCCAGAACGACGATGCCGAGCACGGCGCACGCGATCATGACGATCATCATGATGGAGGTCAGATAGTCGCGGGGCTGCTTGAGCATCTGGATGGGCATGGCGCCAGCGAAGACCAGATAGACCATCACGACAGCGATCCAGCCGTTGAGATCGAGGTAGACCGGGAACTGCATGCCAACGGCGAACATGGCAACCATGAGCACGACGCCGGTAACGAACTGCTTGGCACCCGTGAGGTTGAACTCATTGCAAGCCCAGCCAAAAACCATCGCGACGAACGTGAACAGGATGGAGATGGTGCCGGCGCAACCCGCGGCGTAAGACTTGGCAACATCGACCGCACCGGCGGCGTCGGGTGTGAACTTGAAGGTGCCGGCGACCATCGAGGTGAACGCGGCGATGACGATCAGGCAGAACAACCAGCTGAACAGCAGGAACAGGCGACGGCCCGTGCGACCGATGTACTTCTCGATAAGCTGTGCGAGCGACTTGCCGTTATTCTTCATCGAGGCGTACAGCGCACCGAAGTCGTGCACGGCGCCAAAGAAGATGCCGCCCACAAGAACCCACAGCACGACCGGAAGCCAGCCAAAGGCCATGGCGACGATGGTACCCGTAACGGGACCGGCTCCGCAGATCGAGCTGAACTGGTGCGAGAACACGGTGAACGCCGAAGCGGGCGAGAAGTTCTTGCCGTCCTCCATGCGGCAAGCGGGCGTAAGAGCCTCACGGTCAACGCCCCACGTATTGGCGAGCCAGCGACCGTATCCCAGGTAGCCGACGGCCAAAACCGCCGCCGCCACCACCATCAATACAACTCCGTTCATGTTTTCCTCCCCCTCGTGAGATTTAAAGCCAAAAAATGGGCCGTCGAACGATACGACGGCCCACAACCTATAAGCCGCCCGTGAAAATGCACGGGCGGCGACACCACGCCAACCCGTGCTAGCTAATAATTAGGCGAATGTATAGGCTGAACTGATGCATGACTTCAAAAACCCTCTTGGTCCTGACGAAAGCCCTTCTGCTTTCATCGACTAAAGTGAACATAGTGCAGTATCACGCTTTAGCAAGATGGAGTCAACTATATTTCTCACGTGTTTCGAACTATGAAACACCCTGTTTCCGCCGCGCTCGGCTCAATGGCCACAAGTCTGCCTCTAGGCCCGCCACCGCAGGGGCGTTTTGTCCGGCGCTCGGGCAGTCCTGCTCGCACGGAGGGTCCACTGGACCCTCCGGCTCGTGCGGAACTCGCGGCGGACAAAACGCCCATGCGGTGGCGGGCGGCCGGGGTCGCTACAGCGTCATATTGGGATCGGCGTCCACCGTAAAGTCGGAGCTTTCTCCGCGCAGGAACTTCTCGCGGGCCACCACGGCAATCATCGCCGCGTTGTCAGTGCAGGCGTTCTGCGGTGGCACGGTCACGCGGATTCCCTGACGGCCGAGCTTCTCGATCATCATCTTCCGCAGGTGCGGATTTGCGGCGACGCCACCTCCGATGCAGTACTCGCGAGCACCCGTCTCACGCAGTGCGTTCTTCGCCTTCTTGTACTGCACGTCAAACACCGCCGCTTCGAACGAGGCGGCCAAATCGGGAAGATGGATTGTCCTACCGGCCGCAGTCTCCTGCTCAATGTACAGCGTCACGGCGGTCTTCAGGCCCGACAACGAGAAGCGGTAGTCTCCCTTGCTGTTAAGGGCACGAGGGAAGTCGATCGCCTTGGGATTGCCGTCTTCCGCAAGACGCGAAATCACAGGGCCGCCCGGATAGCCCAGGCCCAACGCCTTGGCGACCTTGTCGAACGCCTCGCCCACGGCGTCATCGAGCGTTTCGCCCATGACCTCATAATCGCCCCAGGCACGCACATGTACGAGCATGGTATGTCCACCCGAGACGAGCGTGAAGATAAACGGCGGCTCAAGATCGGGCGTGGTGAGCTTGTTGGCGAACAGATGCCCCTCAAGGTGATTCACGCAGATAAGCGGTTTATCCGCGGCGAAGGCAAAGCCCTTCGCGAACGCCACGCCCACCACCAGCGCACCCACGAGGCCCGGCCCCTGCGTCACGCCCACGGCAGCAAGCTCGAAAGGAGCAATGGCACCGCCCTTGAGCCCCAGCGACACCGCGGCTTCCCCCAGGGCAGCATCAACAATGCCCACGATGACCTCGACATGCTTTCGCGAGGCGATCTCGGGCACAACGCCGCCAAAGCGCGCATGGAAGTCAATCTGGGTCGACACCTGATTTGCCAGCAGATTGCCTGCGGCGTCGATGATGGCCACAGCCGTCTCGTCGCAAGAGCTCTCGATGGCGAGCACAAGTTGACGACGGGCGAGCTCGGCGGCCTCGTCGTCGGTGCGTTCAGGTGCAGGCAGGGGCCATTCGCGCACCGATGCCGCGGTCGGCTCGGGCGAGGCGGCATCCACGGGCAGCACCAAGGGCAAGGAGGCCCCCATCACAAGCGCGTCGACTCCTGCCCCATAATATCCACGACGACGCCCCACCTCGACGAATCCCAGGCTCTCATACAGGGCGATCGCCGACGCATTGCCAGCTTCGACTTCGAGTGATGCCGAGGTGCACCCCAGCATCTGCGCGTCATAGCTCACATGCGCGAGCAGTTTGCGCGCGATGCCCTCACGGCGGTGCTCGGGCGCGACTGTAACGTCCAGGATCTCCACGTCCTTGTCCACGACCATGCCGCCGGCAAATCCAATCAGCTCGCCGTTGTCGTGAGCGACCCACCACGAGCGGGCAGCCGGGGCCTCAGGGTCAAGCTCCGCCAAAAACATGGATGCGCTCCACGGCTCGTGACCCGCGCCGACAAAGCACGTACGCTCCAGCGCTGCCATGGCTCCGCATCCGCCGCCGCCATGGGGCGCAGCTGCAAGTGGCGACCCGCCAGCTCGTCAGCCACGCCGGTCGTGGCAGTATTAACACTTTCGGCGAGCCCCAAGCGTTTACGCTCGTTCTCCTCGGCATCGGACAGCCTGGTGTACACGGGCAGCACGGCGGCAGGATCACTGCTGCCGGCGGCCATGAGGCCCTCGGGGCTCGCGGCAGCCAAGAGCAACCCTTCGCCCGTAGGCCACCAAAGCTCACGCGGCAACGCGCGCGCCATCATGCCCGATGGCTCAAAAAGCTTCCCATAGCGCACCAGGCCGTCACCCGTGAGTTGGATATCGGCGGCATCTGGCCGAGATGTCCACTCCTTGACGACGAGATCCGCTTTGATCACGCGCTCTCGCTCAAACAGGCGCTTGGGGCCGCCATCGCCCACCTCATACAAAGCCGGGTAGATCTCGCCACGCATGGCATCTGCCGCAACGCCGATCATGCCGCGAACGCCGGAGCGCCACGCCGTCCAAGCGTAGGCGTCGAGCGTCGACGCGCCCATCAACGGCACATTCGCGCCACAGGCGAGACCCTTTGCCGTCGAGATGCCAATGCGCACCCCCGTGAACGAACCGGGCCCGCGTCCAACCAAAACCCGCCCACGTCCTCAATCGTCTTACCGACATCCGACAGGGTCGCCTTCACCGTATCGACCAACTCGACGTTCGCATGCCTGCGGCACAGATGGTCACGAGAGGCCAGGACCTCCACGCACGCACGCGAGGGCGTGTCGTCAAAGAACACCTCGGGCGTCCACCAGGCAACCGAGCACGCGAGCATGTCCGTCGAGGTGTCAATCGCCACAATCAGCGTGCGAAAATCGTCCAACTTCATCGAAGCGCCCTTCCAAACTGCAATCGTTCATCCAAATCATCCCCGGGATCAAACGGGGGGTGCCGCGCAGCCGCAGCCACGCACCTACCGCGCGGCCAGGACCGCAGCGTCGATGCTTGCGCCAGCTCCTCCGCGCGCGCGCAT
>ENA-OQBG01000160-OQBG01000160.1-human-gut-metagenome-genome-assembly--contig:-NODE-160-length-15155-cov-2.149521_pt1 | contig 15155 bp, 23 predicted proteins | sample MGYA00242746_ERZ504551 | MGnify/ENA primary metagenome ERZ504551 (study PRJEB26092, sample SAMD00036289) | human gut metagenome | host: Homo sapiens | study: EMG produced TPA metagenomics assembly of... | reverse complement strand
GATATTGTCTGTGTAGGAGCCTTACTGCATATTCTTGAAGATGGAATTTGTGGTAAAGTACCGCTTATATGGCGAAAGAAAAAAATAGGTATAAAATTATTTCGCGTGGGCAGTTCATGGGAATATTTTATAAGTTATACGATTTGTGTAGCTGCTTTATATTATAAATTTATGTTGTAATAAGTTTCAGGTAAAAGAAAGTGGTGAAATATATGCAAAAACTAAAAATTGGTTTTATTGGCATTGGTGTAATGGGAAAATCCATGACAGATAATCTCTTAAAAGCTGGATATGAAGTCATGGTTTATACACGTACAAAGCAAAAAGCTGAAAATTTATTAGCCAAAGGCGCAAAATGGTTTGATAGTGCTAAAGCTTTAGCCCAAAATGTAGATGTAATCATCTCTATGGTGGGTTATCCTCAAGATGTAGCAGAAATCTATTTAGGTGAAAATGGCGTAATTAAAAATTTAAAACCACAAAGCATAATTATAGATATGACTACTTCTAGTCCAAAACTGGCTCAAGAAATTTATCAAGAAGCTCAAAAATATGAAATAAAATCTTTAGATGCACCTGTATCTGGTGGAGATGTAGGAGCAAAAAATGGTACACTTGCCATTATGGTCGGTGGCGATAAAGAAGTTTATGAAGAAGTTTTACCGATTTTTGAAGCTATGGGAAAAACTATTTGCTATTTTGGCAAAGCAGGTTCTGGTCAATATGCAAAAATGAGCAATCAAATAGCTATTGCTTCTAATATGATGGGTGTTTGTGAAGCTGTTGCTTATGCGAAAAAATGTGGATTAAATCCTCAAGATTTATTAGATGTAATCTCTACAGGTGCAGCAGGTTCATGGTCGCTTAGCAATTTAGCACCAAGAATGTTAAAAGGTGATTTTGCACCAGGATTTTTCATTAAACATTTTATTAAAGATATGAAAATAGCTATAGAGTCAGCTGATGAAATGAATTTAGATTTACCAGGATTGAAATTGGCAAAATCTCTATATGAAAAATTAGCCAAAGAAGGTTATGAAAATAATGGCACTCAAGCCTTATTGAAATATTATGATGCTGAATAAAGCAAGACAAGTACTACAAAAATTTTATGGATATGAAGACTTTCGACCAGGGCAGAAAAAAGTAGTTGAAAGTTTATTAAATAGAAATGATACAGTGGCGATTATGCCTACAGGTGCGGGAAAATCTATTTGTTTTCAAATCCCTGCATTATTATTTGAAGGGGTAACACTTGTTATATCGCCACTTATTTCTTTAATGAAAGATCAAGTTGATAGTTTGCGTCAGCTAGGGATAGCGGCAGTATATATTAATAGTTCTGTCAGTAAGGCTCAATTATATAAGGATTTACAAGATATATCTGCTGGTTTTTATAAAATTATTTATATAGCACCAGAGCGATTAACATCTGAATATTTACCAGATAGTTTTAAAAATTTAAATATTAGTATGGTAGCAGTTGATGAAGCGCATTGTTTATCACAATGGGGACATGATTTTCGTCCTAGTTATCGTAATATCTTAAATTTTACTAATTCACTGCGCATTAAGCCGATTATCAGTGCTTTTACAGCAACAGCTACGCCAGAGGTAAAAACAGATATTATAAATTTATTGGGGCTTAAACAACCTAATATATTTGTAACTGGTTTTGATAGACCCAATTTATATTTTTCCGTATTAAGAGGAGAAGTAAAAGATAAATTTGTCATAGATTATGTAAAAAACATCAAGATGAAGCTGGAATTATCTATGTAGGCACTAGAAAAGATGTAGATGCTTTGCAAGTTTTATTGGAAATAAAGGGCATTAAAGCAGGCAGATACCATGCCGGTATGACAGATGAGGAAAGAATCAAATGCAAGAAGTATTTCTTTATGATAATCTTTCTGTCATGGTGGCGACAAATGCTTTTGGTATGGGCATAGATAAGCCAAATGTGCGCTATGTTATTCATTATAATATGCCAAAAATATGGAAGCGTATTATCAAGAAGCAGGTAGAGCAGGTCGTGATGGACTTTCAGGAAATTGTATTTTACTGTATAGTCCGCAAGATACACAGCTTCAAAAGTTTTTGATAAGTAAATCTACAGAAAGTGAAATTCGCCAACAATTAGAATATAAAAGATTGCAGTCTATGGTGGATTATTGTCATACACCGCAATGTTTAAGAGCATTTATTTTGCATTATTTTGGTGAATTTGATGTGGAAGAACATTGTGATAATTGTAGTAATTGCAAATTAGAAGGCGAATTGATAGATATTACAATTGACGCACAAAAGGTTTTATCGTGTGTCTATCGTATGCATGAACGTTTCGGCGTGAAAATGATAGCTGAAGTCTTAAAAGGTTCAAAAAGTGCAAAGGTAAAACAATTTAATTTTGAGCGTTTATCTACGTATGGCTTGATGAAAGAGCGAAAGCTAAAAGATATCAGTGATTTAATTTTGAGACTCAGTGCTATGCAATACTTAGATATCACAGAAAGCCAATATCCCGTGGTTACTTTAAATGAATTGTCATGGCAAGTGCTTCGTGGTCAAAAAAAGGTTTGGCAAAAGATGGTAATTGTAAAAAAGCCAAGGCTAAAGGTGAATTATTTGAAGCTTTGCGCAGTTTGCGTAAAGAATTAGCAACAAAAGAAAAATTACCACCATATATGATTTTTTCTGATGCTACACTTACACAGATGGCAACAGATAAACCGACTGATTTAGAATTGATGAAAAATATTCGCGGTGTAGGTGAATTTAAATTACAAAAATATGGTGAGGAATTTTTAACAGTGATAAAGAGCTACATATCGTAAAGATATTTAGTATAGATTAAGAGAAAAAGGGGTAGATTTTATGGATCCAATTTTAAAATTACAAAATGGCAGTGATGTCAGAGGTGTAGCAGTTGAAGGTGTAGCTGATGAACCTGTTACTTTGACACCAGAATATGCTAATCGCATTGTGCAAGCTTTCGTTTTATGGCTCAGCAAAAAAAGTGGCAAAAAAGCAAGTGAATTAAAAATCGCAGTAGGTCATGATTCTCGTATTTCTGCACCAATGTTAAAACAACAAGCTTTAATGGCAATTGTAGCTCAAGGGGCAACAGCTGTTGATTGTTCTATGGCTACAACTCCAGCTATGTTTATGTCTTTAGTATATGAAGAAACAAAATATGATGGTTCTATGATGATTACTGCAAGCCATCTTCCATTTAATCGCAATGGTATTAAATTCTTTGAACCAGAAAATGGCGGTATGGAAAAGAAAGACCTCACTGATATGCTCAAAATCGCTTGCGAATTGACTGAACAAACAGTGGATATTAGTAATGTAGAAAAATTTGATTTAGTTTCTCTTTATGCTGAAAATCTTTGCACAAAAATCCGTGAAGGTATCAACAGTAAAGATAATTATGATAAACCACTTACAGGCAATCATATCGTAGTAGATGCAGGTAATGGTGCTGGCGGATTTTTGCACAAAAAGTTTTAGCTCAGTTAGGTGCAGATACTACAGGTAGCTTATACTTAGATCCAGATGGACATTTCCCAAATCACATTCCAAATCCAGAAAATAAAGAAGCTATGGATGCTATTCGTGGTGCAGTGCTTAATAATAAAGCTGATTTAGGTTTGATTTTTGACACTGATGTAGATAGAATGTCTGCTGTATTTAGCGATGGTCAAGAAGTAAATCGTGATGCACTCATTGCTATGATGGCTGCTATCTTAGTTAAAGATTATCCAAATTCCACTATCGTTACTGACTCTGTAACTTCTGATAAATTGACTGCGTTTTTAGAAGGTGAATTACATTTAAAACATCATCGTTTCCAACGTGGTTATAAAAATGTAATCAATGAATGCAAACGCTTAAATGAAGAAGGCGTAGTATCTCCACTCGCTATTGAAACAAGTGGTCATGGTGCACTTAAAGAAAATTATTATCTTGATGATGGTGCATATATGGCAGTTAAACTCTTGATTGCTGCAGCTAAAACTAAAGCAGAAGGTAAAACTTTAAATAGCTTGATTGAAAAACTTGAACCACAATTTGAAACAGCAGAATATCGCTTAAAATTAAAAGGTGAAGATTTCAAAGCTTATGGAGCAAAAGTTTTAGAAGCATTTACATCTCGTGCAAAAGAAAAAGGATATCATATTGTAACACCAAATTATGAAGGTGTACGTATTAGCTTTAAAGGTGAAGCAAATGGCTGGGCATTGCTTCGTCAATCTTTGCATGATCCTAATATGCCACTTAATGTAGAAGGTAATGGCGAAGGCGATTGTGCAAAAATCACAGCTATGATGAAAGAATTATTAAGTGGTTTTGACCAATTAGATATCTCTGTATTTGACAAATAATAATATAACGGAAAATAACAGAAGTTTATATTATTAATAATAAAAACCTCGAGAAAGGTAGTTTTATGTTTCTCGAGGTTTTTATTTTATATTTGTTTTTTCCATGAATACTTTTGCGTAATTTATAAAATAATTTTTGCTGGTGTGTTTAATTTTTTATTGAAATGTTGTAAACTATAAGGAAACGCATTTGAAAGGAGTATTTTTATGGATTTACATAATTTATTGGTATTTCAAGATTTATTCAATGATGATATTTTTAGAGATATAGAGAAAACTATTTCTCGAGAAAATTTAAATAAAGGAGCTGTTGCTGCTAAGTTGATTAATAAAGCGGAGCAGTTGGGTTTATCTGGAAATATTATACGTTCATATATGATTTATACTGTAGCTCATCAAAGTAATTGTGTGTCTTATGCGGTGGAAAAATCTGGTGGTAAAATCGGTAAAAGTTTGTATCAAGCTTTTTGTCATGATATTGAATTAATAGAAAAATTATTGCTTTTAAAACCTAGTTTACTTTTGGATTGCGATTTATTAGATGATTATGAACCGACAAATATTAATCAATCTACAGCGTTTAATTTATTAGTAGAAAATCTAGATAAAGCACAAACTAGCAAGGATAAGGCAGATGTTTTTATTAATTATTATAGAACATTTGGCAGTGGAGATATGGCAGATTATCGAGCTTTCCGTTGGGATAGTGATGAGGATAGTTTAGTTGGTATTAAACATTTTGAAACTATGAAGCTTCAAGATTTAATAGGCTATGAATATCAGAAACAAGAATTATTAGCCAATACGAAAGCCTTTGTAGAAGATAAGCCAGCAAATAATGTTTACTTGTAGGGCAAGAGGTACAGGAAAATCTTCAGGTGTAAAAGCAGTGGTTAATTCTTTCTTTGATAAGGGCTTGCGTTTAGTTCAATTAACTAAAGAGCAATTAATAGATTTACCTGTTATTATGGAGCGTTTGCGAGATTTTAGCAGTAAGAAATTCATCATTTTCTTAGATGATTTATCTTTTGAAGAATTTGAAGTGGAATATAAATATTTAAAATCAGCAATTGAAGGTGGTGCTTCGGCAAAACCTGAAAATGTACTTATTTATGCTACATCAAATCGACGTCATTTGATTAAAGAAAGTTATAAAGATAGAGGGGCAAATGATGATGATATGCACCGCAGTGATACATTGAATGAAACTATTTCACTTTCTGATAGATTTGGTTTAATCATCTATTATATGGCACCAAACCAACAAGAATATTTAGATATTGTAGATGGTTTATTAAAACAGCATGGCATAGAATTATCTAAAGAAGAATTGCGCGTAAAAGCTGGGGCATGGGAAAAGAACATTCTGGACGCTCCGGCAGAATAGCACAACAGTTTGTAACACATTATTTAGGGCAAGTTTATAATAAATAAAAAGCAGGATTTTTCCTGCTTTTTTTATTTTCTGGATATTTTTATGTTGGCAAATTGTTTAGGAATATAGAATTTATTGTGACAAATAACCTTATCATCTTTGTATAAAGTTTCCATAATTAAGACACATTGATTGCTATCAAACATTTTATATTTTTGTGTAATGGTCGTTCCGGCATTAGATATTTTGATTTCTAAATCAGATTTAGTACAGATTTTATAAATATCATGTTCTAATGCATTAAATAGAGAATCTTTATTATTTAAATCTATATTGAGTAAATCAATAGAATTTATAGGTAAAAAGGTAAAAACAAAAGCAAAGAGACTTTTTCTTTTTAAAATAACAACGTTCACAAGATACAACAGCAGAAGAACGTTGATGAAATATATCTTTAGTATATTCACTATCTAAAACTAATTTAAAGAAATATCATGATCATCAAAGTTTCACTATGTGTTGATAAAGTGGATTGGAAACTTTTCAAGTGTAGTAGCGGTATTATTGATGTCTAGTTAGGTTAACTAATCGAAATTACCAATCACCGTGGAGTTTTTATTAAGCCATCGTCTTGTAAAAGGGCTAAAGCTTGGCGAAGTGTAGTACGACTAACTTTTAATTGAGCAGATAAATCCGTTTCACTAGGTAATTGATTTTTAAATTCACCAGATTTTATCTTATCAATAAACTCTCATATTGTTTTACATATAAAGGAATTTGGCGGTTTTTTTCAAAATAATTCAGCTCTTTCTTCTAAAGTGTGTTCTAATACTTAATTATATTTTAACAGAAAAAAGAACAATTTCAACAACTTGTATATTTGATTTTTAGTGATTATTTTATGGTTCTATAAAATAATAGATATGTAATTGTTGATTTTATAATGGTTTTTAAATTTTATATTGACAAATCACTCTAAGAAATGATATAAATACTTGTATAGAAAATAAATTAAAAAAATATACGAGTTAACATATTGTATAATTTTTTAGAAAATTTATCGTTTTAAAAACATTGGAGGAAATAATCATGAATACACCACATATTAAATTAGAAAATAACGCAAGAATTGCAGAGTCTATCTTATTACCAGGAGATCCATTAAGAGCAAAATTTATCGCTGAAAATTTCTTAGAAAATGCACAAAGATTTAATTCTGTAAGAAATATGTTTGGATATACAGGAGAATATAAAGGAAAACTAGTTTCTGTTATGGGAACTGGTATGGGAATGCCAAGTATGGCGCTATATTCTTATGAATTAATCAAATTTTTGATGTGAAAAGATTGATTAGAATTGGTACTTGTGGGGCTATGCAAAAGAATATGAATTTATATGATGTTGTATTAGCCATGGGGGCAGCAACTGATTCTAATTATGCAAGTCAATATAATTTACCAGGTACATTACCAGCAATAGCTTCATTTAATTTATTAAAAGATGCAGAAGCTACTTGTGAAAAACACGCTCAAACATCACATGTAGGAAATGTATTATCTTCTGATTTCTTTTTACAATGCAGATGCTGATGCATTAAAAAATGGATGGATTTAAATGTATTAGCAGTAGATATGGAAACAGCAGCACTTTATTGGAATGCTATATATTTAGGTGTAGAAGCATTAAGTATTATGACAGTTAGCGACCATATTATTACAGGCGAGAAAACAACTCCAGAAGAAAGACAGACTTCTTTTACAAAAATGATGGATATTGCGCTTGAAGTTGCTACTAGATAATTTGAGGTGAAGATAATGTCTTTTAAAAGAGTGCATGTAATTGTATTAGATTCTGTAGGAATTGGACAAGCTCCAGATGCAAAGTTATTTAATGATGAAGGAGCAGATACATTAGGTAATATAGCTAAATATACGAATTTAAATATCCCATATTTGGAAAGATTAGGTATTGGTGCTATTCGTGATTTACAAGAAATAGATAAAAATAAACATCAAAATTGGTTATGTTACAAGATTAGAAGAAGTCTCAGTTGGTAAAGATACTATGACAGGTCACTGGGAACTTATGGGTTTAAAAACAGAAAAACCATTTAAAGTGTATCCAGAAGGTTTTCCAGAAGAATTAATTAAAAAATAGAAGATTTTTCTGGTAGAAAAGTTGTATGCAATAAGCCATATAGTGGTACAAAAGTTTTAGATGATTATGGTAAACATCAAATGGAAACTGGAGATTTAATAATTTATACATCAGCTGATCCAGTTTTACAGATAGCAGCACATGAAGAAATTATACCATTAGAAGAATTATATAAAATTTGTAAATATGTTCGCAGTATAACAGATAAAGAACCATATTTAGTAGGAAGAATAATTGCGCGTCCATATTTAGGTACAGAAGAAAATTTTGTACGCACTAGTAATCGTCATGATTATGCCTTAAATCCTCATGGAAAAACTGCCTTAGATATGTTAAAAGGAGCAGGAAAAGATGTTATTGCTATTGGAAAGATAAATGATATTTTTAATGGACAGGGCATAACAGAATTCGTATATACAAAAAGTAATATGGACGGTGTAGATAAATTAGTAGATGTATTAAAACAAGATTTTGAAGGTTTGAGTTTTACTAATTTAGTGGATTTTGATGCTTCATATGGACATCGACGTGATGTAGAAGGTTATGCTAAAGCACTAGCAGAATTTGATGCAAGAATTCCTGAGATTATAGAAAATATGCATGATGATGATTTATTGATAATTACAGCTGACCATGGCAATGACCCAACATATAAAGGCACTGACCATACGAGAGAATATGTACCATTATTAGCATATAGCAAACAATTTAAACAAAAGGGTGTATTACCTATAGGAAAAATTTGCTGATATATCAGCGACAATTATAGATAATTTTAAAGTTAAATCTATGGAAAATGGTAAAAGTTTTTTAGGTTTATTAGAATAGGAGCATTTTAATGGATAATTTACAAACTCCTGCAGATAAAACACCTATAAAAGTTAATATAATTGTACCTATGATTTTATTTTTAATGATTTTTCATTAGTTATAGATAATTCTTTTAAGATTATTTCTCCTGAATTAGTGAATTATTTTGGAGTATCAGCAAGTACAGTTAGTTGGCAAGTGACTTTATCTGGATTGGTAATTGGTATTGGAGCTGTAGTATATGCAGCATTATCTGACTCTATAAGTATTAGAAATCTTCTAGTAGCAGGTATAATTTTTAATTTGTACAGGTTCATTAATTGGATATGTAGTTCATGAAAATTATTGGTTAGTAGTGGCAGCTCGTGTTATTCAATCAACAGGTTTAGGTGCTACAGAGACTTTATATCTAATTACAGTAGCTAAATATTTAAATCCTAAAGAGCAAAAGAAATATATGGGATTTAGTACGAGTAGTTTCCAGATTGCAACTGTTATTGGTTTATTAACGGGTGGATTTATTTCTACTTATTTACAGTGGCATGAATTATTTTTAATACCATTATTTACACTTGTATTAATACCATTTTTGTGGAAATATTTACCAAAAGATAGCGGTAGTAAAAAGTAATGTAGATATCATTGGTATGATATTAGTAGCGATTACAGCTACATCTATATTGATATGTATTTCTTCATTTGATTGGTATTATATTTGGCGGTATTTATTTTATCTGTAGCAGTATTTTTTGCATATAATAACTAAAAATAAAAAGGCATTTATCAGTATAGATTTTCTTTAAAAATAAATTATATGCTAGCGTTTTAATTGTAGCATTTATAATCTATTCATTGTATGCTTCATATGCTTTAAGTTCATTTTCGTTCTTATTGATTGAAGTATATAAAGTAAATTTAGATACTATATCGTTAATGTTTATTCCAGCATGTATTTCAGCAGCAATAGTTGGCGCATTATCAGGAAAATTTAGCAAATATTTTTCAAGTAAACAATGTGTATATTTAGCTATTGTAATGATAATATTAAGTGTATTTGTAAGTATTTTTATTAATTGGACAGCCAATAATTTTATTTACAATTATAATAGTTATTTTTTCCTGTTTTTTATGCTTTTTATGTATGCACCACTTATTGATATAGGATTAAAATTAGTTCCTGTAGAAAACGCAGGTACAGCATTAGGTTTTTATAATTTATGTATTAATATTGCGATGTCGGTAGGTTTTACTTATTCAGCATATTTTATAGATAAAAAGATTTAATGTTTAGTGTATCTTCATCAGATTTAGTAAATCACTATGCAGGTGTTTTATTAGGAGTAGGCATAGTTGGTTTAGTGGGATTATTGATATATCATTTTATTGTAGTTAGAATTCTAAGAAAAGTTGATAGATAAATATTAATTTAATAAAAAACAGCCTCTGAAAATTAATTATTTTTAGGAGGCTGTTTTTTAGTTTTATATCATAGATAAGAAATATTGATGAAATCTTAAATCATTAGTTAATTCAGGGTGAAAAGAGCTTACAAGCATATTTTTTGTTCGTGCAGCTATGATTTATTTATCTAAAGTAGCTAAAATTTGTACATCTTTACCTGTTTTAGTGATGTAGGGAGCACGAATAAATACTAAAGGAATAGGCATATTTTTATCTATGGTAGGAATTAATAAATTGGTAGAAAAACTATCTAATTGAGAGCCATAGCCATTGCGTTTAACTGTTATATCCATAGTTGCAAGATGCGTATTTGTTTGATTTTCAATATTTTTAGCAAGCAAAATTAAACCAGCACAAGTGCCAAATACAGGTAAACCTGAAATGATTTTTTGCCGTAAAATTTCTTTTAAGCTAAAATAATCAAGAAGTTTTCCTATAGCTGTAGACTCGCCACCAGGTAAAATAAGCCCATCAATACAATCTAAATCTTTGGCTGTTTTTACTATACGAGTTTTTGTATGTGGTATTTGCAATAAGATTTCTTGATGTTCAGCAATAGCCCCTTGCATACCTAAAATACCTATTATTTTATTCATATCACATTACCAGCCACGTTTTGCCATTTGTTGTTCTTGAGGAATAGTATCTATTTCTATACCGACCATAGCTTCACCGAGATTTTCTGATATTTTAGCTAGTTTTTCAGGATCATTGTAAAAAGTAGTAGCTTCGACAATAGCTTTTGCTCGTTTTTGTGGATCACCGGATTTGAAGATGCCAGAGCCTACAAATACACCATCAACACCTAATTGCATCATTAAGGCAGCATCAGCAGGAGTGGCAATACCACCAGCTGCAAAATTAACAACAGGAAGTTTTCCATGTTCATGTACATAACAAACTAAATCAAAAGGTGCTCCCATTTCTTTAGCGATATGCATTAACTCACTAGATGTGGCAGATTTTACTCTATTGATATCTTTTTTGCATAGTTCTAAAATGACGAACAGCTTCAACAACATTTCCAGTACCTGCTTCACCTTTTGTTCTAATCATGCTAGCACCTTCACCAATTCGACGAAGTGCTTCACCTAAATTTCTAGCACCACAAACAAAAGGAATATCAAAATCTTGTTTATAGATATGATTTTCGTCATCAGCTGGTGTTAAAACTTCTGATTCATCAATATAATCAATGCCGATAGCTTGTAATATTTGAGCTTCAACAAAGTGACCAATGCGAGCTTTTGCCATAACAGGGATAGAAACAGCTTCTTTAATTTCTCGTATCATTTTAGGATCTGACATGCGAGCAACTCCACCCTCACGACGTATATCAGCAGGTACGCGTTCAAGTGCCATAACTGCAACAGCACCAGCTTCTTGAGCTATTTTTGCTTGCTCTACGTTGGTAACATCCATAATAACTCCGCCTTTGAGCATTTGTGCGAGATTTTTATTTAAATTGTAACGATTATTCATGATAGGCTCCTTTGATTGTAGTATATTAATTAAAATGATAAAATTGTATCAATACAATATTTAAATTTGCAAATTAAATTTTATAAATTATAGATAAAGGAGAAAAAAATAGCAAGAATGAAGGATAAATTAATTGAATTTGTATCGATACAATTAGACAAAGATTTAAAAGAGCCTTTATATGTACAATTATATGAGCAAATAAAATTAATGATAAAACAGCACTTATTATCACCAGGGTATAAATTACCAGCTGTGCGAAGTCTAGCTCAAAATTTGCAAGTAAATCCAAGTACAGTGGTTAATGCTTACAAAGAATTAGAAAAAAATGGTTTTATTTTTAGTAAGCGTGGTAGCGGAAGTTATGTGGCTGAACAAGTGATTAATACTATTGATGAATTAGAAGAGAATAATCACATTCCTATTGATTTAACTGATGACTTAAAAATTTTGCAAGGTCAAAAAAATGTGATAAATATGAGTACGATATCCTTAAATCCGGATATGATTTCCATAGAGACTTTTAAGCAAGTGGTAAATAAAATTTTGGAAAGAGACAAAGGATATGCATTTACATATCAAGACAGTCAAGGCTATTTGCCACTTCGCCAATCGATTACTCAAGAATTAAGCGAAAAAAAAGGATAAATACAACACCAGAATATATTCAGATTATTTCAGGTGCACAACAAGGCATAGATATAGTGCACGTGCTATTTTAAAACATGGAGATATTGTATTTGTAGAAAATCCAACCTATCCAGGAGCGATAGCGGCTTTTCGTTCTTGTGGGGCGAAAATTATAGATATTAAATTGACAAAAGAAGGTATTGACTTAGTTGACCTCGAAAATAAATTAAGGAAATTTAGACCTAAATTGATATATGTGATGCCTAATATTCAAAATCCTACAGGTATATCTTATACAAAAGCTAATTGTCGCCGTTTAATGGGATTGGCTCGTTTTTATAATGCCTATATTTTGGAAGATGATTATATAAGTGGTCTTTGTTATCAAGAAAAATCTCCTATCCCTTTAAAAGCGTATGATACAGATGATCGAGTGATATATATTCGCAGTTTATCGAAGATTTTCATGCCAGGATTAAGACTTGCTTATTTAATCATGCCTCAAGTATTGGCACAGACTTTATTAAATGTAAAACATATTTCAGATATAGCGACTTCTGGACTTACACAGAGAGTTTTTGATTATTATTTGCGTGAAGGATTATGGCAAGAACATTTAAATTCTATTCGCAGTGTGTATAAAACACAATTTGAATTTGCTCTTAGAATGGCAAAAAAATGTTTGCCTAAAGATATAGATTATTTAAAACCACAAGGGGGATTATCTTTGTGGCTAAATTTGCCGGATAGATTAAATGCAAGTGAGATAATTGAAAAGCTAGAAATGAAGGGGTAATAATTTGCGATGGTGCACCATTTTTGTGCGCAATGCCCCTAATAAACAGATACGTTTGAGTTTTGCTACTTTGTCTTTGGCAGAAATAAATACAGGAATAAAAATAATTCAAAATATAACTAAATATTAAAGGGGGAATACTTATGAAAATAGGTATTGCTGGAAACGGCAAAATTGTACATGAAATGATAGGAGCTACAAAAAATATTCAAGATTTAGAAATAGTAGCTATATGTAGTCGACCACAGAGCAGACAAAAAGCAGAAGAAATAGCAAATAAATTTAATATCGCTAAAATATATACAGATTATAATCAAATGCTAGAAGATAGCGAGATAGATTTTATTTATGTAGCTGTAGCCAATAGTGTGCATTATGAATATACAAAAAAAGCACTAGAGGCAGGAAAAATGTTATTTGTGAAAAACCTTTTACCATTACAGCAAAACAGACACAAGAATTAATAGATTTAGCTAAAGCTAAAAATCTATTTTTATTTGAAGCTATCACTATTTTATATGCGCCAAATTATCAATATATAAAAGAGAATTTAAATCAAATCGGTCAATTGCGTTATATTCATGCTAATTATGCACAATATTCTAGCCGTTATGATAGATATTTGAATAAAGATGTAGCACCAGCATTTAGCCCTGAACATGCAGGGGGTGCTTTATATGATTTAAATATTTATAATTTACATTTTGTCATGGGTGTATTAGGCACACCAAAAGAAGTTATTTATCGACCAAACCTAGGTTTTAATGGTATAGATATTTCTGGTACAGCATTATTAGATTATGATGATTATACAGTAGTATGTAGTGCAGCTAAAGACTCCGAAAGTATTAGTGGAATTGTATTTCAAGGTGAAAAAGGCTATATGGAATTAGTAGGAGCACCAAATGCTTGTGCATTAGTCAAAGTTCATAAAAAAGGCGAAGAAGAAATCTTGATAAATAAAGAAAAATACAATCATCGCATGGTCAATGAATTTGTAGCCTTCACAGAGATATTTAAACAACAAGATTTAGCTACTTGTTATAAAACATTAGAACATAGTTTAAATGTAATGAAAGTATTAGAACAAGCTAGAATAAGTGGCAAAGTAGAATTTAATATTTGATGAAGATAAATATATTGTGATAAAAACACTTTATATCGATATAAATAAATTTATTGATATAAAGTGTTTTTATTATTTCTATATTTAAATATGGTAATTTTAGTATACTAAATATATTGAGGAATTGTGGAAAGATTTTGGTATTTAGGAAAAATATTATAAATGATATTATAATACCAGAAACAAGATAGGAGGAGCTTGATATGAAAGAATTACAATATAGACAAAAAAGCTTCTAGAATATTTAATAGAGCTTAATGATTTTAAACCTGTTAGATATTTTTCAGAAAGATTATCTTGTTCAGATAAAACTATTAGAAATGATTTGAAATATTTTGAAGAACAAAGTATAAAAATTGAAAAGATATCTGGAAAAGGAATAAGATTATCTAATAAAAATAAGATATTGATAAATGATTTATTAGATGAGCAACCTAGAAAATTAGAATTAACGACAGAACAAAGACGAATGAAAATTTTTATATGATTTGTTAGATGGAACCAAATTATCGATACAATCATTATCAGATAATTATTTTGTGAGTAAGACCAGTATTGTAAATGACTTTAAAGTTATTGAAGAAAAATTAAGTGTTTATGGTTTAAAATTAAAGAAAGATGTGTCTGGAACTAAATTAATAGGTGAAGAAACTAATATTAGAAAAGCTTTGGTAGATATATTAAATCAAATGATAAATTATAATAATAATTCAATAAAAAAAGTATATTCACGTATTGATAATGCTACTTTAGAAGAATTAGAAGAACATTTTGGAAATAAAAATATAGAAAAATAGAAAAATAATTGGAAATGCAGAGGCTTTTTTGAATTATAAAATAACAGATCCATATTATATTAATTTAGTAACACATATTTTGATTTTAATAAATAGAATAAAAAGAGATAAAACGATATATTCTAAGTTA